>Ga0114960_10002512_pt1 | contig 14225 bp, 11 predicted proteins | sample C_130625_MF_Meta_FD_92637 | JGI IMG/M metagenome (GOLD analysis project Ga0114960, IMG submission 92637) | Freshwater microbial communities from Lake Croche, Canada to study carbon cycling - C_130625_MF_MetaG | ecosystem: Environmental > Aquatic > Freshwater > Lake | place: Lake Croche, Canada... | reverse complement strand
TAGTTAAGAAGAATGCAATAGAAGAACGAGTTGATAAAATCTTTGTAGGCCTTCGAGCACCGTTGCCACCGAGCGAATTAATTCAGCGATTTTCTGGCAAAGCTGTCACTCAGAGCATGGCACAAGAACTCGCTCGAAATCATTTTAAGGTTTTGCAGACAAGTTTTGGTAGTTTTGTGTTGCAACAAGCGGATGATCTAAGTTCGACATACACAACCAATGTTTTAGAAACAGCTGACCACAAATGTGTTATCTGCTACGATGACGTAAAAAATGTAGCAAAATTTTCAATAACTATTTGCGGACACGTTTTTTGTAAAGATTGCTGTAAATTGCATTTTAATAGCGAATGGCTTTTGTTGAAGCCAAAAGAATGCCCTGCTTGCAGAGTGCCTTTGTTATCTGGTGACGCTTTTTTTATTGAAGACGATCCAAAAATAGTGCCAACAGCTTCATCCAAGCAAATGGCCCTCGACAATTTTTACGCAAGCATGCGCACAACTGCTAACACTGTTATTTGGCCGGAATCTTCAGAAAACTTTATAAAACACATTGTAATTCAAGATCTTAGTCTGTGTAGTCCAGTTGATCTTATAAAAAGATATGTTGCGTCACATAATGTAAGTGTACACATTTTTTACACTGCCGATCAAGCTGCGGAAATGCAAGCATTCGCAAATGCTTTTTAAAGTGTCCATGAAGGCAATTCATCAGTATAAATATGGCTTAAAAAATGCACAAAATGTTCAATATTCAAACTAATTCGCATGGCTGTGCCAAGTGTCACATTAACTATCAATCAAATTGGCTTGTAGCTTTATCTCAAAGCATATAAGACTGTCCCTGCCAAGAGAAGCTTTGTTGTTGAAGACAAAATAATGTAGGCCTTTTCATATGTAACGTATGACCACTCTTCACGGCCTTTGTGAGCAGTTGTCCAACGGTATACTTGATACGTCTGAATAAAACCAAAAAAGGAAAAAAGAATTAATTGAGAGTAGACCATAAAAATAACGCTTGAATCTACAGGCTTATTCGCGTCAGCAGCTTCTTTAGAAATGCGCTGATAGTTTGAAACAATAATGTACCAGTGAATTAAGTAAAGAAACCAGGCAGGCAAAAAATTAAACCACATCACAGCGGACTCAATCTTTGGTTTGGAAGGTCTGTGGCCGATTGACCAATCGTGCAATTCATTTTGATGCAAGAGTCCTTCAACGCTGTATCCTTGCAGCATTAAAGAAGGCGTAATAAGTGCTGTGCTTAAAGCTTCTACGGTTTCTTTTGTACCAGTAACGATGCATATAATGTAAATCATTATTGAAGCACTAATGGAATACTCAAACCAGCGCCATGGATTCCATCCTGTGCCAAGCAAGGCTGCAGAGTAGTATTTACGACCAAAAAAATCAGTTGCATAAAGAAAATGACTTATAGCAGTAACAGCAAAAAAAGAAGCAGTGTAAAATTTTAAATTTGTCAAACCTGCATCTGCAAGCTTTACAGGAAAGTCGACGCGCGAAATGTTTGTTGTCGAATCGTCGAAAGCAAACTTATAAACTTTGGCTTTAGCTTTTTCCGAATCAATGTAAAAAACTGCAAACAAAAATGCGCAAAAGTGTAAGACGCACGCAAAATAATTCCATCGTGTAAGGTCTTTCAACACTTCACCTTTCAGTTTATTATACACGCATCAACTTGTAACACGTGCCTGCGGCCATGTAAAAATCTAAAAAAGTCAATCACCAAGTTTACTGCGAAGTCCTTTAATGTCTAGTCGAAAGCCTTCCTCAAGTGCTTCTGGATAGATTTTGTCTTGAACAAACAAGTTATTTAAAGCAGCCGATTCTACACGTCTCCAAGCAGGTTCATTGGGGTACCCAGATGAACGAAATCTTAATAGTGCTTGGTAAACTGTGCTTGGTAGTTCATGTTTTACTTGCATATCTTTTGCGTATCTCATATTAGCAGGATCGTTTTGAAACTTTTTCATGAGCCTATAATATTTTTCGTATATGGCCCAATATGCATCAAATTTTTCTTTCAGCGACAATTGAACTTGAGGAATAAGGCCTGCTTTACCAAATTTTCGTTTAATTTTTTGTATATTTAAATCTGAAAATTTGAGGCCAGTCAAAGGGTTCGTGTTCCGTCCGGATCCTAGCCAATCGAACAAAGATCTAACGTCGAAACAAAAATAGTGACCGTTTTCAAGTAACCGAATAGCGTATTGCTTAGGTATTAGGTTCAGTGAAACTGAATCTGTTTCCCCGGCGCACTTGTCACCAGCCTTCCGCTGTTCTTCAGTGCGGGCTCCTCCACTCAGTTCACGATAAACCAAGTGTCCGTTAACATATCCGACAAAAATATTTTTCATTTTATTATATATACGTAACACAAACAAGCAAACGAACTTGAGTATACGAACTTGGCAAACAATCACTACACGCCAAGAACTCAGAACAACGCACTTTTTTCAATTCTTTGAATTTTCGCGTTTTCTGCGCAAGAATCTGGTGCAGCTTGACGTCAGCTTTCCGAAACTCTCGTCAAGAGGTCGAAAGCGCAACTTCGCGGCGCAAAAAAGTGTTTTCAAGAAGGTCCGACTCGAAGCGACCTGCACTCCAAGTTGCACTCAAGTTGCTTTAAACTTAAGTTGCCATGCTTTTCATTGTTGTCTTTCTTGCAATTTTGTTGTCGGTTAGCGCAATGGATTTAAGTTTTACTGGAGCCGGTGCAGCATCTCCAACCTCGCCATTTGCTTCAGCCGCAGTTGGTACAATTGAATGGTTGATGCACAACTGTGTCAAGGTATCATCAGAAAATGCGTCAATTTTGCCCGGCGAAACCTGGTTTTTACTTCAAAAGGACAGTCCTTTTTGGACATCATTGACTCATGGTGCTGATTTCCAATCGTTATTCGACATTTTGAATCGTCTTCAAGCTGGAATTCTTGGAACGAACTATTTGTACAATAGCATGCTCATATCACACTGGATTACCATCGTAGTTGCAAATGACGCCATTGCTGGATTTATCTTTATGAATTACGAATTTCGCTTTAATTTTCCGCTGGCAGAGTGGCCTGGATACGGAACTATTAAGAGGTCTTCGAGTCGCGCGAGCAAGTCGCCCCGTGCAACTCCAGATGAGCCAAAATCGTTTTACTTTCACGTAAGTGCAGTGTGCAGATCGACATTTGCTGACTCTTGTATTGGCATCGGAAAACGCCTCATGGATTTTCAAAAAGTCATTGTACGAGAAATGGCTAAATCAAATCCCGATTATAAGAATTTGATTGTTATTGATGCTGTTGTGCCATTGGACACAAGTGTGTATCCTACATGGGGCTTTTCAAAGATTGCTTCACGCGCCGATGGCGTCGCGCCCATGGCAATGATTGTTGATTACTCTGCAAGCACCAGTGGCATCGACCTAATTTGCGCTACCGATATTAACACAGACGTCACAGCCGTTTCTTACGACGAAATTAACAGCTTGCCGAATTATTCGCACTTGTCCGCTCTTCAAAGTCTTCACGATGCGAGCGTGTGTGCGATTAGACTTCCCAAAGCAAAAACTGACGCAAAATACATGCCTGGCATCATTTCTGCTTTAATGAACGATGTTCAGACCCCTGAATATTCATCAAGTGGTTACGAACCCAAGGAAATCAACCGCTTGCTTAAGTATCGCAAGCACGCAATTGGTGGCCTTACGTTTCAAAAACCAAAGCCAAAGGTTAAATATTCTGTCGCTTTTTTAGAGGGCCTTCGATCTTCAATTTAATTATATAGCACTTGAATATATTTCTTTATAAATGGCAATCTTTGCACAACTTCTGCATAGGAATGCAAATGTATGTATCTAGATTCGTTTTCGGCTTCTCTTGGCAAGTAAAAATAAGGGTCCATGCTTGCAAATTTCTCAAGAGACATAAAACGTCCTTTAAATACTTCATTTGCAGTTGTCAACAAAAACTTTTGTATGGACATGTTTTTAGACAAGTAAATCATGTCATGAAAAAGTCGAAATGCATCTTGTAAAATATTGACAAGGTCGTCAAAAAAACCGTAATCCTCAATGGCTCCAGGGTACTTATGTGTAACAGAAGTGCCAAAATCACCAATGACTGTAGAGTAAGATCTAGGACCGAAAACAAAGTTCGTTTTCTTGTTCACAGGCAAAGTATCGACAGTGTCCGACGCAGTCAAAAAAATTTGAGATGCGAGTAGGTCCATGTGCAAAAAACCTGGGACAATGTCTCGAATTACAAAGAGCGTCATAAAGACCTCAATAATAATAATTTCGAGATCTCTTTGAGTGGCTTGGCCTGACGAGATAAATTCTGCAAGGTTTCTAGGCCCTGTCGGTTTAACAAACTTCGACAATAGAATGACTTCCTTGTCTTCAGGTTGTGAATAGTGGGACACGTACTGTAGAATGTGAGACTTGTACTCTTTAAAAGGTCCCACAAGTTTAGATTGAGCATCCTTAATTTCACGAAACACTCTTGCTTCATTTATAGAAACTCCACCATTTCGAGATTTGTAAACTGCTCTCTTTGACATTTTGACTACCAGTTGTTTTTTGCACTCTTTACAAGATTGTGAATTTTTTAAATTTTCGGCGCATAACACGAAAACAGCCCCGTTCGATTGAGAAGCCCTAATTTCATGCGAACACCTGTCATTTTTAACTGCGGAAATCACAGAATCTAAAGTCGCTTTTTTGTCTTTAAAGTCTTGTAGTTTCTGAGTCCACAATGGCACTTTTATTTAAATGGTTCCAAGTTTTAATAAAATGGATGATTCGATGTTTTCCATTCTTGCTGATGGACTAAAAACTGAAGGCCCAAAGTCTAACATGATCGCAGAGCCAGCGCAAGTTGTTGTCATGATGCCCAATTCAAGAGTAAACAAGGCAGAAACTGAACTCAGAGATTTAAAAACTGGCATATTTGTTGTTGGATTATTTATTCTTGGTCTTTTAATTCTAGGCCTTTGGTGGGCCTTATCACGGCCGCGTCAAAATCTCGACATTATGCCAAGTATTCAGAAAACGAAATCGAGTGTGTCAAATGGACCTGATTTTACTGCCAAGAAAGCAGAATTAAAAGACGAAATTCTTCTCGGCGGTCCGCCTCAATTTGGCCAGCAACGTGGTCAACCAGTAGGCCATCAAGTTCAAGTAGGTCCACAAAAAGTTACAGAGCCAAAAATTGAATTGCAAAAAGCGATGCATATGAAGCCGCGCGCGGATGTTGAGGTGCCTTTAGATGACATTGTGCGTGTCACCGGCCACATTCCTGTGTGGGACATCGACGAAAAGGATATAGTCGAAACAAAAGTTTCTGAAAGTGACGCAACTATTGCAGCTATGGTGCGCGAAAGAGAGCGCATTTCAAAGTCATTGGAAACAAAACCTGTGGATGAAGTTGCAATATAATAAAAATGGAATCGCCGCGAACTGTGTCAATGTTAGCCATTTTTGTTCTCTTGGTTGTCTTAATATGGGATGCATATTTGACAGCAACGGCATCGCGCAACACAATGTCAAACATTATAACTTCTTTTAATGCAATGACAGGCGGACTCGTGGCCTTAGCTATTGCATCACTTTGGATTCACTGGTTTTTGCCTTTGCCAAGAACGTGGATTTCGAATAATTTTAGTCCACCTGAAGCATAAAAAGTGTCAGCGATGGGTTTCGACCCCACTACCTTCAGCTTACAAAGCAGATGCTCTACCAATTGAGCTACGCGGACTTTCGAGATGTGCTTTCATTAATCATAATTGGCACACACACACAATTTTTAGTGTTTAGGCAAACGTATCCAAAATGCATTTGCTAGTTGAGCATCAGAACACCGATTCATCAATATTGCGTCGCTATCAATTGTTTCTAATATTGCGATAGGCTGACCACGATCGTTAAGTAACGAAGCCTCTGCTTCGACGTTGTTCAAACCAGACCATTGCCGTCCAAGAGTCAATTTAAAATATCCTTTTGTATATACTGTTTCTTGCCGCATAAAAACTTGTTGAGGTTGAGCTGAAAATGGAACATCAGATGATTCAAGAATTCTTTTTGAAAAAATAGTGCAACTTGTGTGACCGTTCGTTTCTGATGCGTAAATGTCTGATGACCAAGTTTCTGAAACGCCGTTCACAATATATGTTGTGCCAAAGTCGTCGTCACGGCCCAACCATCTAACTTCAGTAACAAGCTGCCTCGATTCAGAAGAGGACCATTGAGTGTAAGATGCACAAGAAGTTAATGCTGCCTTGTACGAACTTTCTCTTAAAACAACATTGATCCTCAACGTCGGCAAAACACGATGAGTTGCAGCAGTATTACGAAAGTAAGAGGCGCACGATTCGCAAAAATCATTTGAAGCGACGCGGTCCATTTCTGAAAACTTGAGACCAAAAGCTGACGGATCAAAATTCTCTTCAGCTTTGAAATGCAAAGGCCGTACAATATGTGCAACACTTGATTCGTGTAAAACGCTTTGGTCCAAAGGCGGTACCATAATTTCAGATGCTGCTTGAGTCGAATTTGAGACAATGCCGACAAGGCCAGTGCCGATGCAAACTGGTTGTCCCACAATGATGCGCTCAGTTGCTCCCGCAAGATTATCAGATCGTCCAAAAACCGCGCCTTCTTCAAAAACGTCAAGTGACCTTTCAAAGGAAGCTTCTTGCAACAAGCTCGACCCAAGGTCAGGCATATGATGTCTGTTCATTGCACTTAATGATCCAGATCTTGCCATAGTATCAGCTAAAAGCCAGGTATGTCTTGGATCTATATACGAACCATCAAATGAAAGCACCTTGTGCAGCTCAGCTTGCAAAGTAATGACGCCTGCGCCAATTCCAAGAACTGTGCATATTTCAGGCACATTCGTCGTCATTACAGTCTCGGGAATAATAGAAGAACAATTTGCAAAATGAATTAAATTAGAGCCTTCTGTTTCAACAATGTGCTTTGATCGTTCATTGCATCGAACATCAAAAAATTTCTCTTGAAAAACAATTGCGTTTTTAACAAAATCAAGGCCACGTAATTTTTGATGTTCAATAAGAGCTTCTGAAATAGCGACGGCAAATTGCACGCCAATCCAAGGCGCTAAAATGATGTCGACGCTACAGCATCCAGGCAAGGAAGTTTTCCACTGCGGCTTTGCAACAACAAAAGCATCAAAATTTAATGAATCCCGAAGAGACCGAACCGCCGCGCCAATACTCAATGATTTTCGAAAAAGCAAGGTCCAATCAAAATGCATAGTTATTATGGCGCACTCGTTTTGAAGAACACACGCAAATTTATTGTACAAAGGTCCACGCTGAGATCCAAAATAAGCAAATACTGTTGGTACACTACAACGCCCAAAAGTAGTTGTGCCAGGACTCAAGACAGAAGAAAGCATAACTGTGCCAATTTTAATAGCGTCAGATACATTTTCAAATGCACGCAAAGTTGCAGACATATTTGCTGTTTCGTACGTATCAGCACCATTAATCAACTGTTTAAATCTTGGAAGTCCAGTAATTGTCACATTCTTGTCTGCAATGCCAGTATAATGAAAAGTGTTCAATGTTTTTTGCATTGACGGCTCTCCAATTGACGATGCACCAAGAGCACCGACGCCTTCTCCAGGAGAAACAATTGCTTTTGTGTAAAAATTACACAACAAATCAATTGAATCAAATGATACCTGATTAGTTTTTATGTAATCAGCTAATTGCAAAACTGCGCAACTGATGCTGATGTTCATAATGCATACTTTAGCAGAGTGATGACGAGCGTGCAATTTACAGATCCGGTCAAAAAAAAGTTGTAAAATATTGTCTGTTTGGGACTCATAAAAAACTGTTGAAGCCAAAATTGCTCGGACATTGACAGCGCAAGGAAACGTAAATACTTTTTCTTTAAATAAGTTGGCATGCCAAGTCGCGTAAGTCAAAGCAAAATCAGCACATTTTTTTACGAGTTCTTTTGTTGAGGATTTCTCAAGTAATCTTAAATGAGTCTCGTAATTGCTTAACCAGTTCAATGGAATTCGTTCTAATTTTGAACCGTCAAGGTCGTCGCCGCCGTAAGATGTCTGTATAATAATATTTGACGAGACGCGGACTGTTCCATCGTAGCCAACACATTGAGATTCTTGGCCTTTAATCATGCGTCTTTGATTGTATCCGGTTTCTGATGTGTTCACCGCTGTAGCGACAATGCCTTCTCGACCAGCCATTTGATGCTCAAAAAATTCAGCTGGAGTCAAACCGCTCATATATGAATTAGCGACAAATCCGCGTGCTTCAGCTCGCAAATCTTTTGGTGCGTAATAAATGAGCGTGCGCAATCCCAGTCGAGTCTGCCGCATGGGCACGCGACGCCCGTAAATGTTTTGTTGCCCGACGCATCCGCCAATTTGTGCAATATTCATAACGTTGCCCTTCGATCCGCTGTTTACACAATCTGAAAGAGCGCTATTTGGGCGCACACGTTGCAACACTGAAGCACCAACAGCGCGTAACGTTTCTTGCAAAATTGAATTGCTTTTTGATTCTTTAACGCCTTCCATAATGTCCAATCCAAGAACTGCATCCGATCGACCCAAATGTTTTGACAATATAGACACTGTCGAAATTTCTGTGCCCATCATGCAATCTAAAATGCTTTGAGATGGTCCATCGTGACCAAGATGTTTTACAAAAAGACGCTGAGCATCGGAGATAAATTTAAGAGAACCACCTGGACCATGCAAGCGCCAAATACTTTGAATAAACCCTGTATTTGAAGCGCCAAGATGTGCCTTGCTAAGACGACCACACATTATGTCACCGCGGTGCACAACAACGCCTTGAGGCAAGTGCGAAACACTAATATCAAACTTGTGCACTTGCGTGCTTATTGATTTTGGCAATAATTGTGAAGCAATTTGGAGACCTGTAAAAATAGAGCAGCGCTTATTTTCAAAGCCAAAACAGCCTTTGATTATTGCTGGCCAACCGAGCACTGGCACAGTCCAAGTACTTCTGTAATCGGGGTCATTGTAATCCGTGACAGTGCCGTTTCGACCAGGTACGCCGTAATCAAGAGAACACAAAAGATCTTCAGCATCGCATTTTAAAAAAAAACAATCCGCTGCACTTAGACGCCAAGCACCGACTAGAGAATCTTGCACAAGTCCAATAATCACAGTTCCAGATTGTGGCGTAATAATTTGCTTATCGACGCGCATAAGTTCGCGGGCTTCAGCAATTGCTTCATAGCCTTGCAATGCGTGAATATTCATTTCGTCACCATCAAAGTCTGCATTAAATGCTCTAGTTACAGGCAGTGGCAGCCGAGCTGTAAGGCCATTTACTCTGTAACAACGAAAAGCCATCATTGAGGCCTTCCAAAGACTCGGTTGACGATTAAAAAGAACCCAATCGTTGTTTACTAAGTGTCGTTCAACAATCCATCCTGGCCGTAGTTGAGAAGCAAGATCTATGCGCGACTCTCGATCCAAAATTGGAAGCCAGATGACATGATCGTGAGAATGATTTGGGGGTTGAACAGCAAGAGCTCCATTACTTTGATATGCGCCACGAACGACAGCTGCGGCCATGGCACTTAAATTAATAGACGTTACAGGCTCCGGAAAGGTGAGCTTATTCATAATGGCGCTTGGCACGCCTAATTGATCAATGTCATGAGAGGCGTCACCACTGATAACTGTGCGCCCAGATTGATCAACACGCTTGCCACTAAGATTGCCCCGAATACGCGCTTTCTTGCCATTTAATCGAGTACGTAAATCAATGACTTTTCGTTTTGATGTTGCAGTCACCATAGGCAAAAGCCCTTGCAAAGCTGCTGTCCTCTTAATTGCATGATTTGAAATTCCAGAAACCATAATTTGCAATTTATCGTAAAGTGTGTAATAAGCTTGGTCAGTTTCCGATTTAAAAATTGTTGCTTTAAATTCAATATTCGTTCTTACGACGTCTTGCAATGCTGAAGTCAAATCGTTTTCTGAACGAACTTTTGATTCTCCAGCAAAATTTGATGGTCTAATAATAGGAGGTGGCACAATCTGTAAAGTGCATAACAACGACATAGGCCTATCAATTCCGATTAAATTTGAAACACCGCTATTCAGTCCAAAAAGAACAGCTGCGGCGTCATCTGGCATAAAACGCTGTTTTAAAAATTCTGCGTAAAGCGGTCCACGCCCTGCTACGAAAGGTCCATTAAGGTCTTTTGGTCTATATGAGCAATCGATGAATGTTCTGTTACGTTTTGTGTAAGATGGTTGTGGAGCTTCGCACCAATGGCACTTAAAACGAGTACGACACGCTTCCGCTATGTATTTAAGGCGCTCTTTAGGAGTTCTTTGAAGTACTTCATCAGGCACAATAAGTTGGCCTTGTATCGCCTCAGTGTCAGAAGCCATTGAAAATTTTGGTTTTGCACATTCACGACAGACAGAGCGCAAAATCATAATGACGGCATTGATTGTGCCTAAACGATACACTGGTCGATGCAAATCAATATAGCCAAAGTGCTGGTCACAATTTGCCTTAAAACATGTTGGACATCGAACCGTATGATCAATAAGGCCCATGCGCGAATCATTGATGCCATCAGTTTTTGGAACTCCTCGGTCGTACGTGCTTGAATGAGTCACACACACGACTCCGAGAGCTCGAATCTCATCGTCAGTATAATAACGCAATCGAATTCGGGACAATGCAGCCATGTTTTAAATTGTGAGTATTTGTTTGCAAACAAACAAAATAATCAGCAGGCCATAAAATGCAGGATTGTGGCTGCGAGTACTGCAAACCTTTACAGGTATTGTTTGATAAGAATCCTGCGGGGAATGTGCAACAATGTATGTTTACACAATTGGCACATCACCCCGAAATGATACCTTTAAGACTTTGCGCAAATATGGGAGCTGACATGGCGCGAAATCATTTTCGTCAACTCGTCAAATATGTTTTACTTTACGAACATGCAGCTTTAACTCACGACACAAATTATTATTTTTCACTTTTTCGAAATATGCATGTTATTTGGAAAGAATTTAAAGACCAAAATTTAATTGCAAAATGTACAGTTTGCTCAAAAGATACAACTGTTTGCTGCTCAAACTGTAAAATTACTGCTTATTGTAATCCAACTTGTCAAGTAAAACATTGGAATGATTACCACAAGTTTATCTGCAAAAACATAAAGAAGTTTGTAAATGAAATGGAAGCTTTAGATTCCTGTGAAATGGATTAAGGCCAAACTAATTGACCCCCAAACAGTTGCCCAAACAAATTGTTTGCACATCTGTTATTCAAATGTCCTTGTACGTTATCAAAGCTAGCAGCACAACAGACACTAAATATTACGTTGGCATCTCACAAAACGTTGATGAACGCCTTGACAAACACTTTTGTGGAAATTCAGGAGTTGCATGGGTACAAAAGTATTTGAATGAAGGCCGATCATGGGTCGTTCACGAAATTGTAAAGCCTGTAATCATTGATGGTATCACTCACGATTGCACTGAATTTGCAGAAAACGTTTTAACGAAAGAATACATGAGCACTTACGGCATAGAAAACGTTCGCGGTGGCCGCTGGTCTCAAATTGATTTGAAACCTTTTGTTGTTGAAGAACTGACTATGGAATTTCGGTCTGCAAAAGGACTCTGTTTCGTGTGTGGATTTCCGGGTCATCAAAGTCGTGAATGTAAACGTGGTAATTTGCATCAAAAGACAGAATGCAATGCAATTTCTTTGTGGTGTACTCTAAACGGTCCTTACAATGATACCATATCCGATAACGAAGTCCATTATTCTGGACAACGAGGCGGGAAAACAGATCATCTTGTAAAAGTTGGAGCATACTTTTTTTACAGAGAATCGGCAGGAGACAAGTGGATTCCATGCGGTCAAGTTCTTGAGGTTACACAAATTGGACACCTGAATGGCCTTTCAAAATTTAAACTTACTTTGCCAAGTACTCGAGGAATTCCAATTCAAGGAAAATCAAGAGCTTTAGAATCAGTTGGTCTTCAAGTGCCATCCCGCGACAAGTGGGAAATGAGCGGTATAATTCAACATTAATTTTTATAAGGTGCACAAAATAAAGTGAATTGTCAAGTGCCATCACAAGTGTATTCAAATGGTTTCTGTTTTAATAAGTGCCCGTTAAATTACAGTCCTTATAATGCCTTGTGTCTTCAAGATTGTCCTGCTGGATTTACAGATTTAGGACATACTTGCGTACCACCGACAGTTCTTCGCGAAACAGTAAAGAGTTCGTACGAACCATGTGGCTCCAATCAAATTGATCGATTTGGCAACTGTTTTGAACCTCAAGTCACGACACTTGTGACTGTAAACGGCGTCGCTCAACCCCGAGTTGTCGGTTGCGGCTGCATAAGAAAAACTATTTCAGATCGCATCAAGTGTCCGGCCGGCTTTGTTAAATTTAATAATGGTTGCGTAACAAAATGTCCGGAAGGTTTTTTTGATATCACAGATGCTTCTGGTTCTATTTCAAGCATGTATTGCAAAGCAAAGTGTCCTTTAAAGGCCGGATCTCAAGAACGATGGACCTCAATTGGTGACCAGTGCGTAAAAGAATATATTTCAAATGCAAGCACAGTTGCAAGCAGTGTTGGCCTTAATGCCGGTAACGCACCATACGCGCGCAACAACACTGTCACATTTGGCGTTCCCAATACTGTTTTGTCTTATTTGGCTTCGCGGCCTTTGGGTTCTTCTTTAAATGACAGAGTTCGAGTTGGACAAAGTGTAGGCAATGCAGTATCGCAAGCTGGGGTAGGTTCATGGGCATCAAATGCTTCAACCTGGGTTGGACTCCTCAGCGATCCATTTAGCTTGTTTGTGATAGTCGTCGTATTAGCTTTACTTTTTTACTTAGGACCAACGTTTTTGCCTTTGCTTGGAAAAGCTCTTGGCAATTTACTAAATGCTGCAACAAAAGTTACCTCTGAAGTTGCTGAAGCTGGTGCTTCAGTAGCCAGCGGTGCTCTTAAAGTTGCTTCAGCAGCAGAAGGCGCCGCCGCTTCAGGCATAAACGCTTTTACTGCAAACACAAACGCCAGAGCGGCAGACACAAACGCCAAAGCGGCAGACACAAACCCTTTCTCAATCTAAATAAAATTGATATTGTCATGCGCCATCGTTGCTGCGAATGCCAGCGGCCCGTTACTGTTGCCGCTGCTGCAATGTCGTGCCGAGGTTGTCTGAAAGCTCAATGTGACAAATGCAGATCTGGACATTCATGTGTAGCTCTTCAAGATCTTTTAAAAATAGCGGTGCAAAATGCTGCAACAAAAATGATCGAAAACAAGATTATCTCTGCAAAAATTGAACGCATTTAAAATATTTACAATTTAGTTTTTAAAAAACAGGCCAAGCCGAGGATCGAACTCGGGTTACGGGATACCATCAATTTTTCAAAGTCCCATGTACTAACCACTGTACTACTCGGCCTTTTAAGATCGTCAAGTATCAGTGCCAGAATTCAGCGCACTTTAATGCAAGTGCTGAGTTCTTTCCTTAAATTCTTTTGGCCAATTTTTTCTGTACAGTCTCACTAAATACCGGCCACATGGCTTTTTAAATGGTTAAACATTAGAAGTTCTTGTTACTACTAAAGTAAAAGTACCGGAATGAACACTGAGTGCACCAACAAGTAAAAAGTAGTCATCGTTAATAGCTTGATCTTGTATCTTACTTAAATAATTAGTTCCGGATATGTCATCGCTATACTCAATTAAATCTGTAATACTAAATTCGTCATTTGGAGAAGAAGTGTTCTTTAAATACATAATTGTATCAGACTCAAAAAATGTTGCAGCTGTAGTTTCGAACGTGTAATTGTAACTTGTATTTAGGCTACTAAGCCGAAAAAATCGTACATTTTTAGGATCTTGACCGTTATATTTCGTTGTCACAGAATCGTAAATTTGAATATTTGAAAATGTTATAGTATCATTTTCGAATAAATCATCAGAAATTAAAAATATATGATTTGCAGAATCAGTGCCAGTTCCAGAGCCAGTTCCAGAGCCAGTGCCAGAGCCAGTGCCAGAGCCAATGCCAGAGCCAGTGCCAGAGCCAGTGCCAGAGCCAGTGCCAGAGCCAGTGCCAGAGCCAGTGCCAGAGCCAGTGCCAGAGCCAGTGCCAGAGCCAGTGCCAGAG
>Ga0114960_10002511_pt1 | contig 14229 bp, 18 predicted proteins | sample C_130625_MF_Meta_FD_92637 | JGI IMG/M metagenome (GOLD analysis project Ga0114960, IMG submission 92637) | Freshwater microbial communities from Lake Croche, Canada to study carbon cycling - C_130625_MF_MetaG | ecosystem: Environmental > Aquatic > Freshwater > Lake | place: Lake Croche, Canada... | reverse complement strand
TGCGGCCGTGTGCGACTCTCCGCGGCGCGAGGGGTGGCGGGGGGCGTCCAGGCGCGTGTATGAATACAGTATTCATACAGCCTCGGGCGCGCGCGACAAAAGTTGCCGCGTGCGAGAGTCGCGCCGGGCAACCACTGAACGGCGGCGGCGCACTCGCTATGCTGGGCCGCCGTTTAGTTGCGGCGCTCAATATAATAGCTGCGATATATAGCACACCGGCAGTGTTCTGCTGCCGCTCGCATGTCAATCAGCATCTCGTGGGGGCCATACGAGGACTCGCAAGAGACCAAGCGCCAGCGCGTGCCCGTGATGGAGCCGGGCGAAAAGCTCGTCTCCTTTCTCACGCAAGTATCTCGTCAGATGAGAGAGCTGCTTGACCAGGGGGCGTCGGATGAACGCATGCGCCACACGCTTGGTCAGCGCTGCATGGGGGTCCACCAGGACGAGACGAACGGCGCCACGTGGGAGCAAAATCAACAGAATATTGAGGCGGCACTCCGGGAGTTTGAGCGCCAGTACGGCGGCGACCGTCCGGCTGGCTACGCCCGCTTGACACAGTTTATGCGAGGCGACGGCGGCGTCTGCGTGGACCAAAAAGTGGAGACGCTGAACAACTTTTTGTACTGGGTTGACCCCTGGCGCCTGCACCCCAAAGAGACGGTGATGGGGGACGTCCTGGTGCGAACAAACAACGAGATGTGCAAAGAGGCGAATATTGACGCCATTGAGTATCGCAAGCAAAAGTCGCGGCTGGAGCTGAAGAAACGTTTTCTGAAAGATTTCATTGTGGAACGCGGCTTGTCCGACGGCGTCATCACGGATGCGGACGTGGAAGCCTTTCTGAGCGCCTCGTACGGGTTTCCGCTGTTTGCGTCGGATGAGGAGCCAACCGTCCTGGAGTGTGACGGCGGGCTGGCGGCGACTGAACGAGCGTACCGCGACATTGTGCGACGCGTCGTGCCGTGGGCGGAACTGCCTTCAAGCCAAACAGTTGCACGCGGAAGCATCGTGCTTGACCGAGACAACGCACAATTCACGGCGACTGTTGATCTGGATCACGTCGCTCGCCAGTGGCAAACCATCCCAACCACCGCCGGACCCGTGCCCACGGAATCCATCGTCTCCGTGGCCCTGGTGAATACGTACGCGGAGCGAAGACGACGAGCGAACGAGGAGGAGTTTCAGCAGGAGTTTCAGCATCTTCTGAAAAGACGCTGAAACTCCTGCTGTGTAATACGCATTTCTGTACTCTCCATGACGTCGGTCACCAGCATACGGACAGCGCGCGCAGAGCTGATGGCGAGCATCCACGCGCTGCAGCGCGTGTGCGTGTCGCTGGCGAACGCCGGGCGCGCGCTGCTCGACGCCGAGCACCACGGCCCGCACGACGGCGTGCCTCCACCGCTCATCTCCAGCGACTCGGAGGACGAGCCGCCCCAGGCGACGACTGCGCCCTCGCCGCTGGCGCATGACGGCGCCGTCCCTCCACCGCCCCTCTACCTTTCGTCAAGCGACTCTGACGACGAGCGCTCGCCGCATGAGAATTCAATGCACGCGCTGCGCCTGGACGAGACGGTGCGCGCTCAGGAGTCGTGACGCGCTTACTTGACAGCAGCGGAAATTTACACGCGCGTGTATATGTATTTAGTTTTGAGCTCTTCCATGAGGAGCTTGGTTACAATTGTGTCCGCTTTCTCCCGAGGCTTTACCCAGTTTCCGCGCGCGTGTCCGTCGTATGCGTGCAGCTTCCCTCGCGATGTCGTGAACGCGGCGTTTCCTCCGCAAGGCGCGTCACCGTTGTATGCGTACGTCGTCAACTTTACAGTGAACGGGTCAAACGTGTGCGAGACTGCGTGTCTTGCCGCGCAAGGCAAGCCGTGGCCGTCTCTGGGGAGCAGTTCGCGGTGCTCGGACACGTGCGTCGCGTGCCAGCCTTACAACGAGACCTCCTTTCAAAACAGCCCCCGGGGATTGGAGGCGGCACTGCGTTCTGTATTCTACAGCCAGAAGATGGGGCCGGCGTTCCCCGGGGTGGGAGAGTTTGTTGAGATTCTGTGCACTGGCGGCTACAGCATGCTGAACGGTATTGCAACAACGGGCAGTTCGCTAAACACGTTCTGCACAAACAGTCGGGTCGAAATTGTGGACGCAAACTGCTCCTCGCTGCAGGGAACTCAAGGGTGGCGGTCAGGCGCCTCCCCGCCTGCACAGCCCCCGCCGCCGCCAACACCTCCCCTGCCCCCGCTGCCCCCGCTGCAGCCGCCGTCGCCGAATTTCAATCTGACAGCATTTACCGACTGTAACTGGGGGGCTATCGGAGAAATCCCGTTTGATTCAATTAAGCCGAGCGGCGCGTCTAAACCAGTACAATACACCCAACATTCTTTGCACTGGGATGAAACCCCAGTAAACCTGCATCAGATATCAAGCAATAGTTTTTCGCCGCACGGCACCATGGGACAGCCTGGGTCAGACGCCGGAAACTGGATTACTCCAGCTGCACGAGGTGGTGTATTTTCTCAGTTTGTTGAAGTTGACGGACGTGACACGGCAATAGACTACTGGAAGGGTCATCCGTACCAGGGGGATGACTACCAGGAGTTCTGTGATTACACGAACTGCTGGTACGACGACAATTGCGCGGGTCTTGTTTTCGAACAATGGTACGCAGGCGCCGGTTGGCATTACAACTGCTACACTGTCCCGGGAGCGGGTTTTAGCGGAGCCAGCGACCGCGGGCACACTGGTGTCAATTGTAAGGGGTTCGCGCTTATTCGGAAAAATAAACCGTAAAATGGGGCGATGGTCGTCTTGGTCGCGCGTGTGCCGCAGACCTCCGTGTGCGCCAGCGCCCGGGCGTGACGCGCGATTAAGTATAAGTGAGCGGAACGATATTCGTCCAGAATGCTCCACGTCAACTCCACCAACGGCATCCTTCTAGTCGTCGTGCTCGCGCTTGGCGTCTTTCTCGTGGTGTACTGGTGCCTTTCGCGCTCCAGCAACGACTCCCGGCTGCTCCCCGCCGAGGTGGATGTGGACGCCTGGTGCGACAAGCACCTGGACGCTGCGCCTTTTGAAGACTGCAACACGGTGCGGCTGGCCTTTCGCGTGGCGGGAACAGAAAAGGAGCATTACATCAACAAGTGGGCCGCCTGGTTGACGCGCTCGCGGCGAGACCGCTTCCCGGCGGGGCGGATGTGCCACGCGGAGCTCATCCTGCCCGTCTCAAGCGGGCGGTACGTCAAGTGTTCGGTGACGAAGCTCGTGTGGGATGGCGCGGACGAACACGGCAAGGACAAGTTTAAGCCTGGCTGCGTGCACTGCAAAATCACATCCCCGTCCGAGTGGAAGACCAAATATGTCTTTTTGTGCTGGAACACGAAGCGGCGACACATCGTCAAGGCGATCCGCTTCTGCATGCTCAACAACGGCATGCCCTTCAACCAGCTGGGTTTCAACGCCAACCTGCTGGTGCCGGGGGGCATCGGGGTGCACAGCTGGAACGAGGACCTGATGACGTCGCGGAGACGCTACTTTTGCACCGAATTCATCACCACCGCGCTGCTGGCCATGGTGAGCGACGACGACCTGGGGGAGCGGCAGCCGTACGAGTGGCAGTCGGTGGTGCGAGAAATGAATCCAGCCACCAGCAGCCCAAACAGCCTGTACAGAAAGCTGCACGGCGCCGGCGGGGTGACGGATGCGGTGCCTCTGGGCGCCGAGTTGTCAAATATATAAAGAAATACGCGTATTCGTTATGGCGCTCACGAGCAAAGGCGCCGGCTATGCCGCCACGGCCAACAGGCTGTTGCAGATCTGGCTGGCGGTGCGCGCCGTCAACCTTTTCATCTTCTACGTCTCCGAACACTCGGCGCTGCACACGGAGGCGCGGCTGCTGGTGCAGCACCTCTGCGACACCACGCACAACAAACGCATCAGCGGCGCGCTCATTGACTGCAACCAGGCACGGACGCTGCTCAACACCAAGTCCTTCGTCGTGACCTACGCGCTCGAACAAACCATCCGGGCGCTGGTGCTTGACTGCTGGCGCAACGCCACCCGCGAGCTGGCGTCGCTTGCCAAGCTGCTGGGGCTCATCACCACGCTCGCCTTCACCGCCACCTACTGTGTGCACAACGCCTACCTGGGCGCACAAAGACTGCGGTACGCGCGCGAGGCGTACGGGGAGACGCTGGGCGAGTCGCTGGGGTTCACCCGGCAGCTGCCCAGCCGGCAGCCGCGGCATCAGCCGCAGCTGCGAGACGAGCCGACGGAGGCGCTCAAGTTTGATAAGTTTGATTAGGAATCCGATTTGGCCTGCCCTTGGCGAGCGCACGCGGTTTGAATCAAAGGCTCCACCCACGTGGCGAGGATCAGCGTGTCCTGGGTGTCTAGAGTCTCAAAGTAGGTGGTCCCGTCCTCCGAACGAGTCCATGGCCACTTTCCCGTGTATCCGTAGAGCAACGTCTCAACCACGTCCAGGTAGCATCCTTTTGCCACGACAGCCAAGACGACGGCGTCAATTGTGTTTCGGGGGTCCGCACCCCAGTCCCACCACCTGGTGCTGCTGCTTTCTAAAAGAGTTCGCACCGCCGAAATGTTTTTCGTGAGCACCGCGTACGTGAGCGTCGCGACGCTGTTGGAGGATGCCGCCTCCGGGCTTTTTGCGGTCTCCAACGCAGAGGAGGCAAGCTCGTCAGTGCCGGGTGCCGCGGAGTGGTAGGAGCTCCCGTCCGAGGACGACGAGACGATGAAAGACGGCGTCCCGTCGTTTTCAGCGTGCAGAACAAGAGTTTCGGACACGACGCGCCCGTCCTTGTCCAACGACTTGCGCACAGAGGTGGTGCCTCGCTCAAAGCTCCCTGGCCACGCGAGGTTGAAGTAGTTGAGGAGACTCGCGTCGTCAAACGGAGCACGGCGCGCCGCAACGCCGGAGCAGAGGAGCGCGAGAGCCCAGAACTTCATCGCTTCTGCGGGTGTAATTTCCCAGACTATTAGTATTGTGCGACACGCTCCCCTGCGCATGCACCTCGCAGGCGTCCGCTGCGCCGCCGTGGAGGTTCGCGGCGCCTGGGAAGCGTGGCGCGCCGCCGAGGAGACGGTGGTGGTGTTCAAGGATGCCCACGCCGCGCTGGGCGCCACCGCCGGCTCGGGCGTGGCGAGCCTCTGCGTCTTTGGGACGCACCCGGTGCTGAAGCAGGCGCGGCTGCCTTCTGACGTGGACTTGGGCGACGGGCCCCCCTTGCCGCTGGCGCCGGACGACGTGCGCGTGCTCGCCCGTCCAAGCTGCTGCGACGCGCACTGCCTGGACAGCTGCGCGGCGGTGGTGCTGCTGCTGGACCCGGCGCTGGCCGCCGTGCGCAGCATGAGCTACCGCGTGCGCACGCTTTTTCGCAACCCGGCAACCCGGGTCGCCATCGCGTGCCCCTGGTGGCCGTCTGCAGCAGAGGGCGCCGGGGCGCTCTACGACATGCTCGCCTCGCTCGTGGGACCCGCCCGTCGTTTTGCGCCGCCGCGCGACGGCTCCAGCCTGCCGCGACCCGCTGTGGAGCGCATCGCGCACTCGTTCGCCACCTCTGAGCTGCTGACCCGCCTGGCGCGCGCGTGCAGCGGCGGTCCCGCGGAGACGCTGCTTACCTGCCGCCGTGCCGCGGTGGTGCCCTCGCACGTGCTTCTGCGCGACGGCGTGCGCGCCATCGTGGTGGCTGACACGGCGGCATCCCGTTCCGGCCTGGCACGCGCGCTGCGCGACGCAGCCGTGGTTGTTGACAAGCAGGCGCTGCTTGAACACGGCGCAGACGTCGCGCCCGGGCCCGCGGTGCTCATCTTTGCGCTGCAGCCTCTGGTGGAGTACGAGGAGCGCGCCGCCGTCTTTCAGCTCGAGTCCCGGGGCGTGCGCGTGGAGCACGTCGTGGCGCACACGTGGACGCGCGACGGGGACGCGGCGCGTGTGGATGGCTGGGCGCCGGGACCGGCCGCGGAGCGCGCCGAGGCGGCGCTCAAGCTTTTGCTTGGAACGTAGCAGAACAGTTGTAGCGATGTTACAATCCTAAGCCACCGTGCGGTTGTGTCTCCGGCAAAGTCGCCCTGGCGCGAGGGGTGGCGGGGGGCGTCCGCGCGCGTGTATGAATACAGTATTCATACAGCCTCGGGCGCGCGCGACAAAAGTTGCCGCGTGCGAGGCTCGCCCCAGGCAACCACCGTTCGGCGGCGGCGCACTCGCTATGGCGGGCCGCGGTTTGGTTGCGGCCGTGCGCGACTCTCCGCGGCGCGAGGGGTGGCGGGGGGGCGTCCGGGCGCGTGTATGAATACAGTATTCATACAGCCTCGGGCGCGCGCGACAAAAGTTGCCGCGTGCGAGGCTCGCCCTGGGCAACCACTGAACGGCGGTGGCGCACTCGCTATGGCGGGCCGCGGTTTGGTTGCGGCCTTGTGCGACTCTCCGCGGCGCGAGGGGTGGCGGGGGCGTCCGGGCGCGTGTATGAATACAGTATTCATACAGCGGGCGAAAAAAGTTTTCGCGCGGCGACTCGCACGACGTGCGACTCTCTTCACCGTTTCCGGATGCCTGACCCAAGCGATCGCGTTGCGCTGGCCCCGCTGCACAACGCTTCCAGGCGGACGGGCGTGCAGCCTTCCGGTTGCGTCCCGCGTTTCAAGCACGTGTTCCAGGGGACGGATGGCACGTGGTTCTACGAGTACAACGGCACCGTCTGCGGCGGCTTCGCCACGGTGACAGACGCGGGCATGGAGCGCCGAAGGGTGTACGACATTGGAAGGAAGCGCGCGCTCCGGGCGCGCGTCGCGGCGCCGTTGGCTGAGGAGCATGCTGCGACGGACGACACGCGCGCGGAGCCACCCGCGGGCGTCCCGCCGCCTGCAGAGGCGGCGGAGGTGCTGCTCGTTGACTATTCCTCTAACTGGGGCGTTGCGCCGTGGCTAGCACCGTCGTGATTATTAAGCAAGGTGCTCTAGACAAGGAAATGGAGCGGAACCAGCCCCCGCGTTCGCCGCCCCCGCGCGAGCACGAACCGCCTCTCGCCGCGCCAGGCTTGATGGCTGTGATCCGTAACCCGTCCGCTCGGACACTTGCCGTGCTCTATGACAAAGACATCACGTACTCGCTGGTGCCAAGCTTCCTCATTGACCAGATGCTTCGGATCCCGCCCCGGTAGCTCGGGCGTCTAGGCGCTTCGTCGCGCCCACGAGCACGCGCGCGGTCGCCTCTGCAGACTGGACGAGCTCGTCTCGAAACGCTTGGTTGAACGACGCCATGAAGACTGTGGATATGCTTGCCAGCGTGCCAAACACGACGCCCACCACGAGGCCAACAAAGAGACCCGTCCACGTGACGATGGAGGCGACGGCGATGAGAATCACCTTCATTACGGGCGCGGCGGCTGAGACACTAGTACCGCTCACAAACCCAAAAAAAAAGAAACGGTCTCACAGTATGCACCCCTCCCCTCCCATGCCGTCGTTCAATCAAGGCTACATCTTCATGTGCAACGACGCCAGCGAGGCGAGCGTCCTGCGCACCCGCACCGGCGCTGCGTCGCCCATGCGCCGCAACCAAGTCTTCCGCCTCCGTCGCGGAGACGCCGTCTTTGTGTACAACTATGCCAAGCGCCGTCTCGTGGGCCCCTTTGCCGCCTCAGGCCTTGCCTACATGAGTGCCGAAGGCGACGCCGACTTCCCGGTGCGCATGGCGTTCCAGGAGACGGCGCCGGTGTATGCGCTCCGCGTCACGCACGCGCTGGACGAGGTGCTCGTCTTTACCACCACCGTGCCGGGGCGAATTGAGTTTGAGCTCTTTCTCTCTGGCGACACGGCGACGGCACTCGCCGCGGCGCTTGCGCAGGACGGCGCGCTCTTTCGCCCGCCGGCGCACAGCTTTCCCTCCGCGGCGCCGCTGCTGAGCGCGCAGCCTGACGAGAAACCAGCCGTGTCCCCCAATCCTTTCTCGGCCGCGGCGTTCGCCGCGGCGCTTGCCCAGGACGGCGCGCTCTTTCGCCCGCCGGCACACAGCTTTCCCGCCATGGCGCCACTGCTGAGCGCACTGCCTGACGAGAAACCAGCCGTGACCCCGGCGGCGACGCGCGCCGCGACGCGCGAGTGCTGCGTGTGCCTGGACGAGCTGCCGCTGGCGCGCATGCCCATCCTCAACGGCTGCGGCCACCAGCGCATGTGCGCGCCCTGTGCCAACGATGTTGAGGAGTGCCCTCTGTGTCGCACGCCGTTTGACAAGCTCTTGCGGCCTGACGTGTATTAATAGCACTGACACAAAGCATCCATGCTCCCGTTTCTCGTCCGCGCCGGCGGCGACCGCTTGCACCGCGACCTGAGCCAATCAACACTGCAATCCCATGCCCGCAGCCGCTCGTTGCATGCGTCGCCGCTCACGCCCGCTGCGCTCTACGACGTGTGCGGCGAGGCCAACGAGGTGGCGCGCAACCGGCGCAGCGAGCCGGGGCGGTCAGGCGAGTTTGCCGTGGTGTGGCTTGGCGAGCTGCCGGAGGGGGCACGCGCGCGCGCCCTCGCCTTTCGCGCCGAGGACGCGGCGGACGCGGAGACGCTGGTGTGCGTCTCCTGTGACGCGTCGGCGTGCGCCGCTGCCGTGTGGTTGCGGGGCACGGTGGCCGCCACCGCGCCGGACGCCGCGCTGGCAAAGATGCACGCATTCTTGAGCGCGCACGAGCTGGCAGAGTCTACGTTTCGAACGTTGGATACGGCGCACACAAAGTCCAAGGAATGGGCCGCCACCCGCGCAGCCGCAGTGGTTGCCACGGCGGCGCGCGCCTGGTGCCATGGCGCAGACGTGCTTGCCGCCGTGGATCACCTGCCACGCAGCGACGCCTTTGTCGTGCAGTACGACCACACGGTGGCGAGCGCGGAGGCGGCGATGGCGGATGTGCTGAGCGAGGAGGAGGATGCGCGGGACCCGCCCGCGCAGCCGCCGGCTCACGCGGGCATGGCGTACAACGCCATCGCCCGTGTCTTTTTCTAGCGCAGGAGCGGCACCAGAGACACGTGGCCAGCCGCCAGCGCCCTGTCCATCGCCGTCTTGCCCGCCGAGTCTTTGGCGCGCAGCTGCCGCGCCCGGGTGGGCGGGTCGGCGCTCAGCGCCGCCAGGACGCCGGCGCGGTCGCCCGCAGACGCGGCGTAGAGCAGCCGAGCGTCCGGGGCGTCGCACGCGCGGTGGCGGATGACGAAGGGCGGGTCCAGTGCCGGGTCGTCGCCCACGAGCTCCACTTTGTAGGTGCCGTAGCATCGGTCGCAGGGCAGCGTGCGAACGGAGGGCACAGCGTAGCCGCGCGCCGGGTCCGGCGCCTCGTAGTACCAGTGCAAGTCACCGTAGCGATGATCCACCAGCACGCCCGTGGGCACGGTGCGCAGCACCTGCGAGTCGCCGTAGATGAGGTACCGGCTGGTGGCCATTATGCGGCGCGGCACCTCACGTAAATACGGGCGTGCCAAATAGTTGAGACGGCGCCCTTTGCGGCGCGAGGCTATTTCTACGGGACGCAGCGGTCGCCATGGACTCTTTGCCAAGCATGGTGCGCATAGCGGCTGGCGTGTCGCTCTGGCTGCTCGCAATCGCCGGCGCCGTGGTTGCGCTCGCGCTGGAAGGGATTCGCCAGCAAAGCGGCCCGTGAATTACAAGGGCGGCTGGGCCTCCGTGAGGCCGTACGGCGCCCACTGCCACTCCGCCACGCGGTCTGGCGTTCCCAAGGCCCGCGGCAGCCTCGCGTGCGGCAGCACTTGGGTGCCCGTGCCCGGGGCGTCGCCCGCGAGGCTCAAAAGATGCACCAGCCGCTCCTGCGACTCGCGGATCTGCGCCAGCAGTGTCTGGGCCTCGCGCTGCGCCGTCTCAAGCTGCGCCGCCTTGGCGCGCATCCCGGCAGCCTCAGCCCCCACGGCTGCGAGCTGCTCGCGCAGCCCGGCATTCTCAGCCACCAAGGCGGCGAACTGCTCGCGCAGAGCGGCATTCTCAGCCACCAAGGGAGCAAGCTGCTCGCGCGGGGCGGTATTCTCGTTCGTCTGCAGCGCAGCCTCCTCGCGTGCCTTTTGCTCAAGGAACGCGATCGCAGAGGCGTACGTCACGGCACTCTGCTGGCGGCGGACGGTGGCTGGCGTGGGCTGGAGGTCCAGCATGGGGCGCTTGGCGGGACAGGCCATGGAGAGGCGCGAGTGGCGGTGGGCGAGCGTTTCGCGCGTGCGGTGGCTGTTTTTTGTAACTTATATAACTAGGATGTTGGTGCGCATCGTTATAATGAGCATCGAACTCCGCTTCGGCACAAAAAAGACGCCGCGCTACGCAGCGTACGGCCCCCCAACGGACGTCCACGGCTTTCCCGCGGGAGCCCTTCGAACAGCCAACGTGCGCGAGTTTCTGACGCATCTGCGCGTTGACCCGCTGTTCGGCAAGCACGTCGCAAGGGCGGATAATAACAACCCAGCGGCGCAGGGCGACACCAATGGCTGGGTGTTTGGCGGCAAGCCCGCGCGTTGGCGCCGGGCTGCGGCGGACCAGGGCAAGACGTTCTACGCCGGCGGAGGGCAGCTCATGTTTGATCCGCGCCCAATTGTGTACCAGCACGCGGGCCGGCGCCACACCTTTCGGATGGATGCAAACGTCACCACCAACGCGCGCGGCTCGCTGGGCACGGTTCTATTCTTCCAGTCAGTGCCGGCTGACGGCGACAGCCCTGGCCCGCCGCCCGTCTTTGAGTTTGTGGTCAAGGCGCCCTCCGTGGCCATCGCCAACGCCGACACGCACGAGCGCGAGGTGGTGCAGCGCCTCATGGCGCTCCCCGAACTTGGCGACATCATGGCGGCGGCGGTGCTGCACGGGTCCACCCGCTTTCCGCCTGACACCTACCCTCTTTTGGCGCTCGAAAAGTTCAACGGCAGCCTGAAGGACCTGGAGGCGACATGCTCGCTGGACGACGCCGCCAAGCTGGCGTTCGCCGCCTTTGAGGATGTGCTTGCCATTTACAACGCGACGCGCCAGGGTGGCGCGCGCGGCCTCATTGACGTGGATCTCAAGCCGGACAATCTGCTGTACAGCAGCACGGCGAACGGCGGCATCTTTGTGGTGACGGTCTGCGATTACGGTGGCTTTTTTGAGGAGGGATCCGCCACCGTGCCTGGCAACAAGTCCACCTACGTGCTGAGCAGCAACACACGCCCGGGCAGGCGCATCGTGCACAACGGTGAGTTTATGCTTGACCGCGTGGATGTCGCTCATCTCGCCTTTACGCTCGGCACGCTCATGGTGGACCTGTGGGCCACCTCAAACACGGACGCCAAGGACCGCCTGCTCACCTTTAACGACACGCACAACATGGACGAGGCGGTGTGGATGGCAGCCATGACGCAGCTCGTCGGCGCTGAGGGCGGCGCCAGCCTCGCGGCCAAGCACCTCGCTGGGCACCTCCTGGGTCTGGTGGCGGCGGCGCCGTCAACCATGGGTCAGCTCCAGGCGCTCTTTGCCTCTTTCTTCCAAACCATCGGGTACCAGCCGCCGGCGGCTGTGCCCGCCGCTGTCGCCGCCGCCGCAGGCCTCCCCGCGGCGGCTGTACCAGCGGCGCCCGCCGCGGTGGCGCCGCCCCCTGCCCCTGAGATGGGGACGTGGTCTAGCGGCGCGTGGCACGACGGCGTCAATCCGATACGCGGCCGGCCGCCCAGCAGTTTTGAGCCACCCAAAAACGAAGCGTACAACCCGCTGATGGCCAAGCTGTGGGCCAACTCGGAGCTGGGCGAGTGGAGCCGCCACGCAGGCTTCAGTACCTGGTCGGCTGCGCAGAAGTTTCTGTACTGCAACAACAGCTTTGCCCAAAAGTATTGCCAGTGCGAGTGCGCGTGCGGCAAGCCTGGAAACGACGGGGAGTGGGAGACGGTGGCCCCAGCGTCCGACCACCACTCGCACGTCTTTACGGCAGCCATGTCTCGTGCCGGAGACGACACCTCCGCTGCCCGGCTGTGGGTTGGCTCAGGCTTTCCAGACATTCCGGCGGCTGCGCACTGGGCGGATAACAACACCACGCGCAAGTACTACATCGTCTGCGAGGAGTGCGCCGCAAACTTTGCCACTGGTTCGCAGCACGTGTGCGGCAAGGGGCCGGATGAGGAGCTGGCGCAGGAGCTGGAGCAAGAGCTCGAGGAGATGGAGGAGGATGAGGAGGAGATGGAGTATTAGTGTGTGTGTAACGCGCGTTCGAACGCACTCGCTCCTCGCCCATGGGTCGCGGTGGTCTCCTCCTCCCGCCTGAAGACGTGCCCGCGCTCGTGGACTGCGACAGCCTGGTCTTTTCAGACCTTGACTGTGCGCCCACCTGGTACCTCGCCAGGCTGTTCACGGAGTCCTATGACGCCATGCTTCGCTACACCGTTCTGCTTGGGGTCGCCAGCCTTACCGCAGATGAGCTGGACGTGGACGAAGAGGTTGCCGCCGCGGGCGGCGATCGCCTGGAGGCGCTGCGCAGGCTCTACCACCCCGCCGCGTCGCCGGGGAGCCTGCAGGACTGGAACGACGCCCTGGCGCAGGCGCACGCCACCTTTGCGGACGTGCGTGCGCGGCTCAGCTGTCTCATATAAGGCCGCGAGGGGCGGAGCTCCAAGCGATGCGCCTCATAGGCCTCCTTGGCGCCGCCGGCGCCGGCAAGTCCACCGTCGCGGACCGCCTCCGCGCCGCGCACGGATACGCCCAGGAAAGCTTGCACGCCGCGCTCGCTGCGGCCGCTCTCTGAGCCTCAGACGCAGGATTCGTTCGCCGCCCCAATCAAGGACGTGGTGGCCTCGCTGTTCGGGTGGAGCCGCACGGCGCTCGAGGGAGACACGCCCGAGTCGCGCGCCTGGCGAGAGATGGCGGACCCGTGGTGGGCGGAGCGCTTGGGCATCCCGGGCCTGACGCCGCGCTGGGCGCTGCAGCGCGTGGGCACGGAGGCGATGCGACAGGGGGTGCACGCGGACGTGTGGGTCGCGGCGATGGAGCGCCGGCTGCAGCTGGCTGAGGGGCGCGTGGTGGTGAGCGACGTGCGCTTCGCGAACGAAGCAGCCGCCATCCGTGCAGCTGGAGGCGTGCTCGTGCGCGTGGTGCGCCCGGGCTGCGAAGCGACCGGACACGCGTCAGAGACGTCAACGGCTGGCGTGTGCGAGGATGTGCTCCTGTGCAACGACGGAACGCTTGAGCAGCTGCTTGAGCGGGTAGACGAGCTGTGTTTTTAGTTACAGCGAGCAGCACGCCTTGCGCTCCTTGCCGTTAGTCGTGGACTAGCACGCCACGGCAAATGGTATTTACCCGTCGCGTAAAAGGCTGCGTTTTATAGATACGAGCAGCCCGAGTGCTTATTTGATGGGCGCAGCTTGGAAATTCCTTGCAGTCGTGCTACCCGGCGCTTCAGCCTTCCTGCCTGGCGCGGTGGCACATGCAAACCGCAGAGATCTTCGGTCTGCTGCCACAGACACGTGCGAAAAAGACGTTGCGGCAATGGGGCCCTGGGTGTTTGGTCAAAGCAACACTCTGCCCACATACGCAATCAGCGCGTACTCAAGCTCGTACAACGACAACGTCGCGTCGCCGCTCATGGCCATGTGTCAGCAATGTGCACGCAGCTGCGCTCAAATACCCATCTTTAACTCCGCAAGCGCGTGGGATGGTTCGCGGAGCACCGTCTCGTCCGAGCTACTTGCGTCACGCACAACAACGTCGTTGCTCGTGTCGCAGACGGGTGGGGCGGATGCCTCCGTCGAGTTGAACGTGACTGCACTGCCGCAACCGTGCTCTATTTTTCAGGACACGTGCCCAACGCCGCACTTTTGGGTGCTTGCTCAAACGGACGATTCGTGCGACGAGGCATGCGCCCTTACGGGAGCGACGTGCGCAATGACTGACGAGTTCACAAAATACCCCACGAGCAACGAGGAGTTTTTGAGCGTTGTATATGAGGCTGGCGCGCAGTTTTTGTGCGAAGGAAAGGTGGAAGCAACAACAGAAAATTTCGGCGCTGGCGATGCCGCTATTCTTTCACCCGCACGCGCGTGTCGTTACAACGTGAACGCATATCAGCTTGATGCCGAGCTCCTTCCTGCGTATACGAAATGCAGCGCCTCGGCAAGAACCGCCGGGTACGCCACGCAGACGTATCGCCGCTTCTGCGCGTGTCACGTGCCACCCCCTCCTACGGTTCCGCCATCCCCTCCGTCGCCTCCGCTGCCCCCACGACC
>Ga0114960_10002509_pt1 | contig 14244 bp, 12 predicted proteins | sample C_130625_MF_Meta_FD_92637 | JGI IMG/M metagenome (GOLD analysis project Ga0114960, IMG submission 92637) | Freshwater microbial communities from Lake Croche, Canada to study carbon cycling - C_130625_MF_MetaG | ecosystem: Environmental > Aquatic > Freshwater > Lake | place: Lake Croche, Canada... | reverse complement strand
TATGGCCTCTTGACATAGCAAGTTCTTGAAGCATTTGAGACATTACCGAAGCTCCAAATTGGGATTTCATGTCGTCTCCAATAATTGCTACTTTAGCGTTTTCAAAACGTGAGGCCCATGTTTTGTCAGAGGCGATAAAAACAGGGATACAATTGACCATGGGTACCTTTGCTTCTAGGCACACAGAGGCCCAAAATTCAGTTGCTATCTGAGAGCCCACAGGCAAGTAGTTTACAAGAGCATCAATTTTGTTGTCCTTCAGAAGTTCTGCAGTACTTACAATCGTCATTTCAATACAATGATTTTTTTCTCCAGTAATGAAAAAACGTTCAGAGTCTTCTTCGCTTACGGCGCGCATGTGGTCCGCAACACCATCAAGGAGCGGAGCAGACAATACTGTGCAATCAAAACGTCCAGACTGATCAGTCTTTACTGAAGAATCCAGAGTCATGCAGCAATTCGGCTTTGCAAAAATGGCCTCGTTCAATGGTAAACCGACTTTGCGAGCATCAACGTCAAAAGCCAGTGCAAAAGAAATGTCGGAAACTTTGTAGTCACCTATTTGAGATCTTAGCAGGCCATCAGTTAATTTAGCACTTGAATAATATTTTACCCCTTGAACTAGAGCCGATGCGCAATTTCCAACGCCAACAATCGCGACACGCATTTATTACCAAAAGTAAATTATATTTTACATGTGACAACGCATAGAATTTACAAACTAAACATTTTTTCATAAAATTGCTTAACTTTTTCTGATGCCCGAATCGCCGACGAATCAAAATTTTTTAAAGAGAGTCCAGCAAGTGTACGAGCCCTTGAAATGGCAACATAAGCTTGTCCATCGGCAAATACACTTGAATCAATAGATGCTCTTACGAGGTCAAGAGATTGCCCTTGAGATTTATGAACAGTTGTTGCCCACGCTAGTTTTAATGGCATTACCCAAGCGTAAAGAAGAAAGCCTTTTTCTTGACGTTCATATCGAACATAAGGAACTAAAATTTCAACTGGTTCATTGTCAACCATAAATCGCACCATAGGATGCTTCAGGCCTTTAATGTAGGCCTTTGATTGCGTAGGTTCGTCAGGATCAAAATCAGTAAATACAGATGAGTGTTGCCAAACACGAGCACAAGGTTCTTCAAATCCAATGACGACTCCGCGTGAACCATTAACAAGACCACGTTCTTGTTTTAAATTAAATGATAGCATAACTTGAACGCCGTTCTTTTCAGCGGTAGGTTCATCTCCGACAGCATAATCCGGCGCTTTTAAAATGCAATCTTGAGCAGAAATGTCTTTTATAAATTTTAATAGCTTATCGCTTTGTCCTGGACCTGAACTGCCTTGCATTCCTGGACGAACTTTAAAAATAACAATTTCTGTTGCAATTTGAGATAATCGATCAGCATTTAATTGGTCTACGTCCTTATTTGTCGCGTATAATTCAGTGGGCATTATGCCGTGACGTTGAATGTCTACGCCGACACGACTTTGAAGCACGTTAATGTCGTCGGGAGTGCAAGACCCATTTCGCATGCGACTCAGCAGTTCTACAAATGCAGTGTCTTTTTGACGGTACACTTCCGTTAAAATAATACTATCGTCTAAGCATTCTTGAAAAAGAGGACACTCGAAAAGAAAGCGCGATTTAACTGGCGGCAATTGAAAAAAATCACCGACAAGAATAAGTTGAATGCCGCCAAATGGTTTACTGGATGTTCTTAAAACCTTTAAAATATTTGAAATTTTTATAAAAAGTTCTGATGAAAGCATTGAGATTTCGTCAATAATAAGGCTTTGAATCGTGTTCATAGTCTTTTTGTACCACTTAAAAGCCTGAGGTTTTTGCAAAATCCGTTCCATTATGGTCTCGCAAGTAATTTCAGGTAAATCGTCTTCAGTTCTCAACCAAAAAAAACTGTGCAACGTACGGCCTTTAATAGAAACAGCTGCGAGACCAGTTGTAGCAGTAACTGCAAATTGACGGCGTCTATGTGTCCAATAACTAACGACGCGCTTTAACAATTCAGATTTGCCGGAGCCTGCTGGACCTGTCAAAAATACAGACTTACCGCTTATAATCTTTGCAAATGCTTTTGCTTGCGAAGGTCCAAGACCGCCATGAAAAATTCCAGATGCATTGTCATGTACATTGGGTTCATTCCTTTTCATATTAACTAAAAAAAATGTTTGCAATTTACAAACAACTTTAAACTACAACTCGAAATGTATTCATTACTGGATTTTTAAGAAACACTATAGAGCCTACAGGCCAGTTGTGCCATCGAACCATAGGATCTGATTGAAGCAATAAAGGCAAATCACTTGCACTTAATGTTTGTCCCAAAACAGCTCTCGCTTGCTGAAGCGTGACAACAGAATGCTTGACGCTTAAAATGTGCCTTGGTAAATCAATAAGTAAATCATCAAAAAGAAAGAGCTCTGCCCATTTAGGCATTTCTTTTCGAGCTTGAGGACTCAACTTGTTGGGACTTATAACAATATTGTGGTCGTCAGAATTCATGACGTCACAAAGGTATTTGACTTGTTCAGTAGATATCATTCGATCACGCTGTTTTGAAGCATCATAATTCCGATCTAAAAGCCATAAACAAATGTCTGAATCTTTTGTAGGCACCGTAACGCGCATTGCCTCGCCGAGAGAGCAATTCTTGTTTTTCGCTATTGTGTAAAGTGCACCTGCAGCTTCCAAAGGATCATCTTTTTCAAAGAAAGTCGTTTTTACTTCGTGGCCCCGATCTTTAAGAAGACGGCCCATGTTAATCATTGAAACACCAAGACGGTACAAAAATTGCTGGTCCATTTTTTTACAAAATTTTGACAAACATCATTTTTACAAACAAAATGATTTACGCTCGAAAACGATGTGAGCGCAATTTTAAACCTTTTCTTGAATTTTTCGTTCATTATGTTGATGGCCATCTTACATTACCAAGAGCCAGCCTTGATCGCTTTACTAATCGCCTTTTGCAACCTCCAATTTCAGTGGGCCTCAATATATTTATGCCAGTTGACTCAAAAGCTTCTGGACCGACAAAGCGTACTCTTGATAACATCAAGCTCGATGGTGCATGGATCACTCACGCCGACACTATTCCTCGCGGATCTTTGGGAACCTTAAAAGGCCTCGCTGTTTATTACGGCGTACCTATTGATCCGTCTCTTGAACATCTTGACGAGATTGCTCTATATAATGTTGCTTCGCAATTGTGGCCGGACTGCAAGGTTTCTAATGAGCCTTACGTAATGTACCACGGCACATCACGTGCTTTAGTAAAAAACATTTTGACTGACGGGCTAAAGCCAACCACGGGTATGCTTGGAATTGCAGTTTACTTTGGATCGTTCTGGAAAGCTTTTCGGTTTTCAGTCTTTACTCAAAATTATGAGAGGCGTCCAGGAGCTATTTTAAGAGTATACTGCTTTCCAAAATTATTGCCACTTATAAAAACAGTTGCGAGTGACAAGTGCAAGTGCGAAAAGTGTACAATTAATAACAGTGGAACATTATGCGATCACATGGGCCTATGGCAAAAAGTCACTGACATGGTTATTGCGTGGCCAACGCCTGGTGCTCCTATTAAGAATGAAGAATGCGCAATGCCCGATGGCTCTCTTGCTTTTATCGATTCAGTAGCACACGCATCATGTACTACCGATCATCACGAACCATTAAACAGGTCATTAGTTATTGATTAATGGTTCTTGATTAATGTGCGTTGAGTACAATAAAATAAAAAAGTTGCAACTATTAACAAAGGGGCCGTTGTAAAAGGCTGACCACGCCTTAGTGTGTCTTTGTCTTTGCTGCGGCCAGAAAGTGCGTCGGGGTTCCAGTCGCTTGATATGACGCTGTAATTTTGTAGAGAACGGAAAATCTTTTATGATACTTGCTTGTGCGAGTGGCGCCATGTGCTTCATGCCATTTTTAGTCGCATTTCCTCTCTTAATTTTAAGCTTTGCTTAAAATAGGACAATAAAATTATGAGCTAGTTTTTCTAGCTGGCGTCCTGTATCTGAAGCGCGTAGAAGACTCCTTGACCGAACGGCCAGCTTTGCTCAGTCAATCGGTGCGCCCCGCTGTTTTTAGCGGGCACGCGGGTCAATGAATCTCGAAACCAAGACTTGATGACAATTGCGTCGTCATGAAATGCAACTCTGGCAATGTTGTAGGGTATTCTTGGTGCACAGTCCGGCCATGAGGTAATGGAAGGTCCTCGCTGCTTGCGCGGCATTCGGTGCGTAAATTTTTGTAAAAATAGTGTCGTTTTTTCAATCTCGTTCTTCCCGGCTCGCGAAATCTTGAGGCACTTGCCTTAGGATTTCGCGAGCCGTTTTTTTATCTTCAGTAAATAAAAATGATTGATACACTTGTACGCGTGATGTTGCCTTCCAATAAGCGGCCTCGTATAAGGTGGATCGTCGGCGAAAAAAATAATAGATTTATTGTTAGAGCTCCCAAAATAGGAGTTTCAATACAAGAATTAAAATTATTTAGAAACAATGATTATGGAAAAGAAACACTTCTTCCTTTGAATTCAAAAATATTAAAATAATGTTACTTCGTCGCAAAATCACATGCGATTACCATTTTGTTTCCTTTTTTAACCCATTGCCATTCCATTTCAAAACCTAGCTTTTTAACGGCTTTCATCAAATGATTTGCTGTGTATTCATTGTCGACATACATGGAAAAGAGAAACATTTATTATATTGTTAAAATGAAAAGTATTCTCCTGCATATGACGGACTCGATGCATATGCATAAGGCAATGTGAAGCGACCATTGACGCCAGTGTAAGTGCCCCAAGAATTATAAAAAGTAAAAGTCTGAGTTGCGTCATTATAACCTGTGAGGCATATAGCGTGTCCTCCAATTGCTTGTTCACTTTTTTGTGGAAGAGGCACGACTCCTGTTGTTAAAACGGTAGTAGTCATAAAAGAACGAAACACTAAAATAGCAATAAGTACTGCATGACCGTCGGCTAATGCTGTTTTTATTGTCGTCAAATTGGTAGATGCCGAATTCGATATAGTCAATTTGCGCATAATATTAATGTCAGAAGATGGGTCAGGAATTATTAAAGGCCGCACAAAAATGTTGGCTCCTGTGTAAGGCCATGCTGTTTCAGGAATAGTTCCAATATTTGTGAGAACATTCATTGTAGCGCTTAGAGTTGACCCAGTATCACTTAATGTTGTAAATCCAGGCGTTATTGCCCGTGATTTCGCGTACCAAAACGACGTTGAAGGCTCAACAAGCGGTTGTCCATTTTTTGCTTGATTTATAAGGTACGCGTAACGTGTCGAGAACGCTGTGCATGAGCCCCATGGACCTTGATCACGAACTTGAATGCTGGATTGCCACACATCAGCGCTGGCAGGCAATACTCGTGTTGTCGCAGTAGAGACCTTTACAGATTCCTTAACCAAATTCTTGTCTTGACTGCCAACAGTTACTTGGGATTTGTGCATAAATAATGAAAGCATTCGCGTGTGTGACATAGAAGCCAGGTCGTCATTGGTTGGACCTCTGACACTAGAATTTGAGAGAGATGGGTCATTGAGCGCCCACGCAAAGACAATAAAAAGTAAAACTATGACAATAGACAACAAAGCAGATTTCATTTATTTATTAGCTTGCCATATTGAAAAAAAACTAAATAAATAAAATGTTTTACATAACTATGACGCGGTACAATGACAATAATCAAACTAAGGAAAATTTTGGACTTGAATTTAAAACTAACTCAATACACAAATTAAATAAGTACATAAAAACTTATTTAGGGTCTGACGTGGTATGCAGAGAAAAATTTTTAAAAAACATTTCGAAAGAAGGTTACGCGTTAAAAGGCGAACCATTCGGATTAAATGTAGACATGTATCATCAAAAATTTAACAAAGGCATTGTTGACAGTTATTATGCATTTTATGACAATCAAAAAAGATTCAATTTAAGAAGTGACGCCAAAATTGTTAAATTAGATGAATATGAAGAATGGAAACATTTCGCGTTTCGTAAAAATCTTTAATTAAGAAATATTATTTGCTATGGTTATTGCAATGACAAAGGAAGCTCCAAAAAATAGTAAAACTGATAAAAAGAGAGTGGCGTACCATGTATTGTCGCACTGCACGCATGCGCATTGAGAACATTCGCCATCACATCTTTGCTGCATTAAGCACATGCAGCACGTGTCACAAGGATCACAAAATTCAGTTGCGGTTCGAGTATTTGCAGTGCACACATTTGGCACCAAGGTCGGAAAAGTGCAATTATTTGTGACAACATTTGATTGTAAAGAAAGACGTAACCCCTTTGATAATGGTCCACGAATTGCTGCATTAAAATTTTCGACATATTTCGTTGCAAGTTCATTGACTGGAACAGTATTAAAAAGAATATTTTCATTGTCTGGCCATTCAAGAGTCCAATTGCCAGTAAACATGACGTCTACCGTTAAATGAGGAAAATCAAATTTGTCAGAATGCCGCGGTACGCTCACTAGGATGTTTCCAGTAATATTTAGAATGTTTTGATACACAACGCCGTCGTCTCCAGGTCCGGGTGTTGGCCATGTGTACCCGACGCCGGTGGCGCGCAAAGCTAAAGTACACGACAAGGAAATTTCTACAGGTACAATTAAAACTGCCAAGTCAGTTAATTTACAAGCTGAAAATGTAACTTGTGAAAGGTTATCATTTAACGTTATGGAGTACACAGACGTATCTGTTATGCCTACTGATCCGCAGGAGGTGTAGCATGAACCGAACGAAATTCCGGTGGCTTTCGGAACTTTTGATACAACTGAAGACCACGTGTCGGCAAAATCTGTTGTCAAAGTACTTAACGTATCGTCAAACACGCTGCTAGTACAAGTCACTTTATTTATGCAAAAAGGCCAAAGAAATGTGTGCACTCTTTGCGTCACATTCATCCTTCATACTTACAAGATTTACAATTTTTAATGTCCATGGCGGTTTTGCGTCGCCATACCTAAACCACCACATCTTTGCAGCTTTGGATTTGTCAACGACTGCATCAAGATATTCTGCGCTTACTGTGCACAAATACCAAGATGTGTCTGTAGAAACGCCAAACGCCCTTTTCTGCTTTTCTAATAGTGGCCAGTCATGAACTTTAGTAAATGGCGCATAAGTACTATGCATTAAAATCGCGAGGGCCCAATTCTGACGCTTTGGCCTTCGACCTGCTGGCCACAAAGATTCATTCGGCAAAAAGGGCAATTTTCCAGGACGCTGCACAATCAGTGCACGCTCTCCATCAGTAACCAAAACTGAAACCTTGCTTTTCATTTATACCAAAGCACCTTTTGAAAAAGGCCACGCACTAAACGTGGAACCCATTAAATCAAAGTCCTTTAAGTTTGTGTTTGAAGCAATCGTTGAAGCCAAATTACGGTCTCTTGAACCAAGCACGCAAAATGAATCACAAGGAAGTAATATTGCAGGCATTCCTATGCAACCACTAAAATTGAGTGCGTCACGAGAAATGCCGGACAAGACGCGAATGCCTGAAAGATCGACAGTTGGAGTCATTAGGCCCCTTGAATGATCAACAAATTCAAGAGTGTGAACCCATGAAGAATTTAAAAACGCATTGCAAGCGAATTGTAATGCAATGAGGTACACTGGCACAACATAAGGAGCCAAAAGGTCACCATAACGAGTCTTAATAGTCGGTCCAACTGACAATGGAACAATTTTTAGGTGACACTTTAATTTATTTGCATTTACAATGGCTTTTAGAGAATCAAAACACATGGCAAGATCTTCGTACACGCTTAGCGCATACGCAGCAAAATCAAAATAATAAGGACCAATTTTCGGACCTGAAGCTGCATCAGTATCCGACTTTAAGAAAAAACGTTCAGCGTCAAGGCCTTCTGCTTGCCAATCATGCACCGCTAAAAAACAAGCGAGAACTTGAAATGGTTCGATTGGTCGTCGCAGTGCACCAGAACATATATAACGAACGTCAAGCGGCAAGAGTGTACACCGTTTTCGAGTCTTTATACGAAATTCAGGTGACACAATTAAATCTGTTTGTTTTCTGTCAAGTTTTTTGTCAAGGCCGTCAATTACAAAGGTCGTAAGACTGTCACCGTATTCATGCGATACAGGCAACTTTTGCAACAGTTCAAATTGTTCTTCGGCTGATGACCTTGAACTGTTGAAAACGATTACGGAACCGTTTGTGTTGTTTGACATTTTTTTATTGAGTGTCCAATTAATCTAAAAAGTTGACCGCAAACAAAATATAAAATGTCAAAACGAGTTCGCATAGCGGACGATGATGACGCTTGCGAAACTGGCGAACTAGCCGGCGAACCAGCCCACGACAATGAAATCGTCAAAGACGTCATTGCGCTTCTTGAAGGAGCACCTAACGCTTCAATGGCTCAAGGCCTTAAAAACATTACTGAGCACGACCTTGATTTAGAAACAATGCAAGGCGTCATTCGGCAATTGCACGATCATTGGTGCAGCCCTGCTGCAGACTCTCATATAGATAATGTTGCAGCAGAACGATTTGGTGTTTCTGATCTTTTTCAGCGTGACGAACTTGTACCTTATGGCGACGGCGGCCTTCGCAAAATAATGCAACGAAAAGAGTTATGTTTACTGAGAACTAGATATCATGCTGTGCGTCTTGGCATTATGGACCTTGAAGAAGCGGACATTGCGGGAGCAGCTTCAAAAGCTATGCTGGGGCGCACGCACGAGTGCCTTCAACGTCTTTATGACGCTTTAATGACGTCGTTGTTAACTCGAAAATGCCTTGATCCTTTATGGGCTTCAGATTGTCCTACTGGCGAAGATCCGTATTTTATTCGGGCTTTTGACATTAACAAGTTAAATGCCAATCAGCAATTTCTTGTTTTTGTTCTTGAACAGGCACACAAAATGGGTCTTCGACGTTATCGTGGTGCGTGCTACATTGAAATTGAAAGCCCACCTTTTTTGGTGAATGGAAAAACAAGAACTTACAAAACTCATGCATGGCGTAAATACACTGAAATTGCTGAATTTGTAAATCGGTGTGCGCCAAAAGAAACTCATTTAACAATGTGGCGCACTGCAGTTGATGGTCCTGCAAAAAATCGAGCAATTGAGCAACTCCAAAAATCTTATGACATGCAATTTCCCGACTTGGTTCCTGATCGTCAATATCACTCTTTTCATAATGGCCTTTACGATACTTTAAACAAATCTTTTTATCCTTGGGGTCATCAAAGCATCACAAGCAATATGGTAAGCTGCAAATACCACGATCGCGTTTTTGATGAAACAATTATGCAATATGAAGACTGGCGCGACATTCGAACACCTCATTTCGACAAAATTCTAAGCGTCCAAATGTCTCATATTGTGCACATTGAAATGGGTCCGGGCAACGTACCGTTAAAATGGAACAAGCAGACGGCAGCTGCAGAAAACAAGAGACTCAAAGCTCATTATGATGCGCAATGCGCCGAAGCTCGAAAAGCTGGTTGGACCTCTGAAGAAATTGAAGCATCAATTAAATGCGAAACTGTAATGGCTGACACGATTGTGCAGAACAATGAGGGCCATCTTGTCATGGAATGGGCTTACGTCTTTGGTGGGCGCTTATTGTATCCTGTTAATTTTATTGACACGTGGCAAGTTATGCCGATGTTTGTTGGGCGCGCTGGAACTGGAAAATCATTGATTTTATCGACTTGGTCTCGTTTTTTTGAGGACGCTGACATTGCTACAATTGCGAATGATATTCAAATGGGTTTTGGACTTGAAACTGTATGGGACAAATTTTTGTGGATGATTAAGGAGGTTAAGCACGACTTAAAGCTTGACCAAGCTCAGCTTCAATCTATGATTACTGGGGAAGAAATGTCCATTATGCGTAAAGGATTACCAGCACTTCAAGTTGTATGGCGAGCTCCTGGCGTCATGGCAGGCAACGAACTAGCAAATTGGACAGACAATTCTGGGTCGATGTCTCGTCGTCTAGTTCTTTTTTACTTTCTTAAAAAAGTAAAGCAATCGGATCCGCGTCTTGCAAAAAGTCTTGCTGACGAGTTGCCAGCACTTTTGCACAAGTCGAATATGGCTTATGCTGAAGCATGTGCGCGTTTTGGACATTGCGATTTGTGGGGCCGCAATCCTGAAGTAACTGCAGAAATTGCAGAAAATGCTGACCTGGAACAATCTTATCGCGGAAGTCGAACCATTTTGCCGAGTTACTTTCATGCGAACAAGAGTTCATTGAAACAGCAGACGCACCTTATGGAAAACTTTTTGGCTAATCCAGATGAACTGGAAATGCGTGACAAGAGTTTACAAGGTATGCCTTTCGAAGTGGACAAAGACAATTTACTATCGTTCAAATCTTTGGCTAATGCATATTTTAAGAAGCTTGACGCAAAGCCTTTTCAATGGTCAAAGACTGACAGATACATGGCAACTTTGGAAGATTACGATCTTGAAGTGCGCAAGCTCACAGAAGTTGACAGACGCGAAGGCCGTCACATTTACGGTGGACGCGAGTACGAAAAAGACACGACATGGATTTTTGGGGTCATTCCAAAAGAAAAGTAAATTTAAAAGTATATTCAAAGGTTAGCGGCTGTACAATCAGAAAGGGTCATGTTTACAGCCACCACGGACGCCACGGACACCGCTGCCACCAATAACACGGCCCGCGCGTAATTTTGATCCGCCTCTAAAAAACCCAACATTGCCAACGCCACCAACTGCAGCACCTAAAAGGCCTCCATTTCTACCGCCTAAAGCGTTGCCAACGAGATAACCAACGCCAGCATTTTTAAGACGCGCATACTTGTCTTCACCACCAGAAAAGCCGCCTTCTGAAACGCTTCGGCCACCTGACATGCGTCGGCCGCCTGACATGCGTCGGCCGCCTGACAAGCAATTGCGGCGTCGTGCACCGCCTTTAAAGCCACCTGTAATTGAGCGTGATCCTCCCCAAAATTTACTAATTTTTTTCTTCATTGATTTACTCATTGGTTTTTTAATCATTTCTTCGAACATTTTATTTTATACATTTCTCAAAACTCTTCGTCGACGGTCTTGGCCTTCTTTTTCTTAGGACTCTCATTGTCAACAGTCTTGTCAGAAATCTTTTCAGCGATCTTGTCGGCCTTCTTTTTCTTGGGCTCCTCCTCAACCTTGTCGATCTTGTCGGCCTTGTCGGCCTTGTCGGCCTTGTCGGCCTTGTCGGCCTTGTCGGCCTTGTCGAACTTTTCGGTCTTTTCGGCCTTCTTGTCGAACTTTTCGGCATCTATCTTTAGGTCGTCATCGATGTCGGGCACTTCATCGACGTCTATATCAGAACTCATGGCTGCACGAGCAGCGCGACCGGCGAGAATAGGATCGACGTAGTCCTTAATCTCAATTCCGTCAATGGCGGTCTTGGCCTTCGGAGGCGCAGGCGTAATGAACACCTGCTTGGCAGCTAGCGTTACGCCAAATTTTGCAGCTAGCCATACCATTGATGGATTAAACACGACGCGGATTTTGCAACCAGGTTGGCAATGCTTCGGACCGACAAATTCGTAAACTGTGTTACCTTGCGCATCCTTAATGTGATTGCCAGCCGGATCCTGGCAAGGTGTCCAAGGCACCATCTGTTCCTTCCCAGTAGTCATTGATGTGTCCTGACAAATGTAAAAACGAGTCTGGTTGTCATCCGGACCGCCGCGGCCCTGAGCATCGACAAGGCGAGACTTCCACTTGACATCAACAGGCCACTTGTTGTCAGAATTCGACTTGTAAATGACTTCGTCGACGTAGTTTTGCCATCCTGTCACTTTGAATTTAACAGTGTCGTCGTAGCGCGAGCCGTCGATCTTTTCTGAGCCTTTCTTGATGGACATTGAGTGCATTGTGCGCAAATCAGATTCGCTCTGAATGTCGTCGCCGATTTTGCCAAACCACGACTTCTTGTTCGCAAAAGCGAGAGATCTGATCTTGCCATCAAATTGTGAGAGCGCATTCTTAAAGGTATCAGCATTAGAGTCGAAGGAATCTAGACGAACCTCGAGTGCAAATTTGTCATCAGAAGCATCGTCTCCCATTGGACGAACAGGCCACGCCTGCTCGAGTTTGGGCGTCGCAACAGACACGCGAGGATCAATAAAGACGAGCTTAGCCTTGCCCATTGCCTTTGGAGGCTTTGCAACCATCGCATCAAGCGGGTACTTCTCCATTGCAACGACCGACATCTTTTGATTAGAGATGAAGTAGATTGTTTGTAACAACAAACGCGAAAACAAACAAACTTGAAAAATGCTTGTTGAAAGTCTATTAAAGTTGCCTTCTACTGCAAACAAACAAGTTGGCTGACCAACTTGAGTGAACTTGTAAAGCGTTCACTTTTTCGTCATCGGCCGACCACGTGCTCAAACATTTATTCTTCGACGCAGAGCTCGTTCGATCGGTGAGTCCTGTTCACCGAAAAAATCTGAGCGCCTATCTTCCGCGCAAAGTCGCAAGCGCTTTTCAAACGCGCGCTAGGTGCAAAAAACTAACTTCCGACCGAGCGACCTCGCGAAAACATCGCTTCCTCCTCAGGCACTTTGAATTACGAGACGTCTCGCACATCTACGGAAAGGTTGGGATCTGGCCCATCGCTTTTGATCCTCCAAACATCGTTAAAAGGCACTTCACACGCGTAAGGGCCTTTTTTCTGTTTGTGGAAAGCACACGCCAGAACACGGTCAGAACAAGTTCAAGTTGATTTCAAGTTGATTCAAGTTCAAGCAAGTTTACTCAATGGACTTTGACATGATGGCCCCGCTTTTGTTCATCATTAATCTTCTTGCATCATGCGTTTCAGCTTCTTTTGAGTTTCAAAAGAATGACGATTCATTTGACGTCAAAGTTTCGCTTTTTTCGAAAGCAGACTTTGTATTTGTCGATAATACGGTAACAGTTGCTGGATGCACGTTTACAAAAGAAAATCCTTTGGGCGATGAATGCCTTTTTTTCGCTAATGACGTTGTTATCGACGTTAAAAGCCTTGAGAGAACAACGGAGACACCTTTCGAATTGACTTTTTCTTTAAATGTTGAAGATGATACTTCGGGACTTATTCAGGCTTCCACTGTAAGTGCATTACAGCGTAATCTTGACAAAAAATACAAAAAGTTTGTTTCTTTTTTTGCTGAAACCTTTGTTGATTCACTCTTTTTGGCTTCGATTAATCCTGCAGAGCCTTTGAAATGCAATTTTGTTTACGAGCAAAATACTCATTCTATTATTCTGCAACCTTGGCTGAATCGTCAACGACTCATTAAGCATTCTTATTGGTCACAGTGCAAACTTATTGTGCTTAAATCTGAGCATCAATTGTGTGCTGATGAGCGCCCACTTTTTAGTGTCAAGCCAGAAATAGCGTCAATGTCGGCCAACCTTTTTTCGCGCATTTTAGTCGACGACACTGTTGATTCCACATTAAAATCCGAACAAATTGAATTTAACTTGAATTCTCTTTATCTGAGCAAGCATAATTTGCTTGGGTTTGATTGTGGCGCTGGCGCTGGGGCTGGTGCAGCAGTTAGCGCTTCAGATTTTGAAGGCCATGAAGTTTTTGATTACGCGGAAGCAGCGGGCATGCCTGCTATGCGTGAATCGGAACTATTACGTCGTCCTTTTTCTTTAACGGAACAAAAAGCATTTAAAAATGCACTTCATCTTTCAATTGACGTAAAAAACATGCCAAGCGCTGATTTTTACTATGGGTTAAATTCTTACGTCGGTGGTCTTGATTCGCTTTTACGCATTGGATCTTTTAGCAACGAAGGTCTTCAATTCATAAAAGTAAATGAAAATCGCATTAAATTTATGATGCATTCATTTGTCATTGCACACGCTGTCATGAAAAGCTTGAATCCGCAAATTAATGACGATTTTCTCTTTGCACTCGAGTTTTTAGCTACAGAACCGACTGTTTTGCAGCCCTTGGTGTCCTCAACAATGATGCAAGTATCTTTAATTGAACCTAATGTCGCGCTCCGTTATGGTTCATTTTTTCGAACGTATCCCGAATATATTGCAACAGCTGACGGGGAAACCATGGTCTTCGTCATCGATATTTCATTTGTTGACATATTTGCTGTTCATGAGCTTTACGAAAAAGTTGCTCGAGACGCAGCTAAAGTGTTGCACTCCAAGTGGCCTGTCAAAGAC
>Ga0114960_10002504_pt1 | contig 14265 bp, 12 predicted proteins | sample C_130625_MF_Meta_FD_92637 | JGI IMG/M metagenome (GOLD analysis project Ga0114960, IMG submission 92637) | Freshwater microbial communities from Lake Croche, Canada to study carbon cycling - C_130625_MF_MetaG | ecosystem: Environmental > Aquatic > Freshwater > Lake | place: Lake Croche, Canada... | reverse complement strand
CCACCACCCCCTCCGCCGTCGCCTCCATGAAATTTTTCTATTCCAAAAGGAGGATTTTGATCAGAATTAATGTAATTATATTCTGTGGAATACTCTTTTTTCTTAATTAATGGTGTAGCATCGGCATATGCTAATGAGAGTGGATCTTTATAATAATAACCGGCAAAAGATCTATCACATTCTAAATCGAGAGATGGTGATGGGATAGTTGGATCTTGATAAACAGTATATTGCGCTTTATTATCATTAATAGTATTATTAATAGTTCTATTTAATGCATATTCGTTTGTTTTAATTGCTTTATCTCTTTTATTTACATTAGAAAATTCGTTACAAATCGGTACATCGTAATATCCCAAATTAGAAACTGGAGCTCCTTGATTTGCAAGCATATATAATTATATAATATTTATTTATAAAAAAAATGATTAATAATATTATTAAAATATTATTTTTTAGGATGATTATTTTTTTTAATAGTTTAGGATTTTTAAAAATGTCATTTCAAATAAATGATTTTATGCAAAAAAAAATAAAGTCTAATGTATTATTATTCTTTATTAAATATGATCAACATAAATGGATAGAAGCTAGTTTTGAGGAAATTCAAAATAATAAAAATATTATATTTTTTATTATTGTAGATATTTATTTTTTTCATATAAAAAATTTATACATTAAACAAAATAACAATGCCATAAAACTAGTTACATTGTATCATGATTTAAGTGAAATCAATTATTTTATCGATTATTTTTATTTGGATGTAGGTCTGAAATGGTTATTTGATACTGAATATCAAGAACTATTTCCAGAATATACTATTTTATTTCCTAAGCCTACGCCCAGCTTGTTAATGATTGAGTGTAAGGATTTTCCTTAAAAGCATTTACTATAACAGGATTAATTCTATCTGCTAATGGCTCATTTGGCACAATCTCTTTTTCTTGTGTAAGATTTACAGAACTCATTTGAGGCAATGAATTATAAACTTTATTTGCTTGGACACCACGTTCATTTAAATATTTATTTTGAATATCTCCTATTCTTGATGTGCTAACATTAATACTATCACCACTTACTCCTTGATTGGGACCCATTGCACCTGGTGTATAACCATCATCATTTGTACCTCTAAGTGCCTTAATTTCAGCATTATAAATATCTTCATAAGACATTGGTTTCATATTCACTCCATCATTACCTGCACCGCCAAAATATTCAATATCAGCTGTTTCTTGACGTAATGTATTTGGAGCATTAACTTCTGTTACATCGTAGGCTCCCAAATCTGGGCCATCTGCATCACCATAATAACTTACACTACTATGTTCTCGAATAGTTTCTGGTACTTGTATTTCCTTAAAAACATGTGCATCATTTCTTTTACGCGTTGCAATTCCCATTGCATTACTTATCATCGTTGTTTCCTTCATTGTTTTCTTTGGCTTATCCTTATTTTTAATGTAATTTCCTTTACTTGAATTATTAATATTTGCTTTTCGGTCATTATTAATTGTTGTCTCTTTAATTGTTGGACGAGTAATGTTATTTGGATCATATACAATGCCCTTGGGAGTATTAGAATTTAATATTCCACTATGAGAATTATGAATATTTGTTTCCTTAATAGTAGTTCGGGCGGTATCATTTGGATCATAAACAACACCACCTCTATTTTTATTTTGTGCATTAGCTTGATATTTGTTATGAATATTTGTTTCTTTAATTGTAGTGCGCATAATATCATTGGGGTCATATGCAATTCCTTTAGGAGTATTAGAATTCATTGAACCACTATGAGAGTTATGAATATTTGTTTCTTTAATTGTAGTTCGAGTAGTATCATTCGGGTCATAAGCAATACCCTTTGGAGTATTAGAATTCATGATTCCACTATGAGAGTTATGAATATTTGTTTCTTTAATTGTAGTGCGCATAATATCATTGGGATCATATGCAATACCCTTAGGAGTATTAGAATTTAAGATACCACTATGAGAGTTATGAATATTTGTTTCTTTAATTGTGGTGCGGGTTGTGTCATTGGGATCATATACAACACCGCCTCTATTTTTATTTTGTGCTCCTCCTTGATAATCATTATAAATATTTGTTTCTTTAATTGTAGTTTTGGGTACATTATTGGGGTCATAAATAATACCTTTCTTATGGGCATTAAGATTTCCATAAATCTTCGGATTATTAATTTGTTCTTGCTTCTTTGTCTGTTTTGGAGACTGTTTATTTCTAGAAGAGCCTTTTTCAATAGGTGATTTATAATTCATGACAACTTTTTTACCGGAAAGATTCATTAATTCTCTCTTATCATTGCGCACTCTGAAAGATTGTTTTCCATAATCATTTGGTATTGATGGCTGTGAAGCTGGTCTCTTTGTATTATCTAAACCTAATAAATTTAATATACTCCATTGGCCAGCCCCATCAACATTTCTAGGTGGTCCTGGACTATAAGTCACTTTAGGTGAAATCTTATATTTGGATCTTATTTGAGCAACAGTTCCATTTGTAGGAGCAGCACTTCCTGTTCGCGTTTTTAACTCCGTAGTTTTACGATTAGTATATTTTGTCACAATGCAAGGACGTTGTTCAGCGGCTATAACTTGACCAGTTGTAGTAAAATAACGATCGGGTTCTTGAATATAAAATGTATCTGGTTTGTTTTTATAAACTGTACCAATTTTTCCAGGTTTGGCAATTTTTGCACCTGGATTAATTCGTCCATAATAGGAAATTTTAGGATCAGTTTTTACTCTTGTTTCATCAACTGTTTTTGGCATAACATAATCTAATGTATCAGCTTGTTGGAATCCACCTGAAGGTTCATTGGTAAATCCCTGATTTAAACCGGGTCCCACATATACTTTTTCAATAGGAGTCTCATTAGATCGTATATTTGAAACATAATATCTATCAAGTAAAAATCCATCTAAACTTCCAGTTCCATAAACATTGGACATATTTTTTTGGGGTTGAAAAAGTAGTCCTTGTTCCTGCTTTTTCTGATAATTATCTTGTGTCCCTGTAAAATTTTCGAAAATACCGCGTGTTGAAAATTCATCTAAATTTTGAGTGACACCGCCTCCGAAGAAAGGAATCATATTATTATGAGTAAATTTATTGGGATTTATTTGATTGCCAGTTAGAGAAATACCTGTCCAACCACCAGAATCAGGTTCTGATTTACTTAAATTTGCTGGGTTAGGATTTTTTTCTAATATAGGTGTGCTATTATCAATTGTTATATTATCATAAGATTGGTATGAATTGAATTCAACTGGTAATTGTTTATCAGTATAATCAACTTTATTATAAATAATGGGTACAGGTGGTCCAGGAGTAACTATATTTGTATCTTGTGGATATAAAGATTTATCAAATAAAACATCTGCCTTTTTTTGTTCGCCTTCAAAAATATTATAAGCACGTTTAGAAGTATATACAGTTACAGGTGTTGGTAATTGACTAGGAGGTATTTCTTTTTTAAAATTTTTTTCAATTACACCCCTTTTATTAGTTTTATTTTCATTTTTTAATATAAATCCCAATCCTACTATACTTGCGGCAATAATGTATTCCATATTATTATAATAATATATTTATTTATTTGGATAATTACTTAATAAATATTTTTTGTGTTTAATTTATTTATTTATTTTTATTTATTTATTTATTTTTATTTATTTATTTATTTATTTTCTAAAAAATCTTCTAATTTACTTATTTTTTCATAATTAAATACAGTAAAATCATCCTTAAAATAAGTATTTATAAAATCTAATATTTCTTGTGTGTAGTAAGTTTTATAGTAATTAAAATCAACTTTATTCTTATTTAAAACAACTTCTCTGTTATGATTAATAGTATTTATTCCCATTTTTTTTAAAACAATTTCTAAATCATTTTCTAAATTTTCTTGCTTGCCTATAAAATCCATATCATTAAATCCATCACTATTTAAAATTTGGTCATATTGAGTTAAAAAAATATGATTATATGCATTATCTGATAATTCATCTCTATGCTCAATGAAATATTGCAAGCTTTCGAATCTTTCGTATGTTTCATTATCTAATAAATTTTCTGATATTTTAGGAGTACTTAAAATATAATTCCATGCAGATATAAATCTTGAATATGGATTTCTCACAAAAGTAAATTTGAATGATGACTTCCATTGTTCTTTTGTAATCATCATCATAGCCATCAATTCTTCTGAACCAGAATAATAATTATTAACTCCATAAGTTCTTCCTGTAAAAGGACCTATTTTAGTATAATCATATAAATTTACACATTGATATTTATTATTATCATTAAAAATATGATAATCAGATCTTATAAGAAAATTATAACTTGTGAATTTATAATATTCATCTAATGTTGATTGTATATAAGTTCCTGCAGTTTTGGGAATGTGAAAATATATTGCGTTTAGTTTGTGATTTATAGAAGCCATTTTTTTAAACTATATATACAGTTTTTTTTAATTTTATAAACGATTTTTATTAAGGAAATTTAATATACTATAAATTACACATTATATTTTTCTAAATAAAATCATTTATACAATATTAATTGATATTAGAATATTATATTTCATTTTTATTTATTTTTTTGCGTTTATAATTAAAACAATTCTCTAAAAAAAATATTATATAATAATATAAAGAAAAATGGGAGGAGGATCATCTAGCACTTGCGATTGCTGCGCATCGTTTATAACTTTTTGCGAAGATGCATTCGGTACATCTAATTGCACTGCATGTGGTATTGAAATCGCTCTTACTGGAATCGAATTCTGTGATGATTATTTACAGTCATCTCAAATAAAATTTTTGAAATCAAGCAAAGGAGGCTCTGAAGTAGATAATATACCTTATAATTCATTAGCAAATATAAAACTGGGGGTATTAGATGTTAATACACCATCTGGATTAACTATTTACCAATATTTACAAAATAAAGCCTTATTTACTGTTGTTTCGGGTGGTACTCTTTATATTTCTGGCTTAGATAATACATTACTCTCATTTAGAAAAAATATTACTTCATTTACTCGAGGTGTTAATATTATGACCAGCTTAGCATCAAGTCAAATTATTGCCACCGGAAATCAAGATATCAATCCTATTAATGCTGCATTTGCAGAAAAATTGGGCTTTACCGTATCTGATTATAATTATTATCAAAGTAATCCTTATTATGATTATTATTCAACTTCAAATCAATATGCATTGGAATTGGTTCGTGTCAATGCTCTTATCATTGTTTTATGGCATATTATTCATCAACAAGCAGTTATATTGGGTATTGATCTAACTGATAATTATCCATTTTACATTACATTTTATCAATCTATTTTTAATAATTTAGATAAATCAAATGCCATTTTTTCATATCAAATTAATCCCTATTTTGTTAAATATACACCAAATATTATTCCAGCATCTTATGATCCAATTATAGAAAAATTATCTGCAGCTATTAGCTCTGAAACTGATATTGTAACTCTTTTACAATTAAAATACAGCACCAGATTATCTTCTGAAAGTGAATTGAGTAATGCCAATTTTGATAAAAATTCTTCTTCATTCAAATTATCTAGAGAGTCTGTTAAATCTAATCTTATTGAATGTGTTCAAAATAGAAATGCTCTTAATGCTAACTTTGGTATCCAAACTCAACCATTTCCTTAAATAACAGATAAAAAAGTTTATATTAAAAATAAGTATTAGTACAAATTTTCTATATATTATAAATATTATAATATATATAATTCATTTATAGATGTGTTCAATTAACCATGATAAAAAAGCGATTTTTATACATATACCTAAAACAGGTGGTACATTTATCAGAGAAAATTTAGAGAAATATTATGGGTTTAAATTCTATGTAATCAAAAGAGCTGATCACGATGTTTTTTGTAATATTGGCAAATTAGATAAAGAGCGGAATAAGGAATTCAATGATTTTGTGGCTAACAGAAATCATGGAATATTGAAATATGCTAAAACAAGTAATTATATTAATCGTATGATTAATATGAATCGTGAAAAATGGAGTAATTATAAAATATTTTGTTTTGTTCGCAATCCATATGATCGATTAATTTCTGGATGGAATTTTTTAAAATCAAAACATGGTATCTGTTCATCTTTTGAAGAATTTATTTTTAAAGAAGATGTTGTTTCAGATTTTGAATATATTCATTCTTTTATGAGTCAATATGAGAATATGATTGATGAAAATAATGAATTTAAAATTGATTATTTGGGAAAATTTGAAAATATTGAAGAAGATTTTAAAAATATATTATTAAGCTTGGGATTTTCTGAGGAAGAAATTAAACATGATAAGGAGAAGAAAAATAATTTTTCTCATAGTTCATATAAGGAGTTAATTAATACACAACAAATATTAGATAAAGTCAATTTAATTTGCCAAAAAGATTTTGATAATTTTTTTTATAAAAAAATTGAGAATGTTAGTGATTTTAATAATGTTGAAATCGAAAATGAAATAAAAAATAAAATTATTCCTTCAATTGAATTCTTAAAATATTTAAAATTAGGAGGGGATAAAAATAATTATGAACATTTAAATTATAATTTTTATAATACATTACTTTTATTTCCTATATTGGAACTATTCAAAAATAATTTAGAAATAGTTAAAAATGAATTGATGCAAAACATTGGTGTCATGAATGATTGGTTGCTAAAAGATAAAAATGACAAATTTTATTCGAAACATACAATAATTCCAATTTATGGATACAAAAAATGGTCTAAATATTCCAAAGATTTTCCAATTACTGTGGGATTAATTAAAGCAATAAAAGGTATAGAAACATGTTGTTTTTTAAAATTGGCAAAAAATGCACGTTTAGATAAACATTATGGTTATAATCCTTCATCTAATTATATATTACGTAATCATCTTGGATTAAAAGTTCCACAAAATTGTGGTATGTGGGTTGATAATGAAATTAAAATGCATGCAGAAGGGGAATGGCTCACATTTGATGATAGTAAATTACATACTGCATTTAATAACTCGGGGGAAGATAGATATATATTATTAATTGATTTATTAAGACCCGATTTTATAATGACTGGAAATTCTTTGCGTGATGAGCATAATAATGATGATTTAATTGAAGAATTTATTTTAGAAAATGCGGATGACACTGAGAATTAAATACGGGCCAATTCTTTGCGACCGCTATGTAACCAATTAATTTCCGCATGGAATATAATCATAACAAGGAAAAATACGAGTGGCATATTTCGTTCATTTTTATAATGGGGACATATATTTGTTGAAACATGATAATAATAAAGTAATGAAGGCCATATAAAGAGCATTCGAACGAAAATCAAATAAAGAAGCCGAAAAATAATAAAATAATTAGTAAGCTTTTTATAACCATATTGCATACTTAATAATTTTGGACCAGTTACCAATGACATGCCTTCACTTAAACCTATCATTAATGAAATGGCATACATTTTTTGATGGCTTATTAATAAAAGAGCGGATATTGCTAATATATGATGAAATAATAGATCAAATCGTATTTTTTTTTCAATGCCTTTATAAACTTGATACCATAAAAGAATTGTATCATAGACGAAATAGGAAAGGAAAATATTGTGAAAAATCATGAATTTATGTAGTATTTTATCATTATCTAAGCATTTATCAAGCCAAATATAATGAAAATTTTGATATGCTTCATGGGCAATTGTTCCACAAGTTATACTGCGCATAAGATTTATACTATATTTTTCAAATAATTGAGTTTCAATATGATAATATTTTAAAATATGATGGAATCCGAGTGTCATTGAAATCATTGAAAATACATTACTGTAAAAAGAGTATAATAACATTATATTTATTTAGTATGTATATTTTAAATATTTAAAATTTATTATAAATATTTAAATTATTAAAACATAATTTTTATTTATTACTCGCAGTCAATGACGGCGAGTAATAAATAAAAATTGACAACGCCTTTGGGCGTTATTAATTTATTTAACAATCCTAATGCAAAGCATTAGGATTACTTGAAAAAAATTGACAACTTGCTTCGCAAGTTATTAATTAATCCCAGTCCATGACGGGGATTAATTGACAGTTTTCTGCATTGCAGAAAACTATTAATTTTATCAGACAAGCCAAACATCGTTTGGCTTATTCGGAAAAAAATTGACAGCAGCTCTGCTGCTATTAATTTTTTCCCGAATACTCGCAGTCAATGACGGCGAGTAATAAATAAAAATTGACAGATAAAATCTTCTACTAAATATATAAAATGTTCGATAAAAAATAACCTTTTTGATAACAATCCTTAAAAAAGTTTGTTTTGAGAGATGGCTTCAGCAGGAGGTGGCGCTGGTGGCGGTGCCTTAGTAATACCAGACCATATGTTAGGGTTTTGTAACATTTGTTTCATGCAATACGAAGAAACCGGCAATCATGTCCCATTGCAGGCACTATGTGGGCACACATTCTGCAAATTTTGTTTTTCGCACTTAATGCAGCCTAAAAAATGCCCTACTTGCAGATCGCATATTGGTGAATATTTTTCTATAAATCGTGCTTTGATCGAAGTATTGGCTTCTTTTCAGTTTATTAATCGGTCAAATCCACGGTTGGAGGACATGACCGATGAACAAGTGGAAGAGTATTTGATACAAAGACGTGCTCGAAAAACCCAAGAACAAGAAGCATGTAAAGCAGCATGTGAAGCAGCCACATACTCTGTGCGCATTAGTGGAGCAACTGGTAACAATTCTAAATATATAAATGGTATATACGAGGTGACAGGCGAGATATTTGGTGGTATGCCAGTATACAAAAATAAAGATCAAGAACAATGGCTCGAATATCACGTCTCAAGTAGCAAATGGTTGTCAAGGTCGGCTGAAGGTAAAGGCCAAGAAAACAATAAATGTACAGCATATGTCTCTTGTGAAATTGGCGTGTTACCTGATAAAGTGCAAAATAAAATTTGGCGCGTGGTCATTAAAAAAAAATTGAGTCCACAACTAAGCGTTATAGCAACACAAAGCAGTGACGAAGTGGTTGAAAATGTTGATCGAAGAATAGCTATCTATCCATTGCTCATTTTCGGAGTCAAGGGTGACCATGCTTATTTGAGCGGAGATTACTATATTGCCGACGAGATCTCTGGTGGAATGCCTGTCTATAAGAAACATGGAGGTGAGATTGAATTATGGCTCGAGTACAATATATTGGAACATTGCTGGATGTTGAGGAAAACTGAACACAAAGGTCAAGCATGTAAATTATGCCACGGTTATGTAGATTGCCCACCTGGAATACTACCTGACAAAGCCCCAAAAAAAAAGTGGATTATTATCACTAATGATGATTGGGCATCTCAAGAAAGTGTCGATGTAAAGCCATTATGAATGTAATTAAAATATAAATAGTCTTGAAAATGAATAGCGCACAAGCGTAACCCCAATGGGAACATTTTTAAAATTATTTATTCCCTTTATAATTAACTTTAATATCGAAAAAAATTGACAACTTGCGAAGCAAGTTATTAATTAATCCCTGTCCATGACGGGGATTAATTGACAATTTTCTGCTATGCAGAAAATTATTAATTGTTTCAAACTAGCCTAAACAAAGTTTAGGCTAACTTAGAAAAAATTGACAGCAGCTCTGCTGCTATTAATTTTTATTTATTACTCGCAGTCAATGACGGAGAGTAATAAATAAAAATTGACAACGCTTTTGGGTGTTATTAATTTTTATTTGTTACTCGCAGTCAATGACGGAGAGTAATAAATAAAAATTGACAATCACGAAGTGATTATTAATTTTATCAGACAAGCCAAACGATGTTTGGCTTATTCGGAAAAATTGACAACTTGCTTCGCAAGTTATTAATTAATCCCAGTCCATGACGGGGATTAATTGACAAAAAAAATCTTAGATTTTTTTTATTAATTTATTTAACAATCCTAATGCTTTGCATTAGGATTACTTGAAAAAAATTGACAACGCCTTGGGCGTTATTAATTTTATCAGACAAGCCAAACGATGTTTGGCTTATTCGGAAAAAAATTGACAAAAAATCTTTGATTTTTTATTAATTTTTATTTATTACTCGCAGTCAATGACGGCGAGTAATAAATAAAAATTGACAGCTAAAAGTTTCTAAAATTAAAATACTAAATTTATATAAAAAAGCACGTTGTTCGCTACAGATCAATTTCAAGAAAGGAAAAGTAGGCGGAAATCGAAAGTCTGTCTTAGAAAATGCAAGATCTTTTGGCACACGCAGAAAATGCGTTTCATTCATGTAGGGCTAATTTAGCAGAGACACCTGATGCAGAAGATTATTATGTCATTCAAGCAACCTTAGACTTCAAACAAGCCAAACTTCGATACGCAATACTTAAAGCTTTTAGCTTGATTGGAGCTTCGCAAGAAGCAGCTATGCATGTCACGGTTGATTCATTGCTAAAAGCATTACAAAAATTAGAAGATACTTATGAAATTCATAATGTATTGCAGCTACTAGAAGAAGCAATCCCATTGCACTCAAGAGGCTTGGTTGCTTTTAGTATTCTAATTTCCGCCAGCATACAAGCGGAAATTAGAATACTAGAAGCACAGGCTGATCAAGATTATGCAACCTACATGTCTAAAAACGCCGATTATTTGAAGCACTTTAGTGTTAAAAACTGGGAAGGATGCATCGAACAATGCAAAAGATATCAAGAAGCATACAACAAATCGAGTGAGTTTAGAGAGAAAATTAAAACCCTCCGAAAAAAACTAAAAGAACTTGGTGTGTCACCATGGTTCGCATGATTTGAGTAGTCCAAATGGGAATATTTTCAATAAAAAAAATGATTTATAATTAACTTAAAAATAAAATATTATAATAAATATAAAAAAATGTCCTTCGAAAATTTGCGTCAAACCCAATTAGAGGTTGGGCAGGAATTTTTAAAAATTGCTATAATAGAAAATGATATCTATATTTATCTAGTTTGCCAACTTGATCGTGCTAATTATGAATTGAGTATTGAAGTTGCTAAAAATGGACTAACAGATTCAGATCCTTTAATAAAAAAAAATGCATTAGATGCAGAGCAATTAGTTGCTCAGAAAAAGGTAGATCTTGAAAATATTATTTATGATCTTAAAATTGCTACTAAAACATTAGAATTAAATCGACACTTAGGTTTTAATGAAGATGAAGATGATTTTTTACTTCAATCAAAATTTATTTTTAGTTCAATTAAAAAAAATTGATTGAATTAATTATATTAATTATTTAATAACTAATATTAAAAAAATAAACTATTAATTAATACAATATATTAGGAGCATAAAAAAAATGCCTTCCAAAAATTTATTTTTATTCCAATGTGCAAAAAAGAAAATGAATAATGCTATTAGAAATTATCATGAAGCAGCATCTTGTCCTATTCCTCAAAATAACGAAGATGCTTTATTACTTGAAACTAAGACAGGACAATATTATCAAGAAATGGTTAAACTACAAGAAAAATTTCAGGAAATCATGGATAAAATTTTAGAAAATTCAAATCAAAATTTTTAAAAATTTCTTTTTTATTTTTTATTTTTATAAAGTTTATATTTTAAATTTAATTATGTTTATTTATATATTATAATGAATAAAAATTTATTGATTATTGGATATTGTCATTTAGCTGATGGATTTTTATATGCAAGTAAGGCACTTGAAAATAAAGAAGTTACTATTTTTTTCTTTCCCTATTTTTCTTATATCATGGACAATATTTTAGAGAAAGATGAAATATTAATACAATTTATTAAAAAAAATAACATTGATATTTGTCTTTGGTGGAATAATTCTATTAAATCTGAAAGTATCATATATATTAAATCAGCATTATCTAAAAAAACTCATATATTATTTAATTGGGATCCTGCATTATATGAATATGAAAAATATAATGCACTTTGTTGGAAAGAAAGGATTGATGAAAAACACAAAATTTTTCCTTTAATGGATAAAGTGCTTACTTGTTTTGAAAAAGAGATCATGGTATTTAAAAAAATAGATCCTAATTTCCCAATTTATTATAATCCACCCGGGTTTGATCCATTAATTTCGAAATATGAATACGATGAAAATTATATTTGTGATATAAGCATTGTAAGCACAAATTTATATCATTATAATGCAGAATTTCCACCAGAATCTACGAATATATCACGGTATGAAATTGTTAATAAATTATATGAAAATAGATCTGAAATAAAATTCCATTTTTATGGACCTGAAAGATTTAGGGATCTATACCCAGATTGTTACAAAGGTTTTATAAAATATGATGAATGCAATAAAGTATTTAGTAATAGTAAAATTAATTTATCGATCCATCCTATGATATATGAACTAAATTCACAAGAAAAATCGAATGCTGAATATTTCTCTGAACGTGTGCCACAAATTTTAGGTTGTAGTGGTTTATTAATGACCAATTCATATTTTTCTCAAATTTTAAAGAAAAATGAAGATTATATATATATTGATAAAAATAATGATTGGTTTGAAAAAATAATAGACATTGTTTCTAATTCTGAAAAATATGATAATGTTAGAAAATCTGGATTTGAAAAAGCATTAGAAAACTATCAATGGTCTAATTGGGCTGAAACTATTATTAATAGTTTATGATTTTATAATTTTATCTAAATTAAACTTAACATAATTAATAAATTCAACTTCATTAAAATTTTCAAAAAATTTATTATAATAATACTCATAATTATTGAGAACTTCATTAATATATTCTGGAAATTGTGATATTTCATTACATATTATAATTTTATCTTTAATAAAAAGAAGGTCACTACAAATAGATTTTTGAGTTATAACAATAACTTTATGTGAAATTAAATTTAGAATTCTTATTAATTCCATTGTTTTATGAGATTCTGAACAATGAATATTTATATAAATTTTAGTTTTATAAAAATATTCATCACGTATTTTATTATATATTCCATTTATACAATTTATTTTTCTTCCTACAATGCTACCTATATTATCTAGTATTTCTATTCTAAAATTATTATTCGAAATTGATAATAAATCAATAATTTTCTCTTCAATTTTTATATTATTATTAAATTTAAAATATGGAGGATATAAAAAAGTAAAAAATTTATTATTTAAAAAAGGAATATTTTCCTCAGAATAATCTATAATATTATGAGGATAATTTTCTTTTTCTAAATTTTTAGTAAGTAAATTATAATAAGAGGGAATACTCATTTGCTCAATATTAATATAAAAAAAATTTTTATTTACTAAATATTCTTCTTTATTTTTATTACTAATTCTTTTGTATTTATCTAATAAATGATTGTAAATATCAAAGTTACCAGAGTAAAATATTTTATTAGTTTCTGTTAAAAAAATGTCATTACTAATTAGATCATCATTAAATTTATCTTCATCTATAGTAATAATTATAACTTCTGTATCATTATAATTATTAATTATAAATTCTTTTATTGAAAATATATACTCTTCATATAACCTGTAAATCCATAATTTATTAATATTTATAATATAAATTTTCATAATCATAATTATTATATCTATTTTAAATTATTAATTTAATTTAAAAAAAATAAATATTTTTTTAAAGTATGATCTATTTATTTTGTTTAAATTCTCAAATAAAATATATTATTGATTATATTTATTCTTTATTAGATTTTCTAAAAAAAAATATAAAACTGATTATTAAAAATAAAGAAATTGACATATATAATTATATTAATGATAATATTTTATTGAATAGTGAAAAAGATGAAACAAAACTTGAGAAAGAAAAAGAGACTTATAAAAGGAATTATTTTATTATTATTTACAATGAAAAATTAAATTTTGAAAATTTTTTAAAAATTAAATTTCAAAAATTAAATAAACAACTATTTATATTAAACACTGAGTTTTTAAATTTCGAAAAAATAGACTTCTTTAAAAAAATAAAAATACCTTTATTAGACTTTAATATTTCAAATATTTATTATGCTAAAAAATGTAATTTAAACATACATTATTTGCCATATCAAATTACTTTAGATGATGAAAATATTAATTATTATGAAAAAATATTTGATATAATATCAATAAATAAATATACTAATGAAGAAAATAAAGAAAATAAAAAAAAT
>Ga0114960_10002503_pt1 | contig 14266 bp, 12 predicted proteins | sample C_130625_MF_Meta_FD_92637 | JGI IMG/M metagenome (GOLD analysis project Ga0114960, IMG submission 92637) | Freshwater microbial communities from Lake Croche, Canada to study carbon cycling - C_130625_MF_MetaG | ecosystem: Environmental > Aquatic > Freshwater > Lake | place: Lake Croche, Canada... | reverse complement strand
CTCATCGCGACACCTGATGCTGTAGTTTTGCTGGATATTATTGCGACCAATGCGCCCCATGGCTTGGATGATTTTTTCTTGTGTCAAGTTCATGTCTTTGCTAATGTATCCATGGCAGAATTGGTAGTTTGTTCCGTAAATATAGTCGCTGGATGCAATGATCAAATACAGTTTCTGCTCTTCGGCCAATTTCTTCATAATCTCCATATAAGTAATATTTTCATGATTGTAAAACACACCAATACCAAGCAGCAATAGCACTTTCCAGCTATCGTCAATTCCGTGCAGGGTCATAATCTTAACAACCGTATCCTCATCAATGTCACTTCTAAACGCGGCTCTAAAATTTTGACCATCCGTCCACTTCTTCAAATGCTCTTGCGAGTTTGGAATAAAGATGTCGTGTAGAACACAGGGCTTGATCATGCTTCGCATAACATTTAGCTCCTCCGTAATCTTAAAAACTCCTTTGTCCTTTGACTCACCCATCTCGTCACCCTGCTTTGTCTTTTTCTCCCCCTTGCCACTCTTTCCACCCAATTTATAAGTGGACTTGTCCGTCTTTGACAGATCCAATGCCTCCTCCTTTTTCTGTGTCAAGTCTTCCAGCTTTTTTTCAAGCTCATCAATTCGCTCATTAAGACGGTTATTGTATTCAATCTTTTCCATAATATCCTCCATCAATCTTGCTGGAATGTTTGCCTGTTGAATGCAAAACTTGGCAATCTTGGTTACATCCTCTGCCAGAAAGATGGTTGGGCCATCGGTCAATGTATATGCGTCCTTTGTGGTAACATAAATAGCGCAGCTGCCACTTGCAGAAGCTGGTTGACTTTGACTAGTAGGTACAATCTGTTGACTCGCCATCTTTGTCAATGGTGCGCCCGCATTTTTAGATGCTAGTAATGTTTCGTTTGAAACGCTTGTTCCAGGACCAACACTAACAACCTTTCTAATCTTATTTCCTTTGCCGTCAACTGACTCATTTGACAAAAGCCTTGGTATTCTAGTTGACCGAAAGTAAATGTAGATTGATCCCCATGTCCCAGCAACAATATTTTTCAGGGCGCGCAAGTAATGCAGCTTGATTCCCTTTATGTCAACCTCATCCAGTGAAGTGAAATGCCTTCTAACGCAACTATTTGCAGCCACATAGTTTTGCTCTTCCAAGAATTTGATGAAATCACACGCCTCCTTCAGGTCAAAATATCGCAAAATTGTTAGATAGTTTTCACAATGATCGGCAATACCACGAACCTTATCATAGTCTTCATTCATGTAATGCGGCATAACAACATAGCCGTTCTTGTCAATAATTGGAATAGATTTCTTGCAATCGTGACTAACAATATCGCAAATGCTCGCACCTGGAAACTTTTCCAGAAAGTCTGTAGTCGTCTCAGTAAGCTCATGAAGCTTTGGCAAAGTAGCAGAAGACAGAACCACATTGGGGATCATATTTTCCTTCCAGTTCTTGTGAATTGTCTCGTGACAGGCGTGCTCATCGTAATCCATGGTGATTGTTGGTTCATCCCAATAAGTAATAATGTCTTGCGCTTCATTGAATGCAAGCATATAGTACATTGCTGGCAAGTACGATTTTACATCACAAATAATCATCTCCACCTTATCTCCCACGGAGTTGTCTACCTTGCCAATGCCACCAGTGCGCCTGTTGCGAGTGTACTCTAGAGCAGAGAAATAGTGAAGACGAATATCAGCAGCACTAGCACAACCAAATGCAAATGCAATCTTCACGTCCACCGAAATGGCAGCTTTTGCGAGAGCAAGACCAACGTGCCTTGCGGCGCAAACAAAGATGACACGATTGCCCTTTGTCAACCCAATTGGCGTCATAGTTTTTCCAGTTCCAGTGGGAGCAATGTACAAAACTAGCTTAGGGCGCTCCTTGTTCTTAACCGTTGTAAAAATTGTCTTCTGGTGCTCATACAAGACAGTGTCACTGTATTTCATTAGACACTTGTTCTGCTCTACAAATTCTACCGCATTGGCAATAATGTAGGCAAAATCAATCTCGCTCTCATACTCGGTCAACACTCTTTTAACAATCTTGCACATGCGTGCATTCAGTCTACCAATTACATTTTTATCAAGTTTGTAAAGGGTCAAATAATGCATCATCCACTTTTTAGAACCAATGACCTTTTCTTTGAACAAAAGACTCATGTGCTCTAGTAGGAGAAACTCGTAGACGTTTTCGGCAGTTAACTTGGACGGGTCATTTTGGCTAATGCGGATTTGATCTGCCCCCTTGATCTTCGCATTAGCATTTGCATTCACATCAATAAATGCAAGACCATACTTTGTCTTCATTGTAGACACCGCTTCTGCAAAATATTTATTATATAGAAAGTCCTCCATTTGAGAACTGAAATCAATCTTGAGCAAGTTAAACAGCGAACTTGCCTTGTTATATCGTATATTTACATCTTCGTATCCGCCAAGGATTAAACGAAGGATTTCTTTTTCATCCTGGGCTACAGGGATCTCAATCCCTTCCCACTCAGATTTCGTGAGTTTTCTTTGACCTAAATCCATTGTTTAAAAGGTTTTGCTTTAGCGGTTAAGCGTATTATAGTTTGTTGTTATGTGTTTATATCGTTTCACATTTCAATTTTATTTTTAACCCCACACCACACAATATAGATTGTAAAATTTTAAGTTAAAAAATTTGAAAAAATGAAAATGAAAATAAAATATAATATTATAAATGAAGTATTTGTTTAATGAAAATGAATCAACTCCTTTATGTGAAATTATGGGAAGAAATAAAAGCGACAAAGGAGATATAAACATTAAAGATAGTTGGCATAACTACACAACATTTTATTATAGCATATTTAAAAATATACGTGAAGATAAACTAAGGGTATTTGAGTTGGGGTTAGGAACAAATAATTTAAATATTCCATCTAATATGGGTTCCAGTGGAATTCCAGGAGCATCTTTATATGGGTGGCAAGAATTTTTTCCTAATTCTTATATATTTGGTGCCGATATTGACAAAGATATATTATTTAATACTGATAAAATAAAAACATTTTATTGCGATCAAACAGATCAACTCACAATAAAATATATGTGGAGTGAACCTAGTTTACAAGAAAATTTTGATATTATTATTGAAGATGGTTTGCATACATTTAATGCAAATGTTTGTTTTTTTGAAAATAGTATACATAAGTTAAAACCATCTGGATACTATATTATAGAAGATATAACATTTCACGAGGAACCGTTATTTTTAGATAAGATTAAAGAGTGGGAAACTCAATATAAAGATTGTTCCTTTACATTAATAAAAATACCATCGTTACACAATAATTATGATAATATTTTATTAGTAGTTTTTAAATATGTAGTTTAATTATTCAAATGTGCAAATCATTGTAAATAACTGATTAATAATAATTGAATTATTTTATTTAAAATTGATCTGCGTTGTTTTACACCTTTTTACATTTCAAATGCCGATTAAATATTTTTAATTATAATATTTATTCAAATATTTATCATAATCTGGGGGTAAATATGTGTTATTTTCTATTTTAATTTTCTCAAATTTACAACAATCTCTATCGTATAAGTCACTATAATTTTTTACTCTATTTTCAATTTTGTCTAAATCCGTATAATTAGCATTATTTAATTCTTGATGCGAAAAATTTTGAATTTTATTTTGAATAAAGTATTTATCACCAAAGTAAGATAAATGCCAACCACCATTTAAAATATTAGAACATTGTTTATTTCTAATATCATTACAACTTATATTTAATTCATTGTAATTTTTATATGATATAATTTTACACAATAGCCATTTAGATTGATATCTTGTATTTAAATTATAATAATATAAATCCATTTCAAGTGTGTTAATATTAACTATTATATCACCTTTTTTGATTTTATCTAATGTATATGGGTCAGGAATTTCATCTAAATCTGATATTATTATGACATCATATTGAGATAAATCTTTAATATAATTTATGCCACGTGAAATAGCATTTCTTTGAAAAAATTCATTATTCCATACATCATTCTCACCAATATTTACATTAGGATATTTATATGGAAAATCATCTACAATAATATGTATTATTTTATTTCTAAAATTTTCAAATAAATGTTTATTCTCATTAAAAAACAATTTTTTTTCTTTACCAATAAATGTATGTGTAGATTCTACAATTATGAAATAATCTACAATATTATTTAACAAATTAAATCTATATGTTAATAAATCTAATTCATTATAAAAAATAAAACAATCAACTATTTTCATTTCTTAATATAATATTGTATTGTATTATATTATATTGTATTATATAAACGAATTATTTATAAACACGATTATTGTTATATAAATTGTTAATTTTATTGAAAATAATCGGCGTTTGAAATGAAAAAAGGTGTAAATAAAACATTTGCAAACTGATTTGTAATGGAACAAAAAGACCAAAACCCAAAAACAAAGGCTAAAAAAGTTGCAATAAGAGGGAAAAATGCAGTGGCGGACAATGTGAATGCAAAAATTATGTAGGTAATTATAAGGATGTTGAAGGAGTTGGTTGTTGTGAACAATGTGATAAATATATTGACGATAATCCATATGATCCATATTGGGAACACATGGAACAAGATTTTGAATTTTCTAAGGAATGTGAAGAGTTGGAACAAAATGGATTGCTGAAAGACAATGAAGCATGCGAAAAAGCATTTGAAAAATATCAGGAGACTTATGAACCTTGGCCCGTTATGCGAAGACGCATGGCAAAAAAGTGCAAACTTTCCAATTAAAATTGAAACAAATAATAAACATTTAAATCGTTATAAAAGCAGCAGTACACACATATATAACTATGTCGGGAATTCAAGCTATCAGGTCGTTCTTCTCTTGTTTTGCCAATGATGCAATCGGTGTGCCAAGTGAAGATGAGATTATTGTTTCATTGGATAAAGAACCTCCAGCAGCGGGCAAAATTATCACTATTGAGGGAAATATTGGCTCTGGGAAGAGCACACTTTTGCAAAATCTGCGAGAGGAATACAAGGATGATCCAAATGTCATCTTTTTAAAAGAACCAGTTGATGAATGGGAAAAAATTGTTGACGATTATGACCAGACCATGTTGCAAAAGTTTTACGGAGATCAAGAACGATATTCGTTCCCATTTCAGATGATGGCATATATTTCGCGTCTGTCATTGCTAAGAAATGCAATCAAGACGAACCCAGGAGCTACAATTATTACCGAACGCAGTTTGTACACAGACCGGTTTGTCTTTGCAAAAATGTTGTACGAGATGGGAAGAATGGAGGACGTATGCTATCAAATTTACTTGAGATGGTTTGATGATTTTGCAGAGGAATGTCCAATTTCCAAGGTTATTTATGTCAAGGCGGATCCAACTACATGCTTTGATCGCATTTTGAATCGTTCTAGAACTGGCGAGGAGGGAATCCCGCTTAATTATTTGGAAAATTGTCACGAGTATCATGAGAATATGATGAAGACTAGCGAATTTGCAAGGGATCATGATTTGGTGCTAGATGGAAATATTGACATTTTTGAAAACAGCGATTATTTGAAACAGTGGATCACGGAAATAAAAGAGTTTATTCGGTAAACCATGTCTCAATTGAAACCCTAATCCAAACTAACAGATAAATATTATAATACAAACAGTATAAATTTTTTGTTTATATATTATATATTATAATTACAATGAGCAATCCAACTACAGATGAAAACTTTATTGTACCGGTTAATGAAGAATTAAAAGAGCCACTTGTAGTTTTTTGCCCACATTGTGAAGAAATTGTTCTACTAGAAAAATTAAATTGCTGCATTTTTAGACACGGAGTCTTAAAACAAAGTGAAAAACAAATAAATCCTCATGCACCAAAAGAAGAATGTGATAGATATGTAAAAGAGAAAAAAATATATGGTTGTGGCAAACCATTTAGAGTTGTAAAAACTGGAAATGAATTTAAGACGCAAATATGCGACTACATATAAAATAAAAAAATGAAACAAATGTACTATATCTTTGTATAAATAATATAAAAAGATATACCATACCATAACAGATGAAACTGAAAATGAGTTTAAACAAGGTTTTGCCCATTGTTGAAGGTTGTGAAGCGTTTTTAAAAGTGGTGTCAACTGATCCCATTTATACATTAAACTTTGATGGATGTAGCAAGGGCAATCCAGGAAGAGGTGGAGCAGGTGCCGTAATATACAAAGATCAAGAAGAAATCTGGGCTGGTGCAACATTTGTTGGCGCAAATGTGACAAACAATTACGCCGAATATTCTGGACTCATTCTAGGATTAAAAACTGCAATTAAATTAAAAATAAAAAATCTAGATGTTCTCGGTGATAGTGATCTTGTTATAAAGCAAATGAAAAAGATTTACAAGGTTAAATCGCCAAATATTTATCCATTATACTTGGAGGCAAATGACACTGCAAAAGCTTTTGACAAAATAGAATTTACACATGTTTACAGAGAAAATAATAAGCGAGCGGATGAACTATCAAATGATGGACTAGATCTTGAGATTTGTAAAGAGTAAAAATTTTAGTATTCCAGAAGAGACACATTCAACCTTTGTGGGGGTTTATATTTAAGAAAATCCAGTTGTTTTTGCGTTGTGGGGAATTCGTCAAAGCCGTAAATATCCTGTAATAAAAGCCATTCAAATAGCCCACCCATGTAAACATATACATTTAAAAACCCTAGCTGCATTAGCTGTTGATATTTTTTATATATTTTTTCATCATTGGAATTCCGTCCATAGACAATGATCTTTACCTGTTTTGTTCCGCGAATATGATTATTGATCAAGGCTTCTTCCCTTGAACAATGAATAGAGTTAAAAATAAGACAGAACTGTTCTCCTTCTGGAAGGGTATTAATAATTATATAAGATTCCTTATTTTTTATTGCTATTTGCATATCCTCAAAACTAATTTTTTGCATTGTTTGAGCATTGCCCATAATTTAAGTGTCTATATACATTTAAATTATTGTTTCTTTATTACTATTTCGCGCAACTATTTATGTTTTATTTTTTATTTGCATTAGTGAAAAGTGTATTATCTTAATTGAAATGGTTACATTTTTACAATATTATAATCTATATAATATTTATAACTTTAATGAACAACAAAGTTTTGACAATGACAAAAAATAAAAAGCAATCTAACAACAGTGAAGTGATTATTAATGACTATGTAATAAAACCTGGCGCCAATTTACAAGGAACTGAATTAAGCAATGCTGTTTTGAAAAATGTTGATTTAACTGGTGCTGATTTATCTGCTGCTAATTTAACTGGTACAAGTTTTCAAGGAGCAAATTTAACTGGAGTCAATTTTAATTATGCAACTTTAACTGGTGCAGATCTAACTGATGCAGATTTAACTGATACAGAATTAAAATATGTTAAAAGTGGTTATATAATTGGAATACCAAAAAAATTGCCAAATGGCTGGATATTGCGCAATGGTTTTTTAATAGGTCGCAATGCAAATTTACAAAACGCCGATTTAATTAATGCAGATTTACAAAATGCAGATTTAACAGACGCACTTTTAAATAATGCAAATTTATTTGGTACAAATTTAAAGGGAGCTGTTTTAAATAGTTATTTTTCATTATTAACAGGTATTAAAAGTGGCAATATAACTGGAAATCCTAAAAAAATGCCTATTGGTTGGATTTTAACCGATGGATTTTTAATAGGACCAGGCGTTGATTTAAATGATGTAGATTTAACTAATGTAGATTTAACTAAAGTTAAAAGTGGTAACATAACCGGTATACCTATAGGATTGCCTATTGATTGGTCATTAATTAATGGTTTCTTAATAGGCCCAGGAGCTAATTTAAGTGATGCTAATTTAAGTGGTGCAGATTTAAGCTATCAGAATATAACTGGTGCCCGTGTAATTAATACAAATTTTTCTAATGCAATATTAACAGGTATTAAAGGGTCCAATCTACTTGTAGGAAATGTTAATAATGTAGTTGTTCCAAATAATTGGAACTGTATACAATCTGCTAATTATACCCGGGGAGTCTTAATAGGTCCCGAAGCTGATTTATATGGAGCCGATTTAACTGAAACTTATTTATATGGAGTTCATTTAACTGGTATCAAAAGTGGTAATATAACTGGAATACCTAAAAGCTTGCCTGATGGTTGGATATTAGAAAAAGGTTATTTAATAGGCGAAGGAGCTAATTTAAGTGGTGCTAATTTAAGTGGAATGGATTTAAGTGGAGTTGATTTAACTGGTGTCAAAAGTGGTAACATAGTTGGAATTCCTAAAAGTTTGCCAGATGGTTGGAAATTAGTAAAAAATTATTTAATTGGGATAGATGCAAATTTAAGTGGAGCTGATCTAAGCGGCGCTGATTTAAGTGGAGTTAATTTAAGTTATGCTAATTTAACTGGAATTAAAAGTGGTAACATAGCTGGAACTCCTGAACGATTGCCCGATGGTTGGATATTTTTGAACAAATATTTAATTGGTAGAGATGCTGATTTAAATGGTATAAATTTAAACGGTGCAGATTTAAGTGGGGCTTATTTATACGGTGTCAAAAGTGGCAACATAACTGGAATACCTAAAAGCTTGCCTGATGGTTGGATATTAGAAAAAGGTTATTTAATAGGCGAAGGAGCTAATTTAAATGGCGCCGATTTAAATGGTGCAGATTTAAGTGGTGCTAATTTAACTGCAGTTACAAGCGGCAATATAACTGGAAAGCCTAAAAACTTGCCTGATGGTTGGATATTAAAAAAAGGTTATTTAATAGGCAAAGGAACTGATTTGCGTGGTGCTGATTTAAGTGGCGTTAATTTAAGTGGTGCTAATTTAAGCGGAATTAATTTAATTGGCGCTAATTTAAGTGGTGCTAATTTAAGCGGAGCTGATTTAAGTGGTACTGATTTAAGAGACGCTGATTTAAGTGGTGGTGATTTAAGTGGTGCTGATTTAAATATAGCTGATTTAAGTGGTGCTGATTTAAGTGGTGCTAATTTAATTGGAGCTAATTTAAGTGGTACTGATTTAAGCGACGCTGATTTAAGTGGTGCTGATTTAAACGGAGCTAATTTAACTAAAGCCAATTTAACTAACGCCGATTTAACCAAAGCTACTTTAACTGAAGCCAATTTAACTAACGCCGATTTAACCAAAGCTACTTTAACTGAAGCCAATTTAACTAACGCCAATTTAACTAACACCAATTTAAGTGGAGCTGATTTAAGTAAAGTTGATTTAAGTGGAGCTGATTTAAGTGGAGCTAGTTTAGTTACTGTTATTAGTATTCGTAAGGGTCATAACATTCTAATCCCTAGTAATTTAAATAAAGCTAATTTAACTGGAGCTAATTTAAGTGGAGCTGATTTAAGAAAAACTAATTTAAGTGAAGCTGATTTAACTGGAGCTAATTTAAGTGGAGCTAATTTAAGTGGAGCTGATTTAATGTATGCAAGATTAATAAATGTTAAAATAAATGACCCTTTTAAATTTCCAAGAAATACAAAAATAAAATACGCGGTTATATCTAAAAATGTGCAGCAATATTTTGAAAATTGCGCATATTATAAAGATGCCACATTTATTTAATAATAAATATAAATGTAAATAAATATATAATTTATCTACCAAAAAAAGAAAACACGTAAAACTTTTTTGTGTAATATAACAAATAATTATTTTGAAATTAATAATTATTTATTTACACTTTTTAACATTTCAAAAGGTCGGCATTTGAAATGTTAAAAGGTGTAAAAGCAATATACATTTTACACCTTTGCGCATTTTCTACAAAGTGACAATGTGCAAAGGTGTAAAAAAATTTATTAAAAACTTTTAAAAATATAAAAATATAATCTAGCTAATATTTATAATCATATGCATGAAAATATTTTAAAAAATAATAAAATGCAATCTAATGAAGAATTAGTTGTAAATGGTCATAAAATAGAACCTGGAGTTGATTTGAGTGGACTTGATTTTCATGATGTTAATTTACACTCTGCTAATTTACAAGAAGCAAATTTAACTAATGCTAATTTGACAAAGGATAATTTAACAATGGCTAATTTAACTGGTGCATATTTAAATTACTCTACATTAATTGAAGCGAATTTAATTAGAGCTAATTTAACTGATGCTTATTTAATTGGTGCTAATTTAACCAATGCTAATTTGACTAAGGCAAATTTGAATGGTTCTAATTTAACAGGAGCTGATTTATCTGGTGCAAATTTATCTCATGTGACTTTAAAAAATGTTAAAAGTAGTAAAATATTTGGCACTCCTATAAGCTTACCACGTTATTATAAGGTACTCAATTCTTGTATAGTAGGACCTAGAGTTGATTTAACTGATGCCGATTTAACTGGATCTAATTTAGGTGAAGTTCTTTTAATTGGGAGTAATTTAACTGGTGCTAATTTAAGTTGCACAAATTTAAGTGGTGCAAATTTAGATTGTGCACGTTTAACAGGAATTAAAAGTGGCCATATAAAAGGAAGACCTACAAAATTACCTGTACATTGGAAAATGTACAAAGGATATTTGTTGGGACCTGGAGCTAACTTAACTGGTGCTATTTTAAGGAATGCTGATTTAACTAGCGCTAATTTAATTTGGGCAAATTTAAATAATGCTAATTTAGTTGGGGCTAATTTTAAAAATATGAATTTAACCCACATTGATTTAAGCGGGGCCGATTTAAATGGTGCCAATTTAGAAGGTGTTAATTTAACAGGTGCTAATTTAGCTGGAATTAAAAGCGGTAATATAAAGGGAAAACCTAAAATTTTACCTAAACTTTGGATCTTACTTAATGGTTATTTAATAGGACCCAATGTTAACTTATCTTTTGCTAATTTGGATGGTTTAGATTTATCTAATGCTCATTTGAGCGGTGTTAGAAGTTGCATGATACGCGGAACCCCCAAAAAATTACCTACATATTGGCAATTAAAAGATGGCTATTTATTCAATAACCCCAATAAATTTCAGGACGTTTGGCTTACATGTGATTTGACTAATATGTGGCTTTATCGTGCTGATTTAAAACATGCCAACTTATTCCGCGGAAAACTAAACAATTCTACATTAACTTGTGCAAATTTAGTTAATGCTGATTTAAGAGAGGCTAATTTAAAAGGAGCTAAATTGCATGGAGCTAATTTAAGCTATGCTAAACTAGAACATGTTATAATGGATGGCACTACTAAAGTGAGCAAAGATACACAAATTAAAAATGCAGTTATCTCTAAAAATGTGGAGCAGTATTTTAAAATTTGTGCAGACTACTCACAAGCCGTTTTTGTTTAATAATAAATATAAATATACAATTTGTATAAATGAATTTATGCATTAAAAAATAATATTGCAAATTTCTGTTAAAAAATTTGCAATATATATAATCTTTCCATTTAATATAATTTAAATGGGCGATAAATTAATTATCAATGGTTACACAATAGAACCTGGCGCTAATTTAGTTGGAGCTTATTTAGCTGGAGCTAATTTGCGAGGCACAAAATTGGCTGGTGCAATTTTAACTGGTGCAAATCTAACTGACGCAGATCTAACTGGTGCAGATCTAACAGATGCTATAATAATGGAAACAGATTTGTCTAGAGCTAATTTAACTAATGCTAATTTAACAGGCGCTAATTTAACTGGGGCAAATATGTTGGATGCTATTTTAACAGGGATTAATATGACTAATATTAATTTAAATGGTGCTACTTTAAAGGGAATTAAAAGTGGAAACCTTCAAAATGGAAAAGCTTTAAAAGGGTACTATATTTTACCCAAGGATTGGCAACTTATTGGAGATTATTTAATAGGTCCTGGAGCAAATTTATACAAAGCTAATTTAGACGGTCTTGATTTAACGAGTGTTCTGTTAAATATCTATAATATATGCGTTTACAGTGGTGGCATAACAGGAAAACCATTAGGTTTACCAAAACATTGGGGGCTGTCAAATGGTTATTTACTGGGACCATACGTTGATTTAACTAATGCTAATTTGACCGGTGCAAATTTAGAGGATATTGATTTATCAAATTCTATTTTAAAGGGTGTTAAAAGTGGTAAAATAACTGGAATACCAAAAAAATTGCCCACAAAATGGAAATTAGTAGGAGAGTATTTAATTGGACCTGACGCTGATTTAACCGGTATTGATTTAACAGAATTAGATTTAAGTAAATGTCAGTTATCTGGTGTTAAAAGTGGTGGAATAACTAAAAATAATAATACAATACTTCCCAAGAAATGGTCTTTTTACAATGGTTATTTATTAGGTCCAGGAGCAAATTTAACAGATGCAGTTCTAAACAACTTAACCTTAACTGATGCTGATTTAACCGACGCAGATTTAACAAATGCTAATTTTGAAAATTCTGTTTTAACCAAGGTTAAATTGTATGGTGCTCTTTTAAATGAAACTAATTTACATAAAGCAACGTTAGCTGACGTTATTTTTGCTGAAAAAACAGTGTATGAAAAAAAAGAAAAGGACAAAAAAAATATTATTACAATCATAAGTTACAATAATGGTATTAGATATTGCAAAATAAAAGGAACGCCTGCAAGTTTACCAGTTAATTGGATCGTAACAAATACAGGTTATTTAATAGGGCCTGGAGCTGCATTATCTTATTTTACTAATAATTATACAAAAAAAGTATTTAATGACATTAGTTTACAATTGATCAATGATCTAACTGGAGCGGATTTGTCTGGATCAAATTTAGAAGGCGCAAATTTTACAGATGTTGAATTAACAGCAGTTAAAGCTAGAAAAATAACTGGAACTCCAAAAATATTACCATATGATTCTAAGATAGTTAATGGTTATTTATTAGGTCCAGGAATTGATTTAACAGATGTTAATTTAAATGGATTTAATCTAGAGGGTGTTAGTTTAAATAACACTAATTTAACTAGAGTTAAAAGTGGTAATTTAACTTGGAATAGTACAGAAAATCTTGATCAAATAGGAAAAGATATGGTAATATATAATGGCTATTTAATAGCCCCATATGTTGATTTAACAAATGCAAATTTATCGGGTGCTACATTATCAAATTTTACCTTTTCAGGAAATTTAACTGGTGCTGATTTAACTGGAATTAAATTAAATAGTTGTTGGTTTAAAGATAATGTAGATTTAACTAGTGCAAAATTAACAAATGCGATTATAAATTATACAACTTTATCTGGGTGTAATTTAACAAATGCTATATTAGAAAATGCAACGCTAATTAACTGTGATCTTAGTAAAGCTATTTTAACTGGAGCTAATTTGACCAATGGAGGTATTTTTTACGACTCAAATGTTTTAAGAAGAACCCAAAAAACTAAATTTTTTAATGTTAAAACCGGTAGAATTATTGGGAACCCCAAAAAATTACCCAACGGCTACATATTATTTAACAAATATTTAATAGGACCTGAAGCAGATTTAACTGATGCTGATTTGAGCGGGTGCAATTTAACTGGTGTTGATTTAAAAAATGCAATTTTAACAGGCTCAAATTTAACTGATGCAAATTTAACTGATTGTATTTTAACTGGCGTTACAAGCGGCAACATAATTATGAATTCTAAAACTTTACCGTTGCCAACTGATTGGCAATTAATTCGTGGTTATTTAATAGGACCTGGTGCTATGTTAGATCAATCAAATTTGCAAGGAATTAATTTATCAAATGCTAATTTAGAAAACGTTAATTTAAATAACAGTAATTTATCTTTAGCTAATCTTAGTAATACTAATTTAAAAAACTCTACTATGTACTCTTGCAATTTAATGGGTACAAAATTAACTAGTGCTAATTTAGAAAAAGCAGTTTTGTATGGAAGTGATTTAACAGACGCTAATTTAAGTGGTTCCAAATTGCAAAGTTGCAATTTAAGACGTGTATATTTTAAAAATGGTATCATAGATAAAACTACTAAAATAAATAAGAATACCACAATTAATGAAGCAATTATATTCCAAAATGCAGAATCTTATTTTAAACAATGCGAAGATTTTTTAGAAGCAACGTTTTTTGATTTTTAAACTATTTGCAGTTTTTACAAAAGTTAAATATTTTAAAAATTTAATAAATTTATTTATTATAGTTTAATGAGCAATAGTGTATTATTAAACAATAAAGCTGTTAAAAAAACGTTTGG
>Ga0114960_10002500_pt1 | contig 14270 bp, 12 predicted proteins | sample C_130625_MF_Meta_FD_92637 | JGI IMG/M metagenome (GOLD analysis project Ga0114960, IMG submission 92637) | Freshwater microbial communities from Lake Croche, Canada to study carbon cycling - C_130625_MF_MetaG | ecosystem: Environmental > Aquatic > Freshwater > Lake | place: Lake Croche, Canada... | reverse complement strand
GCCAGTTCACTCGGAATGCATCTAGATGATTTTCAGCGAATCGTGATTGATCCTGCTTCAATTACAATTCTTGAGTCACATGGCGGTGCGATCAGACTCACTCGACTTAATGATTCAGATTCTACAGTTTCCGAACTATTGCAGAGCAAAAACAATCGGGGCCATTTACTTGGCGGGGGCAAAGGCCTGACTAAGTGAGCAGGATTGTTTATGAATTCAATCCGGTAGAGCGCTTCGTCTGCGGCACCGTGGGCGAGCCAGGTGATCGTAGCTTCTTCATTCAAGCGCGAACTGGTTCACGAATTACCTCAGTTGGCTTAGAAAAAATTCAAGCTGCAGCTTTGGGCGACCGTGTTGGTGCAATTCTCAAAGAGATAAAACGCGCCAATCCACTAATCGCGTATTCGAAACTCAAGGTTGATTCGGAACCATTGGAACAACCAATATTCGAGGAGTTTCGAGTAGGAGTGATAGGACTTTCATTTGTAACCGATTCTGAACAGGTTTTGGTTGAGCTGCAGTGCGCTACGCCAGATGATTCGGATGAAGAAGAGCTGGTCGACGACGATGAAGACGAAGCCCCTGACTTACTCCGCGTTTTTCTAACTTTGGCTCAAGCCGACGCATTCGCTAAACGAACTGCCGCAGTTGTTGGCGCAGGCCGCTTACCTTGTCCATTCTGTGGAATTCCTATCGACAACACGGGGCATTTGTGTCCGAGGGCCAATGGTTACCGCCGATAACCGCGATGAGATTCTTGCCGCTCTTGGTTATGGCGATCTAAAAGTTACCGGGCGTTTAGTAGATGCGTCGAATGCAACTCTGTTTGGTGAAATCACAGTTGGCGATCAAGCGTTCAACTGCATTTACAAACCCGTATCAGGGGAGCGACCACTATGGGATTTCCCTGATGGCACGTTAGCAAACCGCGAATACGCTGCGTATCTAATTAGCGAAGCAATGCAACTCAATTGCGTTCCGCCAACTCTGCTTCGCGAAGGGCCGTTTGGTTTCGGCATGGTACAACTCTGGATCGACATTGACGAGCAGATCGATTTAGCTGAGTTGTATCGAAAAGATTTACCGGGTTTACGAAATCTCGCACTTTTTGACGTTGTTGTTAATAATACCGATCGCAAGATTGGGCATATATTGCCAACTCCAGAAGGTCACATCTACGGCTGCGATCATGGCGTGACATTTCATTCCGAAGATAAACTTCGTACCGTTTTATGGCAATGGGAACAAACCGGGCTATTGGACTGCGAGATCAACACCTTAAGTCTTCTCGAAACTGAACTAAACGGTGAATCCGGCGAAAAGATTAAGCAGCTCATTACAAGTGAAGAATTTAGCGCTTTGAAACTTCGCATTTCCGGGTTACAAAAGAGGAAAGTCTTTCCGTCACCAAGTCCAGATTGGCCAGCAGTTCCATGGCCGCCGTTCTAGGATAGGGCAATGCGTTCTTGGCCTACAGTTGCGATTCCAGGTATCGACCCTAAATATGCGTTGCCTAAACTGACACTAAAAGACACGCTTTCTGGTACTAAAAAAGCTCTCCCAACAAAAAACCTTTATCGCATGTATGTATGCGGTATCACTCCTTACGATGCAACTCATCTTGGTCACGCTGCCACTTATTTGACTTTCGATTTAATCAACCGTTACCTACGTGCAACCGGTGCCGAAGTTCGTTATGTCCAGAACATTACCGACATCGATGATCCGCTTCTCGAACGTGCCAATCGTGATGGTATTGATTGGGAAGATTTAGCCCACTCTCAAATCGAATTATTTCGAAGTGACATGGTGAATCTGCATATTCTGCCACCCGAAAATTACATTGGCGCTGTCGAAGCGATTCCGTTGGTCACTAAAGCCATTGAGGTTCTAAAAGAAGCAAACACTATTTATGCAGTTGAGAACGACCTGTATTTTCAAGTTCGCAGTGATGCTGAATTCGGGACGCGCTCTCATTATTCACAAGTTGAGATGCAAGAGATTTTTTCTCAACGTGGCGGAGATCCGCAGCGAGTAGGCAAGAAAGATGTACTTGACTGTTTAGTCTGGCTAGCGGCGCGACCTGGCGAACCATCATGGACATCTCCGTTTGGCGCAGGGCGGCCAGGTTGGCACATTGAATGCAGTGCAATTGCATTGGCCTATTTGAAGCCGGACCCTGCTGATGATTTTGCTATCGATATTCAGGGTGGCGGAAGTGATCTAATTTTTCCGCATCACGAAATGGGAGCCTCACAAGTTGCAGTCATGACTGGCAAGCCTTATGCGCGTACCTACGTTCATGCTGGAATGGTTGGGCTCGATGGCGAGAAGATGAGCAAGAGCAAAGGTAATTTGGTTTTCGTAAGTAAATTAGTCGCGGCCGGCGTCGACCCGATGGTTATCCGGTTGGCACTATTAAGTGCGGCGTACGGTCGTGATCGCATGTGGACCGACACAGTTTTAGATGAAGCACAGGATCGAATGTCGAGACTGCAAAGTGCTCTTAGCCGCAACGAGGTTGCTCCTACGAAAGAGTGTGTTGCTTTAATTATTGCGAGTTTGGCAGATAACTTGGACACAGTTCGAGCCCTTAAGGCCATCGATGTTTGGATCGAGCAAACCGAAGATGGTCAAACCGGTGGCAGTAGCGGTGAACTGAGTCGAGCCATTGATACTTTCTTGGGCATCGCCATCTAATCGCCAAATTTTTTCTACTGGTAACCTTGCGCCAATGAGCCTCATAAAAGCGCCTTCTTTGCTTCGTCAGGCGTTGGCTGAGCGCATCGTGATCGCCGATGGCGCTATGGGCACCATGCTGCAAGCGGCCGATCCAACTCTTGAAGATTTTCAAAACCACGAAGGTTGCAACGAAATTCTCAATATCTCGCGTCCCGATATTGTCGCCAGCGTTCACAATGAATATTTAACAGTCGGTGTCGATGCGATTGAAACAAATACTTTCGGTGCGAACTGGGCGAACTTAGCCGAGTACGGCATCGAGGATCGAATCTACGAATTAGCATTTGCTGGTGCAAAAATCGCGCGCGAATGTGCGGATGAATTTTCTACGCCGAATAAACCACGTTTTGTTTTAGGTTCGCTCGGTCCCGGAACAAAGTTACCAACTTTGGGCCACACAACTTATGAGTTCCTACGTAATGCTTACGAGACAGCGGCCCAGGGTTTACTAGATGGTGGATCTGATGCACTTCTGATTGAAACTACTCAAGATTTATTGCAAGCAAAAGCTGCCGTGAATGGTTCACGAGCTGCAATTGCCAAAGTTGATCGTGATGTTATTTTAATTGCCCAAGTTACGGTCGAGCAGACCGGCACCATGTTGTTAGGATCTGAAATCGGCGCAGCTCTAAATGCACTCGCGCCGCTAGAGATAGATTTAATTGGCCTTAACTGCGCCACTGGTCCAGCTGAAATGTCCGAACATTTACGTTACCTATCTCAAAACTCTCAAGTCGCACTTTCGGTTATGCCTAATGCGGGTCTTCCAATTCTGGGCAAGAAAGGCGCTGAATATCCGTTAGGTCCAGACGAACTAGCCACAGCACTTGATACTTTCGTAGCAGATTATGGCATCTCACTTTTGGGCGGCTGCTGCGGTACTACTCCAGCGCATCTAGCGGCAGTAGTAGAGAAATTCAAGGGTCATCAAATAAAGGGGCGCACTCCAGTTACTGAGGCGGGTGCTTCTTCGCTATATCAATTCGTGCCATTTCGCCAGGATAAAACTTATTTAGCGATCGGTGAGCGCACTAATGCCAATGGTTCAAGAGCTTTCCGTGATGCTCTCATTGCCGAAGATTGGCAAACTTGCGTAGAGATTGCCCGAGATCAAATTCGCGAAGGTGCGCATATGCTTGATCTTTCGGTCGACTATGTTGGTCGTGATGGTGCGAAAGATATGACTGAACTCGCTAGCCGTTTTGCCACCGCATCTACCTTGCCCATTGTTCTAGATTCAACTGAGCCAGCTGTTCTTAAAGCTGGCCTAGAACAACTTGGTGGTCGTAGCGTCATTAACTCAGTTAACTATGAAGATGGTGATGGACCGACCTCACGCTTCGCCAAGATCATGCCGCTGGTGCGAGAACACGGTGCCAGTGTCGTAGCTTTAACTATTGACGAAGAAGGTCAAGCTCGAACCAAAGAGTGGAAACTTAAAGTAGCGCGCCGGTTGATCATTGATTTAACAACTAACTGGGGAATGAATACTGGCGATATTTTGATTGATTGCTTGACCTTTCCAATAGCAACTGGTCAAGAGGAAACACGTCGTGACGGAATAGAAACTATCGAGGCTATCCGAGCTTTAAAGCTTGAGTTCCCGGAAGTGCAAACCACTCTTGGCGTGAGCAATGTTTCATTCGGCCTAAACGCCGCATCTCGCATAGTACTTAATTCGGTTTTCCTACATGAATGCGTTGAAGCTGGTCTTGATTCGGCTATTGTGCATCCGTCCAAAATCACGCCGATGGCGCGCATTGATGTGCGAGCGCGCGAAGTTGCCCTTGATCTGATTTATGACCGTCGCACGTACGCAAATGGTGAGTGCACTTACGACCCACTTACTGAGTTTCTACAGTTGTTTGAAGGTGTCGAAGTTGCCGCAACTCGCAACTTGCGTGCAGCCGGTCTGGCAGCATTGCCACTTGAAGAACGACTACAACGTCGCATTATTGATGGCGAGAAAGTCGGGCTTGATACGGACCTAGATTTAGCGATGACTCAAGGAATCAAGCCTCTACAAATAATTAATGACCACTTACTTGAAGGCATGAAGGTGGTTGGTGAACTATTTGGTAAAGGTGAGATGCAATTACCTTTCGTTTTACAGAGCGCAGAAGTTATGAAAAGCGCAGTGGCTTATTTAGAGCCATATATGGAAAAGATTGATGACCAAGGTCGCGGTCGCATGTTACTTGCTACCGTTAAGGGCGATGTTCACGATATTGGTAAAAACTTGGTTGATATCATTTTGTCTAACAACGGATATCAAGTTGTTAATATCGGAATTAAGCAGACCATCAATCAAATTGTTGACGCTGCTCAAGAACATAATGTTGATGCAATCGGAATGAGTGGTCTGTTGGTTAAATCAACGGTAATTATGAAAGAGAATCTTGAAGAGATTACGGCACGAGGTTTAGATCAAAAGTGGCCTATCGTTTTGGGAGGTGCTGCACTTACTCGTGCATTCGTCGAACAAGATTTAGCTGAAATTTTTCCGGGCGAAGTTCGCTACGCCCGTGACGCCTTCGAGGGTTTGCGTTTAATGGATGCGATTATGGCGGTAAAGCGTGGCGAACCGGGGGCAGCACTGCCTGCGCTGCGCGAACGAAAAGTTAAATCCACTCGCAACATCGAGATTAGCGAGGAAATAGATACGAAGCGCAGCGATGTAGCGCTAGATATCGATATCCCTGCTGTCCCGTTTTTTGGCTCACGAATTGTTAAAGGTATTCCGTTAGCTGATTATTCAGAGATGCTCGATGAGCGCGCCTTATTTATGGGGCAATGGGGACTCAAGGGTGCTCGTGGCGAATATGAAGCTATGGCTGAAACTGAAGGCCGACCACGCCTTCGCGCCCTGCTAAACCAAGTTCAATCTGCCGGTTGGTTAGAAGCTGCAGTTGTATTTGGATATTTCCCGTGTGTTAGTGAGGGTAATGATTTAGTCATTCTTCATCATGAGGGGCCAAATAAAGGTAAGGAACGAACCCGTTTCTCATTCCCACGACAACGTCGGGATCGCCGTTTATGTATAAGTGACTTCTTTGTGGGAAAAGATTCGGGAAAGGTCGATGTTGTCGCTTTCCACGTTGTAACCATGGGCAACACGATTAGCAAAGCAGCCGCTGAACTCTTTGCCAAAAATGAGTATCGCGAATATCTAGAACTTCACGGTCTATCTGTGCAATTAACTGAAGCTCTCGCTGAGTACTGGCACCAACGTATTCGCGAAGAAATGCAGGTACGGGCTGAAGACGCACCTGATTTACAAGGAATCCTCGATCAAGGTTACCGAGGCTCTCGTTACTCATTCGGTTATCCCGCATGTCCGGATATTGAGCAACAAGTTCAACTTTGTGAACTTTTGGAACCTGGCCGAATCGGTGTTGAACTGTCCGAGGAATTCCAATTGCATCCAGAGCAATCGACAAGTGCAATTATTGTTCATCATCCAGAAGCAAAATATTTCAATGCCAACTAGCGCGCTTTCGGATTTTTATAGCGCAATATTCTTTGATATGGACGGCTTGTTGGTTGACTCTGAACCGCTCTGGCTCGAAACTGAAACAGAACTTATGTCTGAATTTGATTATCAATGGTCAGCTACAGACCAAGCTTTCTCGTTGGGTGGTCCACTTGATCGGGTTGGTAACTACATGTCAAGCTTAATTGGCGGGAAACGCGACGGACATTCGCTGATGATCGAAATGATTGAGCGAATGATTATTAAATTTAAAGGCGACTTGCCTTTTATGCCCGGGTCGATCGAACTAATCAATGACCTTCGAGCAAATGAGGTAGAAATATCACTAGTTTCAGCTAGCCCCAGATCGCTAGTTGATGCCGTGTTGGCAAATTTCGCAGTAAACCCATTCGTTCGTTCCATTTCAAGCAATGATGTGAAAGTGTCAAAACCTGACCCTGAGGGATATCTAATGGCGGCATCACGCGGTGGACACGAGATCACAGACTGCTTGGTTCTAGAAGATTCCTTAACTGGAGTCACGGCGGCAAAAGCATCAGGTGCTTGGGTTTTGGCGGTTCCGCACATAGTCCCGATCGAAAAAAATGGCAGAGTTGATGTAACTACCTCACTTGCGAACTGGAGTTATGAAAAGTTTGCAGTTAAGTATGCGCAGGACAGATCGATTTAAAAAAACACCAATCACAGAGCCGTGATGGCTTAGTGGGCCAAATATCTTTCTCGATTGCCAACTTTATTTCATTCGCTATTCGAATCAAGGTCGCTTCGGTCGCAGCAAGATCAGCCATTGTAGGAGTGCTGCGAACCAGAGCCCCATCGCCTAAATAGATCAACAGCAGCAAACGGGGAAGCACGTTATGTGTTTTGTAATACAGAAGTGCATAAACCTGTAACTGAAAGAGCGCTTTTGCTTCCCAACCAGGCTTAGGTGACTTTCCAGTTTTATAATCAACGATACGAACTTCGCCAGTAGGTGCAACATCTAGCCGGTCAACATAGCCGTGCAGGTATAGATCAGAATTTAAATCGAATTCCAGATGTAGTTCTCGAAAAGTTGGTTCAAAGGTTTCGGGTTTTTCGAGTTTGAAGTAAGTAGCTAACAACGCATTGGCGCGATCGATCCATTCTTTCTCATTGCTAATTAATGGCGCTAAATCAGGTTTCGCGGCTAGCTGGGCTTGCCAGCGAGCCGGCAGAAGTTCGACGGCAGTATCTAAATTTCTAAGTTCGGCAGGGGATTCAAACAAGTCATGTAGAACTGTATGAACCAATGTTCCTCGCTCGGCATCAATGCTTGGCGGTTCGGGCAATTTATCAATACTGCGATACTTATAAAGTTGTGGACAATTGGTGAAGTCCGAAACTCGACTAGGGGATAACCGCATATTTGCCATTCGCTCAAGATAGGCCATAGCTGCGACATAGTTAGGCTGACTTTCAGAGCGGGGCTGAACTAGGATGAGATCATGTCCGAAAATGTGCCGGCTCCTAAATCTCTCGCTTCACTACAAGCGGGCACCTTTGCCTATGGCGATCGAATTCAACTCACGGACCCCAAAGGAAAGATGTACTCCTTAACTATTACGCCGGGCAAGGAATGGCACACACATAAAGGCTGGATCGTCCACGATGAATTAGTTGGAATTCCAGAAGGTTCAGTAATCAGCACTACGGCAGGCTTGAAGTTCACGGCATTTAAGCCCCTATTAGGAGATTACGTCTTATCAATGCCACGCGGTGCGACCATCGTTTATCCCAAAGATGCAGCTTTCATTTTAGGTTTCGCCGATATTTACCCAGGCGCCCGAGTTCTTGAAGCCGGTGTTGGAAGTGGAGCGCTAACTATTACATTGCTTCGCGCAGTGGGTGCTGAAGGGCTAGTTCACTCGGTTGAACGACGCGAAGAATTCGCCGACATTGCCAAAGCAAATGTCGCGGATTATTTTGGTCAGACACCTAGCAATTGGAGTTGCGATCTAGGATCTGTCCAAGAGCAGGAATTTACGCATCAATTCGATCGGGTTGTCCTAGATATGTTGGCGCCATGGGAATGTGTTGATATGGCAGCAAAAGTTTTGCGTCCTGGTGGCGTTTTCTTAGCCTACGTCGCTACGACAACCCAACTATCTGCAACAGCTGAGGCGCTTAAAGCTGATGGCCGATTCACTGAACCTGAAAGTAATGAGTCAATGATCCGCGGTTGGCACCATGAAGGTTTAGCAGTTCGACCACAGCAACGAATGATTGCGCATACTGGTTTTCTGATCATTAGCCGACGTATGGCACCTGGGGTCGATGTATTAGCTCGCAGACGTCGCCCGGCGAAAGGAGCCTACGGTGTCCCGGAAGAATGAGCGCCTCGTTAATTTAACAATTGCGTTGTTAGCCACCAAAAGATATTTGACTAAGAATGAAATTTTTAGAAATATCGAAGGATACGAAGGAAGCGCTGATGCCAAAGAGCGGATGTTCGAGCGAGATAAAGATGATCTTCGCAAACTGGGAATTCAAATTGAAGTTGGTGGACTAGATCCACTATTCGATGACGAGGCGGGCTATCGGATCCGTCCAGAAAACTACGCGCTCTCACTACGAGACTTAACGCCTACGCAAGTAACGCTACTTTCGTTAGCTGCTCAAGCTTGGCAAGATGCAGCATTTACTGACCTTTCTCAACAAGCGCTTCGTAAATTGACTTCGATAGGTTTAGATACTGATTCGTCTCAATTGCCAGTGATGTCCCCAAAACTTGTCGGTGCCGATGAGAATTTACGCAACGCACTTGATGCTCTTACCTCACTAACAACAATTGAATTTGATTACTTAAATATTGATGGCGTTGCTCAGAAACGTCAGCTGCAGGTTTACGGCGTTCAAGCACGCAAATCACATTGGTATTTAATTGGGTTAGATACCGAGAAGCGTGCGATTCGCAATTTCCGAGTAGATCGCATTCAAGGCGTAGCGGCTGCTATCGGCACGGCGCAAAGCTATGAAATTCCAACTAGTTTCGAAATCGCCGAACTCGAGCCGGCCATTGAAACTCCCTTGGCAGTCCTGCAAGTGCGACCTGGTGCGGGATATCAATTACGACGTTTGGCGACATCGATCGAAACTGCTGATGATTGGGACCTACTTGAAGTACCAATTTTTGATCTTGATTTCGTTACTAGTTTGATTCTTTGGCACGGCGAAGATGTGATTGTTTCCTCACCGGTACAACTCAAAAGCGCTGTAGTTACGGCACTCGAAAAGTTGGTGAAAATTCATGGCTAAACAAGAGACCGGCTTGGCGCGTACTGCACGACTTTTGGATTTAGTTCCTTATTTAACAACGCACCAAGGCATCGCGATATCCGAATTAGCGAAGACTTTTAGCACTACCGTGAAAGAGATTACCGATGATTTAAATACGCTCTGGATGTGCGGGCTTCCTGGCTACACCCCACTTGAACTAATTGATCTCGAATTTGAGTCTGGCTTCGTTTCAATTCGAAACGCCGAAACATTGGCCGCGCCAAGAGCCTTAGATCGCGCTGAAGCACTTTCGATTTACATGGGGTTAGATCTTCTAAACGCCGAGTTAAGCCAGGCCAATAGTGCGCTGGTTTCTGAAATCGCGACGCTTCAAGAGCAACTGCGTTCTCAATTGATCTCCGCACCACAAGTTCAAATTGAAGCAAGTATGAAATCAGAATTTCGGGCGTTGATTTTGCGCGCCATACGCCGACGTGGCTGGCTAGAGATCACTTATCATTCCACGGCAAATGACCAGGTATCAAAGCGACAGGTTGCGCCGTATGAACTTTCCCAGACTGGGTCACTTGAATATCTGCAAGGTTATTGTGATAGCGCAAAATCGGTACGTAACTTCCGCGCAGATCGCATTGTTGATGTCATAGAGATTGCCGAGCAGGTTTGGCCAAGTGATCTAGCTAGCGGAAATCAAGACTCCGCTAATCAAGACGCCATTATTTACAGAGTAAAGGTTCATGTCTCATCTCGCCAAGTTCTTGAGGCGCTTCCTGAGCTCGAGGCAGGTTCTACAACAGCCAGAATTCAAGGCTTCAGTGCCCGATGGATTTCCAGAACGATCCTGTCGCTGGCGGGTCAAGTAGAAGTGCTTGAACCATCTCAGATTAGACAGGCAGTTCATACCCGTGCTCAGGCTGCCTTAGAAAATTATCATTAAATTCTAAAGAGTGAACTAGCCGCCAGTGCATATTTATGCGCTAGCGTTTACCCGTATCAGTGATATCTAAAGGAGTGAATAAATGCCTCGTGGTCAAGAGTTAATCGTAATTCTGATTGTTGTTGCTGTGCTTTTCGGGGCTAAACGTCTGCCTGATTCAGCCCGTTCGCTTGGTCGCTCACTTCGTATTTTCAAATCTGAAATGAAAGAGATGAAAGACGACGACAAGAAAGATGACGACTCTTCTTCTAATTAGCCTTTCACAAAATGTCTAAGCGCGATATCGGAAAGATGCCATTAATGGAGCATCTAAGTGAGTTCCGAAAACGTTTAATCCGTTCGGTTATTGCAATTTCACTCGCGTCGACTGCTGGCTGGTTTCTTTACGACCGAATAATCACACAGCTTGCCAAACCAGTATGTGATCTCGCGGCAGCCAGGGCCACGGGATCTGATGCCTGTGGTTCACTCTATATAAATGGAATTTTGGGCCCGCTGAACCTGCAGATAAAAGTTGCTGTGCTAAGTGGACTGATTGTCGCTGCGCCAATCTGGCTATACCAACTTTGGGCTTTCATTGCCCCTGCATTACATCGCAAAGAGAAACGATATTCAATTCTATTCCTGGTTGCAGCGACGCCATTTTTTGCAATAGGTGCAACCATTGGATATCTAATCTTGCCAGTTGCAATCAAAGTCCTTTTTGGTTTCACGCCGAATGCACTAACAAACTTAGTAAAGTTTGATGACTATTTGGATTTCGTTTTAAGGATGATCCTGCTATTTGGATTGGCTTTTGAGTTGCCGGTATTCCTGCTTACTTTTAACCTGATTGGTTTTTTGCGTGGCGCAACAATCTTAAAACCTTGGCGGATTTGGGTATTTGCAATAACTTTTGCAGCTGCTGCACTTACACCAACTTCGGACCCAATCACTATGAGCATCTTGGCTATCCCGCTCATATTCCTGTACTTCATCGCTGGTTTAATAGCGTTATTACTTGATCGTCGGCGAGATAAACGCAAACAAAGTCAAGATTTAGCAGATTTTGATCCATCCGCTTCACCAATAGATTGAGTTGAATCGGTAGGTTTGCGGCATGTGGTTGGTAGTTGTAAATCCTAAAGCTGGTCTGGGTGCAGCAGCATCACTGGGTACCCAAATTGTTGGTTTTCTGCAATCGCGAGATATTGCTTATCGCATGATCTCACCTAGCAGTGCCGCGGAAACCAAACTGTTAGTCAGGGATTCACTGCAAAACGGTGTGGCTACTAAGTTACTCAGCGTTGGGGGAGATGGGCTATTTCATCTCCTATTGCAGTTTGCGATTGAGTTCGAAGTTCCGTTAGCACTAGCGCCGGGCGGAACTGGTAATGATTTCTATCGGACTTTGGGTTGGCATGATCACGAGCTAGTCGATTACTTGGAACACCTCAAGGTTGCAGTACCTAGTTTGGTAGATGTTGGTGTGGTCGATGGTGAATATTTTGGCGCCGTCTTATCAAGTGGATTTGATTCAGTAGTAAACGAGCGAGCAAACAAAATGAAATGGCCAAAGGGTCCCGCTAAATATAACGCCGCAATTCTTCTGGAATTTCCAAAGTTCAAGGCAATTGAATTCAAAATATTTGCCGATGAAAATGTGTTGGAAATAGAAGCTATGTTGATCGCTATCGGCAACGGCGCTTCTTACGGTGGTGGCATGCAAGTTTGCCCTGATGCTGATTTGCATGACGGGCTCTTAGATATCATGATTCTTCGCCCAGTCTCAAAGTTGGAATTCATCAAGGTGTTTCCGACGGTATATAAAGGAACTCATATCAAGCACCCTCAAGTTGAGGTTATTCGGGCCAGACATATCCGCATCGAATCTTCAGCGGTTGCTTACGCCGATGGTGAACGAATAGGTCAGCTACCAGTTCAAGTCGAATCTTTACCGCAAAGACTGCTAACTTGGCCCGCATGAGCGGACCGGATCAACTTTCACCCGCTGAAGCTTATGCAGCCGCGAAAGCACGCGGAAAGCATGCGGTTACTCAGGAATTCATCGATTCCTTTGATTTCGGTTTCGACGAATTTCAAATTGAGGCATGCCATGCTCTCGAAGATGGACACGGTGTATTAGTTGCTGCCCCGACCGGTGCCGGAAAGACCGTTGTAGGTGAATTTGCTGCTTATTTCGCCCTAAAGAACCGGAAAAAGTGTTTCTACACGACTCCGATCAAAGCGTTATCAAACCAAAAGTTTGCGGAGTTTGTAGAGCGATTTGGTGAAGAAAAAGTTGGCTTGCTCACCGGAGATACCAGTATTAACAGTGAAGCAGATATTTTGGTTATGACTACCGAAGTTTTGCGCAACATGCTCTATGCCGGCTCTAACACCTTGAACAATTTGGGCTGGGTAGTAATGGATGAAGTCCACTACTTGGCTGATAAATTTCGGGGCGGAGTTTGGGAAGAAGTCCTAATTCACTTGATGGAAAGTGTTCAAGTGGTTTCGCTTTCAGCCACCGTTTCTAATGCCGAAGAGTTTGGTGAATGGCTAAATGAAATCCGCGGAAATACTACTGTCGTAGTTAGTGAAGTCAGACCGATCCCGCTTTATCAACATGTATTAATTGGTCAACGGTTAGTTGATCTCTTTAGTAAGCCTGGCCAGGTCAATCCCGAGATACTAAAACTTGAACGTGAAGCTATGCGCAAAGTTCATACTGACCGGAACCGACGGGAACGATTTGGACAGAATGAAAACCGATTATCGCGGGCCGATATTATTGAAAAACTAAATCGTGAAAACCTGCTCCCTGCGATCACTTTTATTTTCTCCCGTGCAGGATGCGATGCGGCAGTCAACCAATGCTTAAACGCAGGGCTTCGCTTAACGAATTCCGAAGAAAGGGCCGAGATTACTAAAACTGCCCTGTACTACACGCAAAACTTGGCTGAAGAAGATTTATCAGTACTCGGATTTGATCAATGGTTAAGTGCGCTCGAACGTGGCATAGCCGCCCACCATGCTGGTTTGTTGCCTAGTTTTAAGGAAGCGATTGAAGATCTATTTAAACGTGGATTAATTAAAGCGGTTTTTGCTACTGAAACCCTAGCGCTCGGGATAAATATGCCAGCCCGAACTGTGGTTCTAGAGAAATTAACGAAATGGAACGGTGAGGCACATGTACCAATAACGCCGGGGGAGTACACCCAGTTAACGGGACGTGCTGGTCGTCGTGGTATTGATATTGAAGGAAACGCAGTTGTGCAGTGGTCACCCTCGGTTGATTCAGCAACTGCTGCAGGTTTGGCGTCTACTCGAACTTATCCATTGCGTTCCTCATTTACGCCCACCTACAACATGGCGATCAATTTGATTAGTCGCTTTGGTCGAGAGCGGGCACGCGGTTCTCTGGAATCCTCATTTGCTCAGTTTCAAGCCGATCGCGCTGTAGTCGGGCTTGATCGACAAGTTCGACGTAACCAAACTGCGATTGATGAACTTGTAGATTCAGCTCAATGTCACTTAGGGGATTTCAATCAATACGCATCGATGCGACGTGAAGTTAAAGAGCTGGAGGCTCTATTATCTAAGCGCGGTGGTCGAAAGACATTTGATAGTCGGCAACGTCAGCACCTAGAGGGCGAAATTGATCAACTTCGTAAAGCTTTACGAAATCATGCTTGTCACAGTTGTAACGAACGCGAAGCACATGCGCGATTGCAAGAACGAGCTGGTCGATTGCGCCGCGAAAACGAAGGTCTGACTAATCGCATCGAAAATCGCACGCACGTTATTGCCAAAACTTTTGATCGAATTTGTTCAGTATTAGATGAACTCGGTTATATCGAG
>Ga0114960_10002499_pt1 | contig 14280 bp, 6 predicted proteins | sample C_130625_MF_Meta_FD_92637 | JGI IMG/M metagenome (GOLD analysis project Ga0114960, IMG submission 92637) | Freshwater microbial communities from Lake Croche, Canada to study carbon cycling - C_130625_MF_MetaG | ecosystem: Environmental > Aquatic > Freshwater > Lake | place: Lake Croche, Canada... | reverse complement strand
TAAATGGCGGATATAATTAAGAATTGGCAGATAATAAAAGCACCTAATTCACTAAATAACAATATGATATAATAATAATTTCATACGAAATAGTTGTGTGAAATTATATGAATAGATAGTTCACAATATTCCTTGTAAAGGTCTTATGGAGAAGGGGGATTAATATATATAGGTTTTCCAAGCCTGCTTTGCCGAAATGGACCATTTTTAATTAACTTGTATTGTAAACCTTGTAAAAAGTAGCTGGTTCACAAAAAATAAGTTCACTTTTTTAATTGTATAAAATAAAGTTTGATTGCGTATGAAGATTTTTCTTTATTTATTGACTGGATTGCTTTTGTTTTCTGGTGAATTATACAGCCAGTCTTATGGATTGCAATTTTCTAGTCATGAAGCAATACCTGAAAAACGCACTTCTCTCAATTTAACACCTGAAGAACCCCTATGTTTAAACGAAGACACTCAAATATCTTTTGATCTTAAATTTGTACCTGGCCTTAATGCATATTTTGGTTATGTAATAAGAATAATAACTACCGATAACCAGAACATAGATATTGTATCTGTCGATAAATTTGGAAATTTTAATTTTGTTATAGGAGAATCTTTTTCTTATGCTTTTAAGATTGATTCTTCCAGTTTGTTTGGCAAATGGAATCATTGTGAAATTCGGTTTGATAAAATTCTGAAGGAAGTAAATTTTTTCCTGGATAATCGTTTAGTAACCAAAAGCAAACTAAACTTTACTAATGCAACTTGTTGTAAAGTTTTTTTTGGAACTAGCAACCTGCCACTATATAAAACAATTGATGTTCCTCCCATGCATCTTAAGGACATTGATATTGCACAAAACAAAAAAAGAAAATACTTTTTTCCTTTGTCAGAGACTGTCGGTAATAAGGCATTGGATATAGTGGAAGAAAAAGTTGCAGAAATAAAAAATCCCTTTTGGATTGCGCCCCAACATCTTAATTGGAAACAGCTTCAAACATTCGAAACCACAGCTACCCCCAGCGTTGCGTTTGATAAAAAAAATGAAATATTATATATTATTTCGGTTGATACATTGTACCAATTTTCTTTTAAAACAAATCAATTATCAGGCTCTAAACTTTCAAAAAGCCGGCAGGCTTTACCTGCAGGTAATCAATCGATTTTTGGTGACAGATTTAATACCTTGTATAATTTATTTATAGACGAAAAAACCGTATCAGCCTATAGTGCCGTAGAAAATTCATGGAAATTAAATTTCTCAGCAAACCCAAAACTTACAGAATTTTGGCATGCTAATAAATTTATTTCAGATGTTGACAGCGCTCTTTACATCATTGGTGGTTATGGTATGCTTCATTACAAAAATCTTGTTCAACGATATCGTTTTCGGGACCATACTTGGGAAGTGCTACCAACCAAAGGCGATTATTTCATGCCTCGTTATCTTTCGGCTCTGGGAACTAATGCTGCCACCGATACTGCTTATATTATTGGAGGCTATGGAAGTAAAACGGGAGATCAGAGGGTAACTTCTAAATATAATTTTGAATTAATGGCTTATAGTGTTAGCGGCCGTACGTTCAATCATATTTATAATTTCAAACAGCCCGAAAAAGAATTTTGTTTTGCCAATAGTCTCATTATTGACGGTAAAGCCAATCAATTTTATGGATTAATATTTCCAATTGACAGGTTTAATTCACATCTGCAGTTAATACGGGGTTCCCTGAGTTCACCTGAGTATGAGTTTTTGGGCGATAGTATTCCATATTCTTTCCATGATATCGAATCTTTTGCTGATTTATATTATTGCCCCTCAAGTAAAAAATTAGTTGCAGTAACTTTAGTAAGTGCTAAGAATAAATCAACTAGCATAAAGATATTTACGATTGACTTTCCACCCAACAGGCTAATTGTAACTCAACCAGTTAATGCCAGTAACAAATCGATGTATTGGTTATTTGCATCCCTGTTTACGTTAGTCTTATTGATAATATTTATTTTTCTTAAACAGAAAAGGCGAAAACAAAATCAGCCAACTGTTATTAATACAAGACTTCCTATTATAGAATCCCAACCAACTTTTGAATCATTGGCGGTTGAAGACACCTTATCAAGTCATGGTTTGTACGAAAATGTAAGGATATCATCTGCTATTTTTCTTTTTGGTCATTTTGAAGTGATTGATAAGGAAGGCAACGATATCACCCGGCAGTTTACCCCGCTTCTTAAGGAGATATTTCTAATGATACTTATATACACTTTTAAAGATGGCAAAGGCGTTTCTTCGGATAAACTATATGAAACAATATGGGTTGATAAATCAATAAAAGATGCCAGGAACAATTTTTCAGTGAATATTGTAAAACTGAAATCAATACTCGAAAAGGCAGGTTCCACTAGTATTTCCAAAGAAACGGGGAAATGGAAATTTGAAATTTTAAACAACTCTATTAAACTAGACTACCAGCAATTTTTTAAGCTTGCCAATGAAAAACCAACCTCTATAGATAAAAATTATATAAGCGAATTGTTGGCCATAATCAACAAAGGTGCTTTTTTAAGAGAGGCACAATATACCTGGTTGGATGATAGTAAGGCAACAGTGAGTGACTTTGTTAATAATACCATTCTTTCCTATACATCAAAAGCCAATTTGCAATCAGAACCGGACTTTATTTTAAAATTAGCCAATTGTATTTTTCAATTTGATCAAATGAATAAAGAAGCGCTTGAACTAAAATGCCGTTCCCTGATAATACTAGGTAGGCATAGTTTGGCAAAAGAGACTTATTTAAATTTCATGAAGGAATATTCAAAAAATTACGGACAGGATTTTCAAAAAACCTACGCAGAAATAATTGGACAATAATAAAATCAGCCGAAACTTATTTCATTAGATTTTCCTAGAAAACAATAAAAAAACAGCATTAATTTATACATTAGTTGATTTATTAACTCATTTATTAGTTTGCTAGCCTTAATTTCATTTTTATTCTATTGATAAAACTGATTGTTGTATGAAAAAATTATTTTTTGTGCTCCTTTTATTGGGCACATCTGCACTTACCTATGCACAATCCAAACCAGTAAAAGGAACAATAACTGATGCAGAAGGAATTCCAATGCAAGGGGTTGTTATTTCTGTGAAATCTAATCCCAGCAATAAAGTTTTATCAAACGCAAAGGGTGTTTTTCAAATTAACATATTGGATTTTGAAAAGGGTGTCCTTGTTTTTACTTCTGTAGGGTATGAAAATCAGGAAATTATAGTAAAAAGTCGTTCAGAAATTAACATAGAGCTTAAAATTGTTCCAACTCAATTAAATGAGGTAGTTGTTGTAGCTGCATTAGGAACTACTAGAAAACAAAAATCCATCACTTATGCATCTCAAACAGTAGATCCTACAACCCTAACCGAAGCAAGGGATTTGAATTTTTTAAATGGATTAACTGGTAAAGTAGCTGGATTGCAGGTAACTGGTACAGGACAACCTGGGTCTAGCGTTAGGCTTACTTTACGTGGCGACAATTCATTTTCAGGCAATAGTCAGCCTTTAATGGTAATTGATGGAGTACCTGTTGAAAATCCGATTGGAACAAGTGGCAATCTTGATTATGGTAACCCAATTTCTAATATCAATCCAGACGATATAGAATCCATCACAGTGTTGAAGGGCCCAAATGGTGCTGCCTTATACGGGGCAAAAGCAGCAAATGGGGCTATTTTAATTACTTTAAAAAAAGGGAAACTCGGCGGAGACGGATCTCTAGGTATTGATTTTAATCAAAGTGTTCAAGGGTATAAAGTAACCGCTTTTCCAGATTACCAAAATGTGTATGGCGAAGGAACTGGAATGCGATTAGCTCAGAATAATGGTAATACTATCAATAAGAATAACGGTGGTGTGAACATGGGAAGTTTTAACCAAACCTGGGGTGCACCTATGTTGGGTCAGCCCTATAATTCTTTTAGTGGAGTACCGATACCAGAAGGATATGTTCCACAATCTAATAATGTGAGTGATTTATATCAAACGGGTATTACAAGTTCATCAAATCTTTCTATTAGTAAGTCGGATGCCAACTCTGCGTTTAGGTTGTCGTATGGTTTTACAAATGGGAATGATGTTGTTCAAAACGTTAACCTTATAAAGAAACACAACCTTTCTATTTCAGCCACAAGAGATTTAGGTAAAATTTTGAAGGTGGAAGCTAGGGTTAATTATACCAATTGGAATACAAAAAATAGAATGGTTAAAAATTTGGATCCAGGAAACCCTTTAGCTGCCTATGTTTATATGGCACGAAGTACCAGATTAGATGCTTTTCTACCATATAGGGACGAGTTTGGCAATTCTCCAATTACCAATCAAGTGAATAACACGGAAAACCCTTATTGGTCTATTTATGCTAATTCAAATGAAGATACCCGCAGCGCAATTAATGGTGCAATTGTAGCTACTGCAAACATTACAACAGGTTTAAAATTGAGAGGTCAGGTAGTGGCGGACATGTCAACAGTAGATAATTACGTGTATAAAGAGCTTGGAGGTAGACTAGTTCCATTAGGCAGCTATTCTAATTTATTATCTCGACAAAACAATATGTTTTATGAGTTATTAGCATTATATACAAAAAAATTAGGCAACAACTTTAATGTAGAAGCTTTAGCCGGAGTTAGTATAAATGATGTAAATGTATTGGCTAGGTCTGCATCAATAAGTGCATTGCTAGTTCAAAATATGCCGAGTATAGGTAATGCTAATTCAGTACCTACTGCATCGGAATCATTAACAAGATCAAGGCAACAGTCTGCATATGTAAAAGCAACCATCGGATATAAAGAGTTTTTATATTTAGATGTTTCTGGAAGACAAGAATGGTCATCTACATTGCCTTTAAGTAACAATACTTTCTTCTACCCTGGAATCGGGGCCAATATAAATTTCTCGCATTTTATAAATAGTAAAAAAATCATATCATCCGGAAAATTAAGGGCTAACTATGCAAGAGTTGGTAACAGTACTAATCCGTACCAATTAATTAATACCTATAATACATTAGGCTTGTTTTTGGGAAGTCCATTATTATCTTATACTAATCAATTAAAAAATCCTGATTTAAAACCTGAGCAACAAATTTCTAGAGAAATTGGTTTAGAACTAGCGCTATTTAAAAATACGATTGACTTTAGTGCAACTTATTATAACAATAGTACTATCAATCAAATTGTTAATATACAAACACCTTGGGAAACCGGTTTTAATAATAGAATAATTAATGCGGGAGAAATTCAAAATAAAGGGTTTGAGCTAACAGCAAATGCTACAATTATAAAAAAGAAAAATTTTACTTGGAAAGCGGGATTGAATTTTTCTAAAAACATAAATGAAGTAGTTTCTATATTGCCCAATGTAAGTAGAATTCAATTGGGAACTAGGTTAACAACCTTCTCGGTTAATGCAATGGTAGGTCAACCTTTTGGTGTTCATCTTGGAAGTGTACCGTATATGATTGGGGATACTACGCTTGTTGCTTCTGCAAGCGGTAGAGATATCATTAACCCAAATCAAATAACGGGTAGTCCACGTCCTGATTGGATTGGGGGAATATCAAACTCAATTTCATACAAGGGTTTTAATCTTCAGGTTACAGCTACGGTTAAAATGGGGGGTGTAATATTTTCTGAGTCATATGGCAGAGCAGTATTTCAAGGAAACACATTAACTTCTCTTGCGGGTAGAGATGCCTATTTCTTAAGCAATTTTATTTTAGGAGAAAATGATAATGAAAGAAGAAATATAGGCCAGACTATTGGTTCTATTGTAACTCGATATGCCGATTCAATCCGGATTAAAGGGGCTGTATATTTAAATGCTTATTCGCCTAAATCTGGCATAGGAGGTGTTTTGTTAACTGATGCCAAGGGAAATCCAATAGTTGGCGATAAATTTTTGGGTTGGATGAATCCAACTACATATGCCAGTGACAACGTTACAAGTAATGTACTCGGAAATACTTTTGATGCTACTTCTATTAGAATTAGTGAAATAATTTTTGGGTATACCTTCAATAAAAACATTTTTGGTAAAAAGAGTTTTGTCAAAGGTGCTTATGTGGCACTTACCGGAAGAAATATTTGGCAAATTTACCAAAGAACTCCATTTGGTATTGACCCTGAATCGGTAACAGGTGCAGGAAATGCAACTATGGGGGTTGAATCCGGCGGATCCTTTCCATATGCAACATTTGGAGCTTCTATTAAATTAAGTTTCTAATTAATTATTAAAAACAGTAAAATGAATAAGCTAATATATTTATTTTTTGTGCTGCTTGTTACAATTAACTTGTCATCTTGTACAAAAAAATTTGAAGAATTAAATACAGATCCCACACAATTTATCAATGCTACTCCCGAGGCTTTACTTGCCGTTTCTATTAAAAGAACTGGAGATTGGGTTGGATCAACTGGACTTAATAATGGTATTAATGTAAACATGTGGGAAATTGCCAATTATGGAACGGCAATTGGAAGATATGCCAACGGAGATCAAGGAGTTTGGCAAAACTTTTATGTGACAATTTTACAAAATATAACTCAAATTGAAACTCAATTTGGAAAAGATTCGCTTTATAAAAACAGGGTTCAAATTGCAAGAATTTGGAAAGCTTATGTATACTCAATTTTAACAGGATACTTTGGATCAATCCCCATAACGGAAGCAAATAACGCTAATTATCTTACTGAAATAAATTTTGATTCAGAAGATTCGGCTTACATTAAAATATTGGGCATGTTAAAAACAGCTAGTACAACAATTAATGTAAATAGCACAAAAGATAAGTTGGCCTATGATGTTGTATATGGAAATTCAGGCACACAATTACAAAGTTGGGTAAAATTTGCAAACACACTTCGATTAAAGATTGCATTAAGATGTAGAAAAAACCTCGGCGCCTTAGCTGATGCAGAAATCAGAGATCTAATGAGCAACGAAGCTGCTTTAATTGGATCAGAAAATGAAACAGCAAAAGTGGCTTATGAAAATGTAATAGGGAATGAAAACCCCTATTATAAAACTTATATTAGGTTGAATTTTACAAGCTTTTTTCCAAGAATGTCGGATATGATGTTTATGTATTTAAGATCCTATAAAGATCCTAGAATAAACTATTATTTTGATTCTGTAAAGCTTACTAGTAGGTATCGAGTTACCGATACTGTTTCAAGCACCATTAATGATTCTTTGTATGTAGTTACTTATCCAATTCCACACTACGGAATTGTAAAATCAAAAGTACTTTTACCTGGTTGGACGCCTCAGCTTACAGGTGGAGTAGATCCACAATTAGCATCAGCAAATAATGGGGGAATAAATGGGGTTAGTGCATATTCAATGTTTTCATTAAATATTCTTAACAATCCTACAAGGCCGCTTATTGTACTAAGCTTTGCCGAAGCACAGTTTTTAAAAGCACAAGCCAGAATTCAGAATCTTGGAGGCAGTAATACGGCAGAAAATTATTATACCTCAGGTATCGACGCTAATTTTGCTTTTTGGGGAATTGCTTCTTCATTAAGGGATATTTATAAAGCTGGAAATGGAATAAAGTTTGGCACTACAGGTATTGGTCTGTGGAATTATCTTCATTTGGTAAATGCTAATATACCTGCAGGTGATATCAATAAAATATATCACCAGTTATGGTTGAATTATTTTCCCGATCAGCCTTTTGATGGTTGGTGCTTACAACGACAAACTAGGGTGCTAAATTTATCACCCCATACTAATCCTAGTTATGCTTCATTACTATTTCAAGATATTCCAGGTCGTGGATTTTATCCTTCTTCAGTTAGTACTTTAAACCCAGCTGGATATGATGCTGCGCTAAAACAATTAGGTATTCCAAACTACACCGAAGAAACGACCAACCCTTATAATAATTTAAAGTTTGCTATGCCTTACAAAGTACCTGACTTTAACGCTATGAGCGTTTATTATGATCTATCTGGTATGAATAAATGGTATGGGACTACTATAGAATCAGTCAGGGCAGCTGGATTGGCATCCGGATTTACTGCAATTGTTACTAAAACTTATAAACCATAGGCATGAGAAAAATAGATATTTTATTATTTACAATAGCTACACTTAGTATTTTTTCTTCTTGTACAAAAAAGGGGGATGCGCCTTCGGTAGCGGATAATATATTAAACTATACAATTAACGAAATACCTGTTACCACAGATTATACTGTTGGTGCATTTTATTATAATTTTACTGCATTTAACACTACCACAGTTGAAGTTCCCACTGTTGGAAAGTATAGTATGGTTAATGGGGTAGTTCCATCAGTTGTAATGACCAATCATATTCAACAAGCCAAGCGCGGAGGAATTGATTATTTCCTTTTTCCTTTAAGATCTGTAAGTAGAGACTTGATAAATTTTAGGATAGATTCATCTACCGTTAAATCTTTCTTAGATGTAAATACAGATAATTTAAAATTTGCTTTAGCATATAATTTTTTAAATACAACTTTTGCAATTTCAACTACTGCTCCTCTAGAAAATGATGCAGTAAAATTAGAACAGTTTTTTCAAGACATCATTAAGATGGTGCCACAAATGAAAAATGCAAATTATATTAAAGTAAACGGCAAGGCACTTTTATATATAATGAATGCACATTTATTGTTTTCTAATAATAATATTAATATCTATACTACTTTAAGGAGTAGGTTGAGCGCATTGGGTATAGAATTGTATATCGTTGGCATGCAAGAAAGATGGTCACCACCTGCTAGATATCCTTTTAGATTTCAAGGTTGTGTAGATGCCATTTACCATCAGAGTTATAGTTCACAATTGACAGATTGGGACAGATGGTGGTTACTTCCTCAAACAATCGATCAGAACTGGAAATATTCTAAAGAGTATTTTGCTTCAAATATGGGAGGAATTGATTACGTTCCAAATATCACACCGGCATATGACTGGAAAATTTTACAACCAACTGCCATTACACCAAATTATCCGAGAACAGATGGAGGAAAAATGTATAAACAATTGTGTAATGTAGCTAAAATGAATGCTAGCACAACAACTCGTTTAATACTAATAGATTCTTGGAATAAATGGGATGAGGACATGCAATTGGAGTCTTCAGTTTCGTATGGCGACTTGTATTTGAACATTACAAAGCAACAGTTTAAGAAGCCCTAGCATAAAAATATTAGTTCTAATGCAGCAGGAGATGGTAAAGAAAAGTTCGTGCTACTTTCAAATGAAGTGATAACCCGCCCCTAAGCAATATTTTCATAATTACAAATAGAGATAATCAACTAGTAATGAACTTTTACAAACGTATTTATTCTATTAATATTTTTTGGTTGTTTTTTTGCATGCCAGTTCTGTGCGTAGGGCAGCCCAAAAAAAAGCAAATAGTTGAAAAGCCTAATATAATTTTTGTTTTGGTTGATGATTTAAGGTGGGATGCAATGGGGTTTATTGAGCGGTATCCATTTCTAAAAACCCCCCATATAGATCAGCTTCGTAATGAAGGGGTACATTTCAAAAATGCCTTTTGCACAAATTCTCTCTGTGCGCCTTCGCGGGCAACTATTTTAACCGGTATGTTTCCTCAAACTAACGGAGTGTCCACCAATCAAGAAGGCCGCGAATTAAATCCTGATAAAACGCTTTCATTTGGACAAATACTTCAGGGCGAAGGCTATGAAACAGCTTTTATTGGTAAATGGCATATGGCAGAAAATAATCAACCCAGAAAAGGATGGAATTACTGGTGCAGCTTCCCGGGGCAAGGTCAATATTTTGGCAATGATTTAAATATTAATGGAAAAAATATTCGGAATGAGGGTTATATCACAGACGAACTGAATAAATATACTTTAAATTTTATTGATAAAAATGCAGATAAACCATTTTGTGTTTATCTGTCACACAAGGCAGTTCATGAGCCATTTACTCCTGCAGATCGAGACAAAAATTTATTCGCCAATGATTTGGTTCCTGAACCTGCAAGTTGGCTCGATAATATGGAAAATAAACCAGCCTGGCAAAGAACGGTGGTGAATGCAGATCAACGCCGTCGATTGAGAGAAAAAGATTTGGCTAAAATTATTCCTCAAAAAATTCGTAAGCCTGGCCCCTGGCCTGCAGCAACAGGAATAGGAAAACAAAAAGATTACTTGCGAACCCTCACTGCAGTTGATAATGGACTGGGAGAAATTTATGATTTACTAAAGAAAAAAGGAATTTTAGACAATACAATAATAGTATTTGCGGGAGATAATGGATTTTTTCAGGGAGAACATGGGTTAGGAGATAAACGTTTGGCATATAACGAATCCATGCGAATTCCATTGATAATGCGCTATCCGAAATTAGCAAAAGCGAATCAGACGATTTCAGAAATGGTACTCAATGCCGACATTGCTCCTACTTTTCTTGAAATGGCTGGAGTTTCAATTCCCTCACAAATGCAAGGGAAAAGTGTAGTTCCATTATTACATGGAAAGAATGAGGATTGGAGAAAGTCTTTTTTATTTACTTACTGGACAGATCTTGTTTATTTTATTCCTCGAATAACTGCTATTCGAACAGAAAAATACCTGTATTCAACTACCCCAGATATTAATGACATTGATGAGTTGTATGATGTTGTAAATGACCCGGCTGAATTAAATAATCTTTCAAAGAAGCCAGAATTTTCGGCAATTGAAAACAATTTAAAAATAGAACTTGAGCAACTAAAAAAAGAAACTGGCTATAAAGCTGATGTGCCAAGACCAGATGCTGAATTTATAGGCAATGTAAAAACAGGAAAACTCCTTTCGATTGGTTTTGGGGATACTACATTACATTACCAAACAGAAAATGATATCAGTTTCCATGGGGTATTATTGAATAAAGATCAAAAAACCGTTAGCGGAAATTTTAATGATGGCGCCACCACAGTTATAAAAGTCAGGCCGGATTTAGATCCTTCAAAAGGCAGTTTTGTTATTGAATGTTTGGTTAAACCAGAATCACCTGATGGAATTATTGCTTCATGCGGGTCACAACAAGACGGTTGGGCAATTTTTTTAGAAAAGGGAGTGCCTGGTTTTGTGGTAGCGCATGACAAACATCTTCAGTTTATTGACGGGCCATCAAAAATTATTAATAAATGGTCGCATCTAATAGCAGTAATTGAAAACTATGGTAACATTATAAAGTTTTTTGCCGATGGAAAATTAATAGGACAGCGGAAAATGTTACTCCCAATACAATCCATTAAAACTAGTGCTGGAGATATTTATTTAGGACAGGATGCAGGAGACATGATTGATCCGAATGGTGTTTCGGTTCGTTCTTTTAAAGGCTTGATTCAATCAGTTACTTTCTATCGCGAAAAGATGCAGGATTCAAAATTCATAGAATTATCAAAATCAAATTGATAGAAGCATGAAAATTGAAATGATTTTGTAAACTAATATTATGAAAGCAATAAAGCCAATTCTTGTAACTATAGCTTTCTGTTTTGTTTTAAGTGGCACTGCTCAAAAAACAATTGACACTATTGCAACAAAAGCGGGAATTTTTAACTTGCCAATAAAAATTGAATTACCAAAAAAAAGTATAGAGAAAAGCCCTATTTACTTTTTTGTTCATGGTGGAGGCTGGAATGGTGGCACACAAAATGAAGTGCCTCCGGCAATGCTCTCTGGAGATGTAAAATTCTTATCTAATGAATTGGGAATTATTTATGTTGGATTAGCTTATCGCTGTAAAGGAAATAATGCCACTTTTACTGATGCAATACATGATTTGGAATCGGGTGTTAAGTGGTTTTTAGATAATGCAAATATATTTAATGCAGATACTTCTCGAATTGGTTTTGGAGGTACTTCAGCGGGAGCTACTTTATCTGCAGTAATGGCTCAAAAATATCCAAATTGTAAGATTTATGTAGGTTCAGAAGGAATCTATAACTTAATAGACCATGATGAAAAAAAATCTCCATTTCCAAATAGTGAGGCAAGAAAAATTTACGGGTTAGATACTGAGGAAAAATGTAAAATGGCATCTGCATTTTATAATTTAAAAAAAAATCCACCTGCTTCACTTTTATTACATGGAAAAGAAGACAGGTTGTGTCATTACACGGAAAGTATAAAATTTTCTGAAAAGATTATAGAAGCAGGAGGTAGTGCTAAGGTAGTGCTCTATGATAAAATTAATCATACCTGCTTGAGTGCTTCTTATCCAGACGTTTTCAAAAAAAGCGTAATAGAAATTGCAAATCTATTTATTACTGAATTCAAAATAAAAAACAAAAATATTGAAACAATTGAAAAGGAATTAGATAAACGATTAGAAAATCAGTATCCAACAATAGACATCACCGAAAGTAAAATTATTGGTTTGTGGAAATTTAATAGTGAAGACTTGAATTTTAAACCCAATGGCAAAGGAGAACAAAAAAATAATAAAATTGTGAAGGAGTTTAATTACACTATCAAAAATGATTCAGTGAAAATAATAGTAGAAAAACAAAAAGAACGATTATTTTTTTTAAGGAAAAATAATACCAACATGTTTGAATTAATTACCGATAGTACAGAAAAAATATATAGAAGATTTGATTATATCAAACAATAAGACACTATCCTTTAAACTGTGTAAGTAAAAAATATTGGGGTTTGACTTTAATTAAAGTTGAACCCTATTTTTCAATTAAATAAATCCACATCATTCAATCCTGTTAACTAATTTTTTAGATTAATTTCCTTTCATTATTTTTTAGCATCGATGGGAAATAATGCCGGGTACCGCCGCTTTATCAATTCCTGTTCTGATACATTCAATTGCCTTATTTCAATTGGTTTATCCTGTTGACGGGTCCCCTTTTGGTTGAGGCGGTTAAGTAAGCTCCAATTTCGGCTATTCTGGTCAGGCTTTGGGTCATCCGGTTCCTTAGCTTTGAGGTCGTAGCGTGTGAAATCGATAAGTTTTTCCGAGGTACCTGTCTTCCAATCTCTTAAAAGGGCCATTCGAAAATCTTTGTTCATAAACCAGCGGATTTCCAATTCAGGTTCAGATCCTGGGAATCCGGATCCGCGTTGTACAAAACGATAATTGATACTATCATTATTTCTGAACTGCTTGCGCCATGTTAATCCGAATTCTCCGACTGTAATAGCCCTCGCATTCGGCCATCTGCTCTTTATCTCTTCAAGCCAGCCAACGATACCGGGAATAACTATACCAGGGTAAGGATAATGATATATTTTGTGTGCCTCAACTAGTCCAAGTTCGCAGATGTTTGTGACCCAAGCAAACCCGTTGAGATTAAATCCTTCTTCGAAATGAGCTGAAGTAGTGGCAATCATCTCCTTCAGGCCCTTTTCGGCACCATACCTGATTACTGTTTCTATCGGTCCTACTCCCAGCCTGCTATTGAAGCCATTTTCAAAGCCTGCTCTGCGTGCGGTCAAAAAGTCACAAGTCCAGCCGTCCATGTTTACACAGTCTATCTGGTCAGTGCTGTCTTGGGCCGCTTTAAGAAAATGTTGGCGAGAAGGATAGTAAGGATAGGAAATGGAGCCGTCGCCGTCGCCATTATATATCGCATACTGACTCCAAATATTTCCCTGGCAAATGTGAATACCCTCTTTTTCAGCCAAAAAACGCAGGTTCTCAGCAGCCAGAAAACCGGCAATGATACTGGAGGGCCGGTATCCGGCTCCAACCATTTGCGAAACCATTTGCAAACCTTCATGTAAATCACGGTTAACTTGCTCCCTGGTATTATACATGTTTGAGAAATAGCCGCCAGGAGCAAAGGTGATCTCATCTCCAAATTTTTCATGATAAAAGACTGCCAATTTTTTTATGCCTTGGTAATTGGGGCGATTGTCCTTCAGTGCAAGCCAACTGAAAGCCCAAGTAATTCGTGCCCCGGGTAAAGCCTTTTCTATAGCTTCCCTGAATGCGCTGGCTGCTCCCGGACTGTGAATGCCTGATTCATCTTCACCGACTGCTTTATAACGTGATATTTCAATTTGATTAACACGCACAAGGGTAATTAAAGTGATAAAGCGGTTACCCATAAGCTTTAACCCGGTATCTCTCGCTAACCCGGCTTCAACTGCAGGATTAGCTTTCAGGCCCCTGACCAACCGATTATGCAAACTGATGATATGCTGTTTGCGCCCCGCAGCGTCGGCAATATTGTTGTCCTTAACATGGTCAACGTAACGATATGCCAATGAATT
>Ga0114960_10002494_pt1 | contig 14293 bp, 18 predicted proteins | sample C_130625_MF_Meta_FD_92637 | JGI IMG/M metagenome (GOLD analysis project Ga0114960, IMG submission 92637) | Freshwater microbial communities from Lake Croche, Canada to study carbon cycling - C_130625_MF_MetaG | ecosystem: Environmental > Aquatic > Freshwater > Lake | place: Lake Croche, Canada... | reverse complement strand
CTGCTACATTACGCACCATACCACACATCATACTATTCATATTCATGTTTACTATCATTGAAGAAGACATCTTTTTTAACTATACAAATACACTTATCACAACCTTTTTTATCAATTTTTTATCCACCTTTTAGAAAGGTGGAGCCAAAAATTTTTTAACTAAAAAAATATAAAAAAGTATATATAAAAATTATTACCTAATTACCTAGCTACCTATCTATCTATCTACCTAGCTACTTAATCTAACTAAATAAGCAAATCATTTATCTTTTTTTGAACTCTGAGTGACAGGTCAGTTAATTCATGTAGTTTTACAATATTACATTCTTCAGATATGTCATTGTAAATAAGCGAGGCTGATTCTATATATAGTCTTTGAATACTAGAGTTAATTGTTTTAAATAATTTTTTTGTTCCTTCTACACTCCTTTTTATTAGTATTGGATACATATCAATAATTTTTAAATCTAATTCAGAATACATATTAATAATTATTTGTACTCGCTCCTTTTGAAGATGTGTTTTTTTTAACTTAATATATAAATCATTTATTTTATCACAAAACTCTGTAAGCTTTTCATCTGGGTCATTATTTTTCTCTCTGACCTGACTAACATTTGATATACGTTTTGATTGACTTCTTGTTTGCATTATTGTATTGTTGTATTTTATGTATTTATTCACTACAAAAAAAAGTATTTCATTTTTTATCCACCTTTTAGAAAGGTGGAGCCAAAAAGTTTTTTAACTAAAAAAATATAAAAATATATTTAAACTATCTATCTACCTAACTACACTAACTACTTGGGCTAGCTAGCTACCTAACTACTTAGACTATCTAGCGACATATCTACTTAAACTTTAAAAATCAAAATCAGCTTCAACCCATTTTATAACGCGGTTTGGATGCATTGCAAATTGAATTAACTCCTCGCACATAATATCCATTCTATCTTTGATTGAATTATAATCATATTTTTTTACAAACATATTCGGGTTTTCAGCAAAACCAAACCAATAAATTCTATTTGGGTTTTGTTGAAATAAATGAATAGCATTTGGGTTAGTAGATAATTCATACCAATTGATTTTATCAGGATTACGTTCTAATAACTGAATAGCATTCGGGTTAATAGATAATTCATCCCAATTGATTTTATCAGGATTACGTTGTAATAAATCAATAGCATTCGGGTTCATAGATAATTTATTCCAATCTATTTTATCAGGATTACGTTCCAATAAATGAATAGCATTCGGGTTCATAGATAAGTGAGACCAGTAAATTTTATCAGGATTACGTTCTAGTAATGGAATAGCATTTGGATTACTAGATAATGCTATCCATTTGACTTTATCAGGATTACGTTCCAATAAATGAATCGCATTTGGGTTCCTAGATAAGTTAAACCAATTGATTTTATCCAAATTCTTTTCCAGAATCTTTATAGCATTTTCATTAAATGATAATTCATGCCAATTGATTTCATGAGGATTACGCTCCAATAAATGAATAGCATTTGAATTCCTAGATAAATTATCCCAATCGATTTTATTGGGATTACGTTCTAATAATGGTATAGCATTTGGATTCCCAGATAATTCATACCAATTGATTATATTAGGATATTTTTCTAAAAAATCAATAGCGTTTGGATTACATGATAATATATCATATATCTGTATCTCATTAGAGGACAAAATTTTGTCTTCATCTATCCAACTAATTAATTCATAATTGATATAACGTGATAAAGTTGTCATTATTAATTTAATTATTTGATGTTGTTGTTTATTAGTATATGAATACCTATATTTATAAAAAGTATTTCAATTTTTTATAGGGAACCTTACCTATGACTCCATATATATATGATTCCTATTTCATTTTTTAAACTAAAAATATATAAAACAAATTTTATGTATTTTTAAAAACTCGGTCTAATATGAGAAAAAAGATTCTTTTTGTTTGACTTCTTTTTCTTCCTTTTTCTCTGCAGGTACACCTAAAATACTTTCAAATGCAGTTTTAATAAAGATAAAGGTAACAAACATTGTAATAATCCAACTCAACAACTGCTTTAAAAAGTTAGTAAAGTCAAAAGAGGACTTTCCTGGTAAAATATTATTTAGTGATTTAATATTTAATTTTAGAAATATGAATATAAATAAGGGAATAATAATATCACCAACTAAAGATAAAATCAAATCTTTTGTAACAAGAGCAATAATTACACCGGCACATGTACCAATTATCCCATTATCAGCGATAAATTTTTTAAATTGTTCAAAAAAACTTGATTTGGTTGACATTTATAATATATATCAATATAAAAAGTTATATACATTACCAATAAAATTGATATTAAATATATAGATATATATTATTTTACTATTATTAAATGAGCAAAAACATATTTTCTAAATCAATTATTATTGAAGAAGACGATTCATCTGATGAAACAAATACTATTACTGAAACAAATATTCCCTTATATGAACGAAATGAAATATATTTACAAAACTATTTAAATACAATTCAGAATAAAAATGGGACATATAAGAGGCAATGTTTATCACCATTAAGATATGCAGGAGGTAAATCAAAAGCTATAGGATTAATCTTATCTCATTTACCTAAGCTTAAAAATAAAAAAATTATATCGCCTTTCTTTGGAGGTGGATCATTTGAATTATGTTTATCACAAGAGTTAGATATAGAAGTTATAGGATATGATATATTTGGATTATTAGTAAATTTTTGGAATATAATAATAAATAATAAAGATGAATTTATCAAGGAACTCAAAAAATTTGAAATTAATGAAACAGAGTTCACGTATAATAGACACGTATTATTAAATCATTGGGATAAAATTAAACCAACTGATTTAATATACAAAACAAAAAATAAGATTGAATTACAAGATTCTGATTTAATATTATTAGATGATAATAAGGTACTGCAAGCAGTATATTATTATTATAATATGACTCTGTCATACGGACCAATGTTTTTAGGATGGCCAAGCTCGAATGAAATAAACAAGGCAAAATTTATTAGACGGATAGAAAAGTTGGAAAAAATGAATTTAAAAAATTTATCTGTTAAGTGTATGGATTTTGAGAATGTATTAGAAATGCATAAAGATGATTTCTTGTTTTTAGACCCACCTTATTACTTGGAAGGTGATAGCAAGATGTTTAAAGGAATGTATCCTAATTGTAATTTTGCTATTCATCATAATAATTTTAAACATCAACGACTAGCAGATCTATTAAAAGAGCATAGAGGTGGGTTTTTAATAACATATAATAACTGCTCTGCTATTAAAGAAATGTATAAAGATTATAAATTTGAATTTCCAGAATGGCAATATACATATGGTCAAGGAGAGACTAGAATAGGAAAAAATAGAAAAAGTTCTGACGAAGAGTCAAATAAAAAAGAAAGTCATGAAATATTTATAATAAAATTTTGATAATTTTGTTAAAAATAAACACTATATAGTGCTTATTTTGTTATTATATATTTTTTCTGATTTCTTTTTTTTATTTTTATTTTTCAATTGTGGTTTTGCGTGCATTTACTTGTTGTACATAAGCAGTGTTTATTTCTTCAGGCCATTTTTCTGCATTCTCCTGGAAATTCCAACATGGATACTTACCATATATAAGCTTATAATCTTCACGGCATAAATCTTCCAACACCTTGATGTCAGGATACGTTACTACCTCTTTTACAGATGAAATACCACTAATCTGTATATTAATTGGCTCGATAAAGAGTGCGTATATTTGTATTATGTTTCCAGCATTTAACTCTTTTTGAATAAGAACATGTATACCAAAGGTTCGGATAGATGGCGAACCACCTAATCCACCTTCATAAAAAGCAAACGTTGTCTTTATACCTCCTTCGCATGCAGAAGAACCAATTTTATATATGATTTCATTAATAACTATAAAGTATATTCGTCCATTTTCCTGTTTTTGTAACTCCTTACTGCACTTATAGTCAAGTTTCCATTTTCCCTTTGACTTGGTATCTTTAGATACAATATCGCCAATATAATTAATATTTGGTATTTCTTTTACGTTGATCGAAGCAGACATCTTATATTTGTGAATTGTATTAATTATTAAATATATTTCATTTTTTTTTACAATTTATATCAATTCTCATTAGAATTTTATATAAATTTAATAATTTTATATTTTATTTGATTATATATATATATATGTGTTTTTCTGAAAACATTTCATTAGCAATAGGTATAACAGGTATTATATCCAGTATATACTTCTATCAAAAAAATATATATGCTTCATTTGGAATAGGTTATTTTGCTCTCATGGAAATACTCCAATTTTTTCAATATAGAGTAATAAATCAGTGTAATAATAATTATAATAAGTTTTTGACAAATATTGGTTATATTCATATATGTTTTCAACCATTATTTTTCAATTTATGGTTATTTGCTTTTACAACCAAACCTAATTTTATTTTTTTATACATGTCTTTTTTTGCTGGTTTATTATTAGCAAGTCGGTTATTTTTCGTTAAAGATAATGAACTATGTGATAGTAAAAATGAGCCCTTATGTGGTAAAAGAACTTGTGCTTTTTCTGGAAACAAACATATTGCATGGAATATAAGACTGCGCGCTCCAGGTAAGTATTGGTTTACACCAAGTATAGGATTACATTTTTTTATGTGGGTAATACCAGTATTAACAATTTTTCAGTTAAAACCAATTATAGCATTACTATTAACTGGTCCTTATCTTGGGTTTTTATTAACAAATAATATACACGAACAACCTGCTATATGGTGTTATACAGCTATAGGTCAAATGTTATTAACCTATTATTTATTATTATAGTATTGATCCTTTCAGAGATGATAAATTATTTTTATTTGAAAAAAAAACAATGTCCTGTATTTTATAATTTAAAAATGGTTTAATAATCATATATATTGAATTTGTATATGAATTTTGATTAATAACAATAATTTTTATTAATTTTTCGCTATATTTTTCAGTAATTAATTTTGAAAGAGCTATAGCATTTCCAATTTCTAAAAAATTCTTCATTCCAAAACCATTGAGATCTAAAATCCATATCCATTCTTTTCCATTCATTTCACTTAATACTCCATCATAATGAGAAACAATTCCGTTTGTTTCATTGTTTTTTGCATTTGATGGATTTGTATAATAAATAATTCGTTTATCAGTTTCATCAAATTTAACGAGTGAATGGCTATTAGGGTATTTTTCACATATTTTACATATAAATGGCATGAAATATTATATAATATTAATAATAATAATAGTCTTATTTTACGTATTATTTTAAGTGAATAGAAAATTGATTATTTGTAAACTTTTTATTATTTTTTGTAGATTTAATAATTTCATATATTTTTTTATTTCTCTCTTCATTAACTTCATTAATAACATCTGTATGAATAATTTTTTCAAAATTGTTTTCTCCTTTTTTTGCTTTAAAAAATATATCTTTACGTTTTAAAGAACAAAATTTACAAAAACAACCATTATCAATATAATGTTCTATTTGAAGATCATTAATGTATTGATTTTCTAAACATATTTGCATGTAAAACTTAAATTCATCATTTGTATATGAAACAAATGGTTCACATAACTTATTTTTCCAAGTATCTAAATATTTTCTTCTCTCTACTTCGTTATAATAAAAATTAAAATATTTACATGTTTTTATTTCTTCGAAAAAATTACTAGGTAATCTATAGTCTTTCTTAAAGACATTATAAAATTGTCCTATTTTCTTTGTAGAAGTCTGATAATCTGTTATCAATACAATATCACTTTGAAAAATTTTAGAGAGAATTGAAGACCACATATAAGAATCACATAAACGCAACTTAATATATTTTATTTTATTCAAAACCTGAATAGTATATTTATTATCATAATCAAAAGGTATAGGATTCTCAATATTATATTTATCGAAATAGTGGTCATTATTTTCAATATGAGAGAATAATTTATTAAAACGTTCACTTACTCTTTTAATAGAATAATGATTAATATTTTCTTCTGTATTATTGAAATGATAAGGTGAAATCTTTTCAAAAAATTCCGATATTTTTCTCTCTATAGGTGTCCTATAAACATCAATTACATAAACATGTTTTCCAATAGATGCCAAATGTTTAATAATATCATTAACATTTATACCATGAATACCTGTCAATACTGAAAGCATAACTTCATCATGAATATGAATAATATTATATGATTTACCTAATGAAATTCGTAAAGAGGAAACAAGTGTTGTAGACCCAACCTTTGGTGGTGTATAAATAAATATATAATTATTAGATTCCGACTTAAATAAATGTTCTATAGAATTATTTATTTTTCTTTGATATTCATTATCCATTATAGTTTAACTTACATATATAAATTAAAATATAAAATTATCGTTATTATTATTATAATAATGGAAGCTATTTTAGCTATGGACTCAAACAATGGTTTATCTAAAGAAGGTATTATTCCATGGAAATCATCAAAGGATTTACAATTTTTTTATAAAAAAACCAAAAACAATGTTGTTATTATGGGTAAAAATACTTATTTATCCTTACCAACAAATAGTAGACCTCTTAAAAATAGATTAAATATTGTATTGACAAATTACCCTGATTTATTTTTAGATGAGCCTGATGATCAAGCAAGTAATAATATAATATTTACAAATAATTCTAAAATTCACTTGTCTATTATAAATCATAGAGTGAATTATCATAAATTCTATCCGTTTCTAAATAGTAATTTCAAGATATTCTTTATTGGCGGGAAACAAATATATGAGCAGTTTATTCCCTTATGTGAAGTCGTTTGGATAACTCAATTAAAAAAATCTTATTCATGTGATTTAGTATTTGATTTTGATTTAACAAAGGAATTCACAGAAAAAGAATATTATCAAGACGATGAAATGAAGATTTCTACCTTTATACATGATAAAATATAGAAAATTGATTGTTTAGAGCAACACGTATTATAAATATTTTTTAAAATTTTATTCCAGTTTTTGATGAGATCCGTTATTATAGATGTCTTGAATTTTTTCATCAAACAAATCTATTATATATTTTTGTTTATCATTTAGAGTGACTATTTTTTCTAATAATGAATTTATTGACTGAGATTTCATATTTACTTCTACCTTGTTTGCTTTATTTTTTTCCAAATTATTATTATAATCTAATTCACTATTTATTTTAATTTTTCTACACATCATTTTTATATATACATATTATTATATTTAACGTCGTCTTTTTGAGTTACGTTTTTTCATATTTCTGCGTGTCTTTTTCATATTTTTGCAAATAGGACAACCACAATTAGGTTTATGTCCATTAGATTTTTTTGTTTTTCGAGAACCACCGATTCGAGATTCTTTTAAAAGTAAATCTGCTTCCTCATCAGTAGCATTAGTAACTAATCCTTCTTTATCATCAAATACTTCTTCTTTATCAGCTACTTCTTTAATATCATCAGATTCTTCTTCTTTATCATTTACTTGTTCTTTATCAGCTACTTCTTCTTTATCATCAGATTCTTCTTCTATTAACCCTTCACCACCCATTTTTTTCTTCATATTTTTGCAAATAGGACAACCACAATCAAATTTATGACCATTTGATTTTTTTTTCATACTTTTTGTATTATTATTTTTCATACTTTTTGTATTTTTGCAAATAGGACAACCACAATCAAATTTATGACCATTGGATTTTTTTTTCATACTTTTTGTATTTTTTTTGGCATTTTTCATGTTTGCACAAATAGGACATCCACAATCTTTTTTATGACCATTTTTCTTTTGTGGTCCACCCATTTTTCTCTCTTGTTCCTTCTCAATATCTTCTTCATACCCATGTCTTTGAGCTTTTGCCTCCATATTTTTACAAATATGACATCCGCAATCCATTTTATGGCCATTTTTTGTTTTACCTCCTATCATTTTCATTTCATTAATATTAACCATTATATAATATAAAGATATAAAAATATAAAAACATTTAGTAACTATTTACTTGGATATCATCCATAAAGATCAAAACGTTTACTAAATTCATAACATTATTGATTATAACCAATAAACGTGTAAAGTAAATATATATTCTTATTTTTTATTTAATAAAATTTTATTTATGGTATCAATATGTTTATCATAAATATATATGATATCAATGAGATTTTGTTTTGGTAATTTTTTTATAAATTCTAATTCAGAATCTGATAAATTGTGCATATTAGAAATATTTTGAATTAAAGTATAATAATTATTGTTTCTAATATCGAGTGATATATCTTGATTATTATATACAAAAATATCATTTATTACATTTGTAAATGGTATAATCTTTCTACACTTGTTACCATACCAGGTAAATTTTAAACAACTAAATAGTTTCATTTTATATAATATATATTTTTTATAGAAAAAAGTTTTTTAATTTTTCGGTTCATTATAAATGAATTTTATAATGAAATTTTTATTATGTTAGTAAATATATTTTAGATAGTCTCTTGACGAGGAGGTCTTCCGCGTCCTCTTCCTCCAGCAGGTTGTGTTCTAGGCTTAATAAGAGTCCACTCCTTCTTATCACTAGAAGAGTCACCTCTTACACCTTCGCTTCTTACACCTTCGCTTCTTACGCCTTCACCTCTTACTCTTGGCGCACGTTGTTGTCTAGGTTCTTCAACATCCGAACTTTGTGTAGTCTTGTAAGAAGATCTATCCATTTTAAACTCGCGTCTAGTCTCACACATGAGCTTACCACCCTTAATACCATGCACGCCAGATGCTTGCCACTCATGTGCATCACCAGCACTCTTTACAAGTACAAACTCTACATACTCACCTTGTACTAGATACTTGTATTGTTGATTTTCTACCTCAACAGCACTATGATGAACAAACACATCAGAACCTGCCTTATCACTATCAGTTAATGTGATAAAACCAAAACCAGCCTTGTTGTTAAACCACTTTACTCGTCCAGTAAAGCGCTCTGAAGATGTAACTGCGTCGTTATTAGATGTCATTCTATTATAATCTATATTAGTAAAACATCTTTATATCTTTTTTCAATAAATATATTATATCTTATACATTATGAGTTATGAGTTATTTTGCACCTGGTTGTGTAATATAATAGATATGAGTTAATACAAATCGTTCTAAATCTTCCTTTTTTGTTACATCCACATCCGCAATATCTATTTTTGTAAAATCATAAAACTCAATATTCTTATAAGAAACATATTCAAAAATAGGAATTAGATTAATCATTTCATTTTGAGGTAAAGTACTTAAATCTATATTTAATTCAGTTGCATTATACCTAACATAATTATATATAGTTAATGCAATCATTTTGAGACGATTATCCTTTTGTTGTTCAGCTTTCTTATTTACCATCTTAAACACACTAAATAATGATTCAACATATTCATTCATTTTATCGTATTTTGTATCATCGTTACAAATAATTTCAGACATGTAATATGTTATATTGTGTTATATTTAAATCTTTTTCTATTATTTACTTTATATTCTATTATTTACTTTATATTCTATTATATTTCTCTCTTAAATGAGGTAATAAACATCTCATAATTAGGATTTTCCTTGAATTCCATTTTTCTAACATTTTTTATAAACGTACATAAAATAACAGGTACATTCGCATTATGTATAATATCTTGTTTTAATTTTACAATATCACAAACATCAATAGTTTCTCTCCATGGAAGATTACCTAAACTAAAATAAATCAACATATAACATAATGATTCCAAATCATCACGTCTACTTAATTCCAAATTTTGATGTGCATTTATACTCGCATATGTTAGACTACCTATCAACCCTTTTGTTTGTTTTAATTCTATATGATTATTATCTTGTAAAAAAACTTTACATAAACCAAAATCTATCAAAAATAATTGTTTCTCTTTCTCTTTAGTACCAAGTAAGAAATTATCAGGTTTTATATCTCTATGAACTAATCCTTTTTCATGTATAGATTTTAACAATTGAAGTAACTGAATTCCTATTTGTAAAACCAATGATAGAGAGAAAGTTTGTTTTTCAATTAAAAGTTGTTCTAGAGATTTTCCTAATAAAGGAATTACCATATAATAATTTGATTCATCCTTTCCATACCATTTAACATGTGGAATACCAGATGTTCCTAATAAGTATTGGTATATTTTTGATTCATTTTTCAATAAATTCAATCCTGATTCAATAGATTCTATTTTGATAGCAATAGTTTCTTTTGTTCTATAATTTTGGGCTTTATAAATAGCTCCAAAAGAGCCTGCGCCTATCTTATTTAATAATATATATTTATTGTTGATCATAAAAATATATAAATAATATAGTATTATCATTTAGTTTTTAAATTAAAAATATATAACTGCTATTTATGAAAGAAAAAACTTTGGAAAAATAAATGTACGTTCATTTACAAAAGGTATTTTCAAAAAGAACAATCCGATAATGATGAATATAATACCTAAATATTTATAGGGATCATTAAATTTTTCTCCTAGTATAATTATTGCAGCAGCAGATTCTATTATTGCGCTTATACCATCCCATGCCGAGTTAACTAAAAGAATGCTTGAACCTTGAAGAGATTTAATTAAAAAATATATTACACCTACATATCCCATTGTACCGACACTGAAACTTGTAATACCGCCTTTATTTGCAAATTCTTTGTAACCAAAGTCACCAACTATTTCAGCAAAAGATAATAAAATTATATCTGCATAACTCATTTACTAAAATATATACATAAAAAAATAAAGTGAATTTTATAAATTAAAAGTGTATAATGTAAAAATATGTGTCATTATCATCATCAATTGTTGTATAATCATTGTCATCTTTCCATAAAAAGATATAGGATAAATATCTGAAATTCCAACACCTGCTTGGATAGTAGTAGCTAAAAGAATATAGTCAATAAATGTAAAATCTTCCTTTTCATGACGTTGAAAATGATCTTTCAAATAATAATAATATACTGCAAATATTAATATACAAATAATATGAAATATAAAAGTCTTGATCACTATTCTCATTTATACATATATCCACTTTTAAAAAAAGTGGAGCAAAAATAACAAAATTTTGTTTATCCACTTTTAAAAAAAGTGGAGCAAAATAGTAACTTTTTTAAAATTTAAACATATATCCACTTTTAAAAAAAGTGGAGCAAAATAGTAACTTTTTTAAAATTTAAACATATATCTACTTTAAAAAAGTGGAGCAAAACTTGTTTTCTACTTTTCCTAAATATAAATTTATATCCACTTTTTAAAAAGTAGAATTTAAACATATAAAGATTGATTTGTAACTACATACTTCAATGTCATTGCAGGTATTTCCTTCAACTTACTTAAAAATGATATATTTCCAGTCATTTCGGCAATTTTTTCCATTTCACACGAAATGTTATTAATTTTTAAGAGTGCCTTTACAAATTCTCCCAAAAATATTTCTTTTTCTTTGCCAATTTTTTGTAGTACTAGCTTGCATGATTCGATATCAGTTGTATCACACCATTCACCTACATATTCAATCAAATCATAATGTATATTATAATCCATACCAGTATTTATATTACGTTTTATCTCTGTATCTTGGTATCGATTATATGATTCTGAAATAAGCGTGACCATTTTTTTTACTGCTAGGTCATCCGTATCTGGAACTATCGATTTCATCTCTTCTTTAACTGAAATATTGGTAAAACAACTAAATAAGACAACCAATTGCTTACTTGATAAATGGTCTAGCTTATTGTTTACAAGCAGTTCTGCAAATATGAGACAATGAAGTTCTCGTAACTGAGCACCAATCTTACCTTTTAATGACAACGTGGTCTGGTCTTCAATAAATGCCTCTTCTCTTAGAAATTGTAGTACTCGTTCGACACCAGAATGAAAGTACGAATTTAAATGATCCATCTCTTCTTGAAGAGTAGCAATTTCGAGTTTTTTATTATTTACCTTTTTATAAGATATAAGATCTTGCTTTAAAAATTTATAATCTTCTTCCAGCTGTCTTACAATCCTTTCCACTTCCTTTTTCCTTTTATTAGTAAACATACTGGAGTTATTCCAAAGATTTACATAATCTTCCAAAATATGGTGTGGTGTACGTAACTGACTTGCATATTGACTTGCATTATCGTGTGCGGTTTGAAGTTCTGTCATCTTGTAATAAATCGTCTTCAACTGATTATCAATATCACCGGTTGACATACTTCGGCTAGCAAAACTGACCAAATTAGTGTCACCAATATCAAGCAAATTGAGAAGCAAGTTGTATGAAATCTTGAATTTGGATACAAGTTTCTGCGGTTTTCCATTCATCATAGTTTTATATGAAATATGGTCTACATTTCGGAAGAGATTATTCAAATGAATGACATGACCAATTTTGTCTAGTCCGAGTCTACCTGCTCGTCCTGCCGCTTGGACATATTCGTGACCATATAAGGTACGATTTACTTCACCATTAAATTTGCTAACACCTGTAAATATACATGTTTTTACAGGTAAATTAATACCTACACTCATCGTTTCAGTACAGAAAAGAATTTTTATAAATCCACGAGCAAATAATAATTCTACCATTTCTCTTAAAATAGGCATTAGACCAGCATGATGAATACCTACTCCTTTTCTTAGGAGTTTTACCATATTTACATACTCAGGAAGATGCAAATATTCCTCATAATTTGGTAACTTACGAATAATTTGCTCACATTCGCGGTCAACAATATAAGGAACTTTACTATCAAATTCCAGCAAGTTTGTTGTCAACTCTTCGGCGCATTTTTCCAATTGTTTTCTACTAAATACATAGCATAACGCAGGCAACATTTCTTGTTGAACCAAATATTCTGTGACCTTATTTAAAACATGTTGGCGTTTTACATGGATATCATGTTTCTCGAAAAGTTTGAGCATTTTTGTTGTGGTTTGATATTGAACATCGTTGAATATTCCTTTTTCATCTTGAATAACAAATGGCTTATTAGTAGCATTTCTTATTTCTTCTTGAGTTGCCTTATCTTTTATTGCTTTATTTATACCATTATGTACTGAAATAAAACTATAATGAATTAGTGGAACTCCTCTTATTAATTTTTTTGTTAGAAAAACTTGTTTACTATCTTGGCTTGACGCTTCACCTCTAGTCTCTAACCAATATGCGAATTTTTCAGGATCATCTAGTGTCGCTGAAAGTCCTATCATTTGAATATGCCTAGGTAACATCATAATTGTTTGCTCCCAAACATGACCTCTATTTTCATCGTTTATCATATGTATTTCATCAAATATTACACAGCCTAATTCGTTTTCAATATCCATTTCAAAAGATACAGAAGAATTTGTACCGGATGAGGTACTTTTCGTCTGATAAAGTTTATTTAAAAGAATTTCAGTTGTCATGATAAGAACATCTGCATCTGGGTTTGTCTTAATATCGCCCGTAATTAATCCAACCGATAAATGCTGGTATTTTTGTGTAAAATTGTAGAATTTTTCATTTGAAAGAGCTTTTAAAGGAGTAGTATAAATAGTCCTCTTTCCTTTTGAATGAAAAAAATTTAAAGCAAACTCTCCTGGCATTGTTTTACCTGTGCCAGTAGGAGCCGTAATAAGCACATGATTACCAGTAACAATACCTTCAATTGCCCATTTTTGAAAATCATGTAATTCATATGGGTAATTTTCATAATGCTCTTTATATTCAGTTTCTCTCTCTTTTTGATAATTATATGAGCATACTTTGACCATATTAGGTTACATATATATACACTTTTATGTTTATATTGTTTTTATTATTTAATTTTTTTCGATTGAATAATAAAAATTTTTACTTTATTTTTGGTTCAAAATATATTTATATTTAACAATTGCCTTTTGGATTTTTGCAACATTAACAAAATACCAAACAGGGTATTTATCTGATAATTCTTTTGCCGCAACTTTTAACGCAATGTCATATTCTTCCTTTGTAATTTTGCCAGATATAAATAGCGGAGTTAGTTCTTTATTTATTATTGTTACATATGCTTGTTCATAAGCAATAGAAGAAAAAAATGCAGCTAATTTATATTTAATAGTATCAAATATTGAATCATTATAACTATAATTTTTCAAATGTTCAAAAATATTATGTATAGATG
>Ga0114960_10002491_pt1 | contig 14298 bp, 13 predicted proteins | sample C_130625_MF_Meta_FD_92637 | JGI IMG/M metagenome (GOLD analysis project Ga0114960, IMG submission 92637) | Freshwater microbial communities from Lake Croche, Canada to study carbon cycling - C_130625_MF_MetaG | ecosystem: Environmental > Aquatic > Freshwater > Lake | place: Lake Croche, Canada... | reverse complement strand
CTGAGGTCTTGCGCGCGGTAGCGCATGGCCATGCTCGGCAAGGACCGCAACACGGTTTCTGCGTCATTGGCACCCACCATCAAGCCCAACCGCATGTGGCTGAGCTTCATGCGCATGGCCAAGTCGCTGTCGCGCGTGATGACGCTGCCCATCAACACGTCCCCTCCCCCGCTGGGGTATTTGGTCAAGGCATGCACCGTGAGATCAACCCCCAGTGAATGGGGGCCTTGTTGGGGGGATAGATCAAAGGCATTGAAGGCCAAACCAGCGCCCCAGGTGTTGTCCAGCGCACAGCACACACCGCGCTCGCGGCACAGCTGAACCAATGCCAAAAGATCTGGAAACTCCATCGTGATGGAGCCTGGCGCCTCCAACCAAACCAAACGGGTGGCGGGCGAAATTTTCGCGGCCAAATCTTGCACATCCATCGGGTTGTAACTGCGATGGGTGATGCCCCATTGGCGAAGCTCGCCGTGTGCGAGTGCCTTGTTCGGTCCGTACACGTTGTCGGGCAGCAAGACCTCATCGCCACTGGCCAACAAAGCCAGATTGACCTGAGCAATGGCGGCCAAACCACTGGGCACCAACAAACAATGCAAGCCGCCCTCGATGGCACACAAACGCTCTTCCAAGGTGAAGGTGGTTGGCGTGCCGTGCAGCCCATAGGTGTAGGCGGATTTGTCCTTCCAATCGCGGCTTTTCATGGCCTCAACTGAAGGAAAAAAAACAGTCGATGCCTTGTGAACAGCCGTCGATGGCGCCTCAAAATCCACCGGCGCCCGATAAGGGTGGTGGATCAACGAGGTGGTTTTTTTCACACTTGCCATTTGGCCAACAATTGCTCTGGGCGCATGCTGTCGTAACCTTCAAAGGGCTGGTGAATCCAGGGGTTGGTGGGCAAGAACTCCACCGAGAAGTCCGGCTGAAAGCTCGAAACACCCTTGGTCCAAATGACCGCGCTGCGCAGCTCGGTAATGGGCTTGTAATTGTCACGCAACAAGGTGATCACGGCATCCAGGGTGTGGCCAGAGTCGGCCAAGTCGTCCACCAACAAGACGCGACCTGCAATCTCCCCTTTGGGCGTGGTGATGAAACGGGCAATGTCCAAGTGACCTTGAACCGTGCCGGCTTCTGAGCGGTAAGAGCTGGTGGACATGATGGCCAAGGGCTTGTCAAAGATGCGAGACAAGATATCCCCTGGGCGCATGCCGCCCCTGGCCAAACAAAGGATGGTGTCAAATTGCCAACCTGATTGATGGATTTTGAGCGCCAACTTTTCGATTTGGTTGTGGTATTCGTCATAAGAGACGTAAAGGTGTTTACCGTCTTCGGTCAGCATGGTTTGGCTTTCAAGAAAAATATGAACGGCATTAAGGCGTGGAAAAAGGGTGTTTTTTCATGATCGTGTGATCGCGGTCCGGGCTGGTCGAGATCAGGTGAATAGGCACACCACAGGCCTGCTCAATGCGGTCCAAATAGGCCCTGGCTTGCGGGGGCAAACGGTCAATCTGTGTGACACCCACGGTGCTTTGGGACCAGCCGGGCAGGGTTTCATAAATCGGCACGCAACGGGCCACATCTTCTGCGCTGGCGGGCAGGATATCGGTGACAGCGCCATCGAGTTGATAGCCTGTGCAAAGCTTGAGCTCTGTCAAACCGTCCAATACATCCAGTTTGGTGATGCACAAGCCTGACAAGCCATTGACTTGCGCACTGCGCTTGAGCAAGGCGGCATCAAACCAACCACAGCGCCGGGCGCGCCCGGTGGTGACGCCTTTTTCTTGCCCGACGGTGCTGAGGTGATGGCCAACGGTGCCTGGCTTTTCCCAATCCAATTCAGTGGGGAATGGTCCGCCACCCACGCGGGTGCAATAGGCCTTGGTGATGCCCAAAACATAGTGCAACATGCCCGGGCCCACGCCCGCACCAGCGGCGGCATTGCCCGCCACGCAGTTGCTGGAGGTGACAAAAGGATAGGTGCCATGGTCCACATCGAGCAAAGTGCCTTGCGCACCTTCAAACAATAAGTTGCTGCCCCGCAAATGGGCTTGGTGCAATTCGGTGGACACATCGGCCACCATGGGCAAAATTTGTTCGGCCTCCAACGCGCATTGGTCCAGCACCTGCTGGAAATCAATCGGTGGTGCATTCAGGTATTGAGACAGCACGAAATTGTGCAAGTCCAAGTTCTCACGCAGTTTGTCGGCAAACCGTTGCGGGTGTTTCAAGTCCTGTACCCGCAAAGCCCGGCGCGCAATTTTGTCCTCGTACGCAGGCCCAATGCCGCGTCCCGTGGTGCCAATTTTGTCCAAGCCAGACTTTTCTTTGGCGGCTTCTCGGGCCACATCGATGGCCGCGTGGTAGGGCAGTATCAAGGGACAGGCTTCACTGATGCGCAGGCGCGCGCGCACAGACACCCCCGCAGCTTCCAGGCCCCCAATTTCTTCCAGCAGTTTGCTCATCGACAAGACAACGCCATTGCCGATATAGCACACCACTCCAGGGCGCATGATGCCGCTGGGGATCAAATGCAGCGCTGTTTTGACCCCTTTGATCACCAGCGTGTGGCCAGCGTTGTGCCCGCCTTGGAACCGAACCACACCTTGCGCCGACTCGGTCAGCCAATCCACCAGTTTTCCTTTGCCTTCGTCGCCCCATTGGGTTCCGACAACCACCACATTGCGACCTTGGGAATTATTCATGAGTTGGTAAAAGTGTCAGGGGTGAATGGGTTGGACATGCCACTGGGTGCCTAGGCGCACCAACTCGCGGTTGCAATTGAATTCGTCTGCTTCGCTGTCGTGCCCGGGCAAGACACACACCACGGTTTCGCCTTGTTGGCGCAGTGCATCAATGGCATCTCGCAAGCTGGTGTCTTCAGACCAAGGGGCGCGGATGGCCTTGTTTTGAGCCGGGCGCGGAAGACAGCGCGCCCACTCTTTCAAGTCAAGGCTGAAGCCAACGGCGGGCCTGTCACGCCCAAAGACGGCACCCACTGCGTCGTAACGGCCGCCGCGCAACACGGCGTCTCCTGCACTGTGGGCATACAAGGCAAACCTCAAACCGCTGTAATAGCCATAACCATTCAAGTCACCCAGGTCAAATGTGATGTCACAGTTGCACAATTGATCGGCCAAAAAGGCCAACTGATCCAATGCCTCCATCGCCTGCGGCCATGCCGACAACACCTGCCGACCCGCCATCAAAACAGACCGACCACCGTACAGGCCTGTCAAGGCCTGCAAAGCCTTGGCCACGGGGGGGGGCAAATGGTGGGCGAGTTTGGCAATGGCTGATGCATCTTTGCGCCCCAAAGCCGTGTGCAAGTCTTGAACCATGCCCTCTTCCAGAGCCAAGCCCTCGAGCAATGCAGGCACGATGCGGGCATGACCCATGTCCAGAACCACGCTGGACAACCCTGCAGAATCAGCACCCCTCAAAGCCAAAGCCAAAATCTCTAGGTCGGCTTCCAAACCGGGGTGTCCGTAGATTTCAGCCCCCAGTTGGTAGGGCTCGCGGGTGGCACCAGGCCGGTCTGCCCGCGTGTGCAACACGGGCCCGCAATAGCACAGGCGCGTGACGCCTTTGCGGTTGAGCAAATGGGCATCGATGCGCGCGACTTGCACGGTGGTGTCGGCACGCAGACCCAAGGTGCGGCCAGACAATTGGTCCACCAATTTGAAGGTCTGCAAATTGAGGGACGGGTCGCTGTCAGACAACAAAGAGTCCAAGTGCTCCAACATCGGGGGCATCACCAACTCGTAACCGCATCTGCGGGCATGGTCAAGCCAGATGCGGCGCAATTCTTCAATGTGACGGGCCTCAGAAGGCAACACATCAGCGATGTGATCCGGTAAGACCCAGGCAGACATATGGTTGGAGTGAGAGTAAAAGGCGGATTTTAGCCCGTGACTTGGGGCTCCCAAATGGGCCCTGCGGTCATGTCATCCAAGCCAAAAGCAGCAGACCTAAAGCGATGGAAATAAACCCAAAAAAACGAATTTGACCGTCTGTGAGTTGCTGCACTTGCATGAAGATGCGGCGCCAACCAGCGGGAGAGATGAAGGGCATCAAACCCTCGATCACCAGCACCAGACCCAGGGCAGTCCAAATCAAATCCGAACCATCGACCATCACTTTTTGCTGGAAGCGGGGGCCGAGGAAGCCCCAGAGCTGCCGCGAAATGCCTTGAAAAACTCACTGGATGGGTCGACGACCATCACATCGCTTTTCTTGTTGAAGCTGGCTTTGTAAGCGTCCAGGCTGCGATAAAACTGAGCGAATTGAGCGTCACGGCCAAAAGCTTCGGCATACACTTTGGCCGCTTCGGCATCACCCTCTCCTTTGATCTTTTGGGCGTCGCGGTAGGCATTGGCCACCGTTACCTCACGCTGGCGGTCGGCATCGGCGCGGATTTTCTCCCCTTCGGCTGCACCCGTCGAACGCAGTTCATTGGCCACCCGCTTGCGCTCGGCCTCCATGCGCCTGTACACGGATTCGGTGATGGCGTCCACGTAGTCAGCCCGGGTGATCCGCACATCCACCACATCCACACCCCAGGGCTTGGCCCCTTGAACCACTTCCAGCACTTCGCGCTTGACGTCTTGGAGCAAGGCCTCTCGCTTGACGGACAGCAACTCTTTCACGGTACGCTTGTTGATCTCTTCTTGCAAGGCATTGCGCACAACGCGGCTCAATTGCATGGCACCGGCTTTTTCATCCAAGCCCACATTGCGAATGTAGTTGGAGGGATCGGTGATGCGCCAGCGCACATACCAATCGATGACCATGCGCTGCTTCTCTGCCGTCAGCATCGGCTCAGTATCTTGGTTGTCCAACGTCAAAAGCCGCTTGTCGATGTAGGACACATTTTGAAACGGCGGGGGAAGCTTGACATGCAAGCCAGGCTCTGTGATCACATCTTTGATTTGACCCAGAGAGTAAACCACCCCAAATTGACGCTGATCGACCACAAAAAGCGTGGAGCTGATGATCAGCAAGGCCACCAGGCCCGAGGTGATGTAAAAACCAATTTTGTTCATGATGAATGACCTGGGCTTTCAGCGGGCGTCGCGGTCGCGGGAGCGAGCGCCATCGCGGTTTCTCACATCCGCATTGGACGAACTCGCCGGGAGATTGTTGTCTGTACCCGTCGATGGCACGGGTGTGCCCGCAGTCGGTGCAGCAGATTGGGTGGCCTGCATGATTTTGTCCAAGGGCAGATAAAGCAAGTTGGAACCTTGTTTGGACTCGATCAGCACCTTGGTGACATTGCTGTAGATTTGTTGCATGGCATCGATGTACATGCGGTCGCGCGTCACTTGTGGGGCTTTTTGGTACTCGGTGAGGATCGAACGGAACCGCTGTCCATCGCCTTGCGCCTGCGCAATGATGCGGGATTTGTAGCCTTCCGCCTCCTCTTTCAAACGAGACGCTGCACCCACAGCCCGGGGAACCACATCATTGGCATACGCTTGGGCTTCGTTTTTGGCGCGTTCGCGCTCTTGACCGGCCTTGAGGACATCGTCAAAGGCGGCTTGAACCTGCTCGGGCGGGCGAACACCCCCTTGTTGCAAATTGATGCCCACCACCTCAATGCCCACTTTGTAGCGGTCCAAGATGATTTGCATGATCGCCCTGACACGCGGACCAATTTGATCGCGCTCTTCGGACAGCGCTGAATCCATGCGCATCTTTCCAACCACTTCGCGAACGGCGGTCTCTGCCGCTTGCATCACTGCGTCAGTTGGATTTTTGCTCTCAAACAAATAAGCCCGGGCATCGGTCAATCGGTATTGCACCGCGAACTTGATTTCCAGGATGTTCTCGTCTTCTGTGAGCATGGCCGACTCACGCAAACCTGTGGCTTTCATCACGGTATCGCGGCCAATGTCCAAAGACCTGATTTGGGTCACAAAAACCAGTTCATGGCGCTGAACCGGGTAAGGCAAGCGCCAATTGAAACCAGCGCCCACCGTGCTGTGGTAACGACCGAACTGGGTGATGACGGCTTGTTGACCTTCTTGGACTATGAAAAAGCCGGTACCCAACCAAATCAAAATGGCAATCGCCGCAATCACGCCCAGACCAGCGCGGGCATTGCCCATGTCGGGCTTGAAGCCACCCCAATTCCCCCCACCTGAGCCCCCGCCGGAGGAACCGCCACCCGAGGATCCACCCCGCTTGCCGCCCATCAGCTGACCCAGTTTGCGGTTGAAGTCACGCCAAATATCGTCCAAATCGGGCGGCCCTGCGCTGGGTTTGGATGGCTGTTTGGGTGGTGACTCGGTGTCGGGTTTGGCTTCTGGATCTGGGGGACGCGGCCCGTTGGCACCAGGGTCTGTGTTGAGCGAAGAGCCTTGCTGTGGCGATCCTTGGGCGTCTGGGGCCCTGCCCCAACGGCCATCATTGAGATTGAACATCCCCACCAGGCGCTTGGCCCATCCAAAGCCCATAGGGTTCCATCGATTAAGGTTCATGCGAGACCAACATTTCAGTCCAAAGGGAGTCCATTGTGCCCAATATCCAAAGCCCCTCTTTGACCTGGGTCGTAGAAAGCAAAAATAGGCTTGGGACGGACGTCCGCACCGCTTCGATCACACGGACTCAGCGATTTGTTCGTCTTGCGAACGATCTGACCTTCGTGCCAGTTCGGTGCGCAACTCTGTCAAACCAACACCGGTTTGGGCACTGATGAAGAAGCGTTCTACAGGCACGCCGTCGAGTTCGTAGCGATCGTGCGATTGCACAGGCTTGCGAAATTCAGGCAAAGCATCGACCTTGTTAAAGACCAACAGCTGAGGAATATTTTGGGCACCTATCTCTTGCAAAACATTTTGGACTTGTTGAATTTGCGCTGTCCATTCTGGGTGGTGAGCGTCAACCACATGCAAAAGCAAATCGGCCTCAGCCGCCTCTTGCAAGGTGGCGGCAAATGCTTTGACCAGGCCGTGGGGCAAGTCGCGGATGAATCCCACGGTATCGGACAACGACACCGAAGTGGCCAATCCATCGGTTTGACCCAGGTAGATTTGTCGGGTCGTGGTGTCCAATGTCGCAAACAATTGATCAGCGGCATAGCTTCGCGCTTTGACCAGGGCATTGAACAAGGTGGACTTGCCCGCATTGGTGTAACCGACCAAGGAGATGCGAAAGGCATCCTTGCGCAACCTTTGTTTTCGCTGCGTTTGGCGTTGGCGCATGACTTTGTCAAGTCGCTCGCGGGTTCTTGTGATGCCCTCGCCCAGCATGCGCCGGTCGAGCTCGATTTGGGTCTCACCCGGACCACCGCGGTTGCCAATGCCGCCGCGTTGCCGCTCCAAATGGGACCACCTGCGCACCAAACGGGTCGACAGGTATTGCAGTCGCGCCAATTCCACCTGCAGCTTGCCCTCGTGGCTGCGGGCACGCTGGGCAAATATTTCCAATATCAACAAGGTTCGGTCATTCACCGGCATGTCCCAATGGCGCTCTAAATTGCGCTGCTGGGCCGGGCTCAAGGACTGGTCGAAAACCACCTCAACGGCTCCCAGTTGGGCGGCCAATGCTTTGATTTCTTCGGCCTTGCCTTTGCCCACAAACAAAGACGGATCAGGTGCTTGGCGTTTGCATGTGATTTTGCCAACCGGCTGCATGCCGGCACTTTGAACCAGCAAAGCCAGTTCATCCAGATTGGCATCGAAACCATTGGTGTGGAAATCCACCCCCACCAACAAAACAGGGGTGCCTTTTGAGTTGGTCTTATTGTTCAAGAGATGCGAAGGAGAAATGGTGCAAGTCAAGCACCAAGGTATACCCAGCCCAGCGGGTCGCTGGCTTGATGGTCAGGCGCCCTCTGCCGGAGCGGCTTCGTCGGCTTGGTAAGTTACCGCGCGCCCAGGAACGATGGTGGAAATGGCGTGTTTATAAACCATTTGGGTGACCGTGTTTCTCAAAAGAACGACATATTGATCAAATGACTCCACTTGACCTTGTAATTTGATACCGTTGACCAAATAAATTGAAACAGGGATGTGCTCTCTGCGCAAAGCATTGAGAAACGGATCTTGTAGTAACTGCCCTTTGTTGCCCACGATATTCTCCGTGTTGGTGATGAAGCCTTGACCTTACCACATGCCCCCGCTTTGGCAACTTGCGCCAGCGCAAAGAACTCAATCGGCCTTGTTTTTGTAAGGGTTTTCTGAGGTTTTCATTTCGATGCGCAGCGGGGTGCCCTCTAAATTAAAGGCCTTTCGAAATCGGCCTTCCAAATACCGCTTGTAAGTCGCGCCCACATGCTCCAATGAGTTGCCATGGATGATGATGACCGGGGGGTTCATGCCCCCCTGGTGGGCATAACGCAATTTGGGGCGAAACATGCCAGCCCTTTGGGGAGATTGAAATTGAACCGCCTCCAGCAACAGGCGCGTCAACACAGGGGTGGACATTTTGCAAGTGGCCGCACGATGGGCCTGCGCAATCGAGGCCCACACAGGACCCAAACCTTGGCGTTTTTTGGCTGAGATCAGGTGAATGGCCGCAAATTTCAAAAAAGCCAGTCGGGCCTCTATAGATCGGTGCACCAACTCGCGTTGATAAGCGTCTACCGCGTCCCATTTGTTGACCGCCAAGACCACCGCTCGCCCACTCTCCAGGACGAAACCCGCAATGTGCGCATCTTGGTCCGTCACCCCTTGGGTGGCATCCAACAGCAACAAGACCACGTTGGCAGACTCAATGGCTTGAAGTGTTTTGACGACGGAGAACTTTTCAATGGCCTCAAAAACCCGGCCTTTGCGCCGAAGGCCAGCCGTATCGATCACCTCATACCGCTGTCCGCCCCGCTCAAAAGGCACGCTGATCGCGTCTCTGGTTGTACCGGGTTGGTCGAATGCGACCAAGCGCTCCTCACCCAACCAGGTGTTGATCAAGGTGGACTTGCCCACGTTCGGGCGCCCAGCCACAGCCAGTTTGATGGTTCCCTCAGAGGATTCATCGTCTTCAGCACCATACAAGCCTGTGTCATACAGCGGTTGCAGCGCCACCTCTACCAAGCTGCGAATGCCTTGCCCGTGCGCCGCCGAAACTGGATGGACTTCACCCAAGCCCAATTCGTAAAACTCAGAAAGCTGCACCCCTTGTTGCATTCCTTCGGCTTTGTTGGCCGTGAGAACGCACGGCTTGCTGAGTTTGCGCAAAAAATTGGCGATGTCATGGTCTTGGGCGCTCAATCCCTCGCGGGCATCGACCACAAAAATCACCACATCGGCTTCGGCCACGGCCTGCTGGGTTTGCTTGGCCATCTCTTTGTAAATGCCGCCTGACGCATCGGGCTCGAACCCCCCAGTGTCCACCGCGATGAACGCAAAGGCACCCTGTTTGCCTTGCCCGTAATGGCGGTCCCGGGTCAAACCAGGAAAGTCGGCCACGATGGCGTCTCGCGACTGGGTCAACCGATTGAAGAGAGTGGATTTGCCCACATTGGGCCGCCCCACCAAGGCCAATACAGGCTTCATGGCTGTGCAGGCGAAATCTGCCAGGCCTGCACCAATCCTTTGCGGGTCACCGTGATGATGCGGCCTTGTGCTGCCGTGGGGTTGGAGGCCCATCCACTGCCATCGCTGGCAACGCGGTGAATCAATGCGCCATCTTGGTTGGAAAAGAAATACAACTGTCCGCCGCTATCGCCCACCACCGATGCGCCCGAGGTAACCAGGGGGGCGGTCAACTGACGATAGCGCAAGCGGTCAGATTCCCACAGTTTTTCACCATTGTTTCGGTTCCAGGCCATCAGCATGCCATTGCCATCCGAGGCCAAGAGCATGCCGTCATCACCTGACAAGCCTTGATCACCCACCGATCGGCGACTCCACAACACGGCGGCGTTGCGGGTATCCACACAGCCGATCTGGGCTTGGAATGCCCGGGCACAAACCACCGTTGAAGCACGCGATGCGGGGCCCACCAGGTCTACCAAGCGCTCCATGTCATTGGTGCCTCGGGATGTGCCAATCGAGGCCTCCCACAACACAGCGCCACTGAGTGGCTGAATGCCGACCAGTCTTCCACCTTGGCCTGCCACCAATACGTCCCCCATGGGCAGCAACACGCCCATTTGGCGCAGTACCAAGGGCTCGCCCGGTCGGGCTTGGCTCCAAAGCACCCGACCATTGGAGGCATCAAAGGCCCACACACTGCGGTCCGCACTGAGCACGAACACCCGACCACCGGCCACCAAAGGGGGCGTGAAGGACTGGGCAGTCATGGCTTTGCGCCATATTTCTTTGCCATTGCGGATCACGATCAGTTCGCTTTGCTGGCCCATGACCGCATAAAACTGGCCATCGCTGCCCACCCCAGCACTCAAAGGCCCCACCTGCGTGCGCCACAACTCACGTCCCGTGGCAAGGTCCAAAGCCCAGACTGCACCTCGGCCGTTGGCCAAAGCCAAGCCATTGGCTTGCACATTGACAGCCAAAGGAAGATCGATGGCACCGGCCGCAAAGGTCCATGCCGTTTGGAGACGCAAGTTGTTGGGCACGACGCCAACGTCTGCGGGCTTGACCCTGGGGCTGGAGCCACAGCCCAGAACCAAAGTCAGCGCTAGGCTACAAGCCCAAAAGAAAAGCCTTTGGGGCTTGATGGGACTGAACCGGGGCAACCACACAGTCACGGCTTCTCCGCTTCTGAGGCTTTGGGGGCAACGCCAAGTGCGGCCAATTTGATTTCGAGCAAACGGCGGTATTCAGCCCGCACATCCATGGCCTTCCAAGCACTTTGGTAAAAACCGATGGCTTCGCTCTTTTTGCCTTCCAGCATGGCCAAATCTCCCAAGCGATCTTGGGCCAGGGATTGATAGGCACTGGGCATAGAGGCCGTCAGCAATTGACGGGCTGCTTCATTTTGCTTTTTGTCCATGAGTATGGCCGACAAACGCAATCGGGCAACGGTTTGATAGCCCGCATCAGAACCATGATCAACCACCCATTGCAATTGGGTTTGGGCATCGTCCACGCGCTCTTTGTCGAGCAACATTTGCGCCAACAACAAACCGGATTGACTGGCATAAACCGTGGACCCAAACTTGTCCTTGATGTCAGACACAGCCCGCTCCATCAGGACCAGGTCAGCGCTGCGTTGCGCCCGTTCCACCGTGTCAAACAACACCGTGGCCTGTGCGGCCTGTTGGCGCTGCCAGTAATTCCAGCCTGTATAGCCCAAATAGGCCAAAGCCAATGCCGCCAAGACGGTGCTGATGGCATTGCCCCATTGCGCCCAAAAATGCTTGAGCTGATCGAGTTGTTCTTGCTCTTCTAAGTCGAGATTTGTCGCCATGGTGTTCCTAAACAACTCGCGATTGTAGGTGGCTTGCCCACAAGGCCAACTCAGACAAAGCGATGGTGTCTTGCTCTTGGCTGGCATCGCGCAAAGACTTGCGCGCCACTACACCGCGCTCTAACTCTTGCTGACCAAAAATCAAGGCATAAGTGGCCCCCGATGCATCCGCCTTTTTGAACTGGGTTTTGAGGTTGCTCCACTCCAAACGGGGACTGGCATGCATTTGCACATTCAAACCAGCTTGCCGCAAGGTTTGGAGATGCACCAAAACCTGGGGCAAATCTTTGGCGTCGCCAATGACGGCATACACATCGGGCTTGGGCGTGCTGGGCAGCAAAGCCTGCTCGCGCAACAACTCAATGACGCGCTCCACACCCATGGCCCAGCCAATGGCCGGTGCTGGTTTCCCGCCCAATTGTTCGACCAAGGTGTCGTAACGCCCACCGCCACAAATGGTGCCCTGGGCCCCCAAACTGTCGGTGATGAACTCAAACACCGTGAGGTTGTAGTAGTCCATGCCCCGCACCAAGCGCGGATTGATCCGGTAAGGAATCTGGCTGGCATCGAGCATTTGGCGCAAACGATTGAAATGGTCCAGCGATTCGGGACCCAAAAAGTCCATTAGCTTGGGCGCACCATTGACCAAATTTTGAAGGTCCGGGTTTTTGGTGTCCAAAATGCGCAAGGGGTTGGTGTGCAAGCGCCGCTTGGAATCGGCATCCAGTTGATTTTCATGCTGCTCAAGATAGGCGATCAAGGACAATCTGTGCGCTTGCCGTTCAGGCAATTGTCCCAAGCTGTTGAGCTCTAAACGAACATCCACAAGCCCCAAGGTTTTCCACAGTTGGTGGGCCAATAAGATGATTTCAGCATCCACTTCGGGGCCCGCAAAACCCAAAGCCTCGGCACCGATTTGGTGGAATTGGCGGTATCGGCCGCGTTGGGGTCTTTCATGGCGAAACATCGGGCCCATGTAATAAAGCCTTTTTCCACCCTCGTAGAGCATGGAATGCTCAATGCTGGCGCGCACCACACCGGCGGTGTTTTCAGGCCTCAAAGTCAGCTCTTCACCATTCAATCGATCGGTAAAGGAATACATCTCTTTTTCAACGATGTCGGTGACTTCGCCCAACCCCCGCACAAACAAACCAGTGGGTTCCACGATGGGGGTGCGTAAATTTTGGTAGGCATGGCGGCGCATCAAATCGCGCACAACCCCTTCTAACCATTCCCAATCGGCAGACTGCGGCGGCAAGACATCGTTCATGCCCTTGACCGCTGATATTTTGTCGACCATCTTCAAATCTTTCTGTGCATCCGTTCAAACGGTGCTGTATTTTTTTTCAATGTATTTCTCGACGATGGCGTGAAATTCATTGGCGATATTGTCGCCACGCAAGGTCAGCGCCTTCTCGCCGTCAATGAAAACCGGGGCCGCAGGGATCTCACCGGTACCTGGCAGGCTGATGCCAATGTCAGCGTGCTTGCTCTCACCGGGCCCATTGACGATGCAGCCCATCACCGCCACCTTCAAATGCTCTACGCCAGGGTATTGAGACCTCCAAATGGGCATCTGTGCGCGCAGGTAATCGTCAATTTGCTTGGCCAATTCTTGGAAAGTCGTGCTGCTGGTGCGGCCGCAGCCTGGACAAGCCGTGACGCTGGGCACAAAGGTGCGCAGCCCCAGGGATTGCAGGATTTCCGAAGCAATCACCACTTCTTGCGTGCGTGGCTCACCAGGTTGCGGGGTGAGCGAGACACGAATCGTGTCGCCAATGCCCTCTTGCAACAATATGGACAACGCGGTTGCTGAGGCCACCGTGCCTTTGGTGCCCATACCCGCTTCGGTCAATCCCAGGTGCAATGGGTAATTACAACGCTGAGACAATTCTCGGTACACCGAAATCAAATCTTGCACCCCAGAGACTTTGCAACTCAACATGATTTGTTGCGGCGCCATGCCCAGTTTTTGGGCCAATTGGGCAGAGTCAATGGCCGAAGTGATCAAGGCCTCATACATGACCTGCTTGGCATCCCAGGGTTGTGGGCGATGGGCATTCTCATCCATCAAACGGGCCAAAAGTTCTTGATCCAAACTGCCCCAATTGACACCGATGCGGACCGGTTTGTCCCAACGCAAAGCGGCCTCGATCATTTGGGTAAATTGTTTGTCGTGCTTGTCGCCTTTGCCCACATTGCCAGGGTTGATGCGGTATTTGGAAAGCGCCTGCGCGCAATCAGGGTGGTCCGACAACAAGCGGTGACCGTTGTAATGAAAGTCGCCTATCAATGGCACATCCACGCCCATGCGGTCCAACTGCTCGCGAATCGGCGCCACAGCCTTGGCAGCCTCAGGGGTGTTCACGGTGATGCGGACCAACTCCGACCCAGCGGTGGCCAACTCTTTGACCTGGATGGCGGTACCAATCACATCCACCGTGTCGGTGTTGGTCATGGACTGGACGCGAACCGGTGCATTGCCACCCACAGTGACCACTTTGGACCCCCACTTGACCGCCCCTTGCAGGCTGTGGCGGACTTGCGCATGGGCAACATGGATGGGTTTGTTCATGGCATCAACTCAAGGTTTGGTGGTTTGGGTCGGCAAATGACGAAGATTTTGCTGCAAAGCCGTGGGGATCACCGGCGTGATCACCACATTCTCAGTCAAGGTCTGTGGTTTACCGACCCTGCTCTCTAAGGGCACATTGTCCGATCTGGGCTTGGCAGGTTCTGACACAGGCATGGGCGGTGTTTCCAAAACTGGAACTGGCGGCACTAACGTCGGCGCAGAAGACACGGCCGCACCTTCAACCCTGCTTGCGCCGATGGCTCTGGCCGTCTCATGGGGCAGTTCCTTTTGTTCAGCTGCGGGCCAAAACGCCCAAAGCAAAGTCAAAAAAGCCAGGGCCGCACCTCCGGCATACCCCTTCAAGGGCCAGCGCTTGGGTGAAAACAGCATGGGCCCAGACCAGCGGTTGG
>Ga0114960_10002486_pt1 | contig 14329 bp, 10 predicted proteins | sample C_130625_MF_Meta_FD_92637 | JGI IMG/M metagenome (GOLD analysis project Ga0114960, IMG submission 92637) | Freshwater microbial communities from Lake Croche, Canada to study carbon cycling - C_130625_MF_MetaG | ecosystem: Environmental > Aquatic > Freshwater > Lake | place: Lake Croche, Canada... | reverse complement strand
ATTTATTTATTACAGAATATCAAACACAATATACTGTAACAATACCAGCTCCACCACCAGCACAATCAGCTTATACTGAAACTGTTAATTTAACTTTTTCGGGATCTGTTTTATCTAGTTATTGGGGATCATATACTACAGGATTTATTCAATCATTAGGATTTGCACCTGAAGATATTGTATACGCTGAAGGAATTTGTTCTGATGATGTTGATGCTCCAATAGTTCAAGGAGTTAATAACATCGGTCAATTTCCAACATCTGCAAACTCTCTTCTTGGACCATTTATGTCAGGCGGTTTAGCGGGTTATCCATTTGTTGGTCAAGTTGGTTTAGGGGCATGGGCAAGTCATATTACAACAGGTTCAACAATATCAGGAGGAACATTATTTATATCAAGTATGCCACATATTGGAATTACACTTGATGGTGATGTTGGTTATATCTATCGTAAAGGGAATGTTAGTGGTACTACTTTGTCATCAACTTGCGGAGCGGTTGCAGGTGCAATTGCCCAAGTTATTCCAACAGGAGCAACACAACCAAACTTTTCATCTTGGTCAGGATCTGGAGATTATGAATTTTATTATCTTCAAGATATTTTATGGCCTGAAAGAGCAACTTTATCAGGAATGACATTCGGTAATGCAATGGCACATGCCACAAGAGTTATTAGAGACAAATCTAACGAATTTTTATTTGATTATTTACCAGCAGCGGTTACAGGAGGAACATTAGGTGCTTTAGGGCATGTTAGTACAAATCCAATGTATTTGTGTAATGGAATTTTTATAAATACTGATTATGGTTATGAATCTTATGTTCAGGTTGATGGATTTTCTGCTTGGACATGGAATAGCTTAACATCTGCAGGTACTTGGAGTGATTTAACTTCTGATTATCTTTCAGGTCTTTTAACTTAAAAAAGATTTTTTTTAAATAATTTTTAATTTGAAATATTATAAAAAATAAAATTAATGATGATTTTTTCTTTTAATGCATATTTATAATATAAATAAAATAAAATGGCATGTAGTAAATATACCTTAACGAACACTGGTTCATCAATTGTAAATTTTAGTTACCAAAGATGTGACGACGCAATGTGGGAATATCAAGTGGAATTAAATCCAAATCAAAATAAAAATATTTGGTTATTAAACACAACTTATTCAAGTGCTTTTCCAAATAGTATTGTTTTGGTTAATTTGGGAGCATTTCCTCCAGTAGGACCAACTCCAACTCCAACGGCTACTGCAACTAATACTCCAACCCCAACGGCTACTGTAACAAATACTGCAACCCCAACGGCTACTGCAACTAATACTCCAACTCCAACGGCTACTGCGACTAATACTCCAACTAATACTGCGACTAATACTCCAACACCAACTAATACTCCAACTAATACTCAAACTGGTACTCCGACTAATACTCCGACTAAAACTCCGGCTGAGACACCAACTAACACTCCAACTAATACTTCAAGTGAAACTCCAACAAATACTCCGACAAATACTCCGACAAATACTGCAACTAATACTTCAACACCTACACCAACACCGACACCATTTAATTATAGTTTTCAATTAGGATCTGGTGATACACAAAATGCTGCTTGTTTAGCAACGGAAACATCTCTTTACATATCAAGAGCTCAAGGACCAACTCTTAGCGTAGGTGATTACTTATATACTAACGCAGCATTAAGTTTGGTTGCTAGCAATGGATATTATTCTGATGGAAATGCTTGGTATTTAGTATCAGGTGGATTAGGACAAATTATTCAAAAAGTTGACGCTGGTTGTTCACTTTTAGTGACTCCAACACCAACAATCACAAGCACACCAACTAATACTGCAACACCAACTAATACTGCAACTCAAACTCCAACACATACTCCAACACCATCACCAACTGACCCTCAACCAACAAGATATACCTTTACTCCAAACCATGATGAGACTTCATCAATAAGTGCTTGTAGTACTTCAAACACCGCAACTATATTTGGTGAAAGCCCAGTGTTTGAGGATAACACATTCTTCTATGGTTGTAGTTCAGGATTCTGTCCTGGTGTGAATTTAGCTGGTTGGTATGTTTATAATGGTATTGTTTATGAATTAAATTCTGCTGGTATTGTATTAAACTCTTCAATATGTGGACCAACTCCAACACCAACTTCAACACAAGTATTAACTCCAACTCCAACAATTACATCAACAAGTACTCCAATATTATCTCCAACACCAACTAATACTCCAACTACAACGAATACTCCAACACATACCCAAACTCCAACTACAACGAATACTCCAACACATACCCAAACTCCAACTCCAACTGTAACACCAACTAATACTCCAACTACAACGAATACTCCAACACATACCCAAACTCCAACTACAACGAATACTCCAACACATACTCAAACTCCAACTCCAACTGTAACACCAACACCATCAAGTTTTGGTACTAATACTTTTAAAGTTCATTTTGATACAACCAATGCTCAAGTTATTAATAATAATTACATATTAACACAGATTCCGTATGTTGCAAATCCTGGATTAGGATTTACAGGAACAACAGGTTCATACCCATTATCTTGGTCAGGAGGTACTAATTATGGTACACATGATGCAATAGTTTCAGGTGTTACTACGGTAACATTTACGGTATCAGGTACGGGTGGTGGAGCTTCAGATATTTATATTGAGTTATATAAAAATGGTTCATATCAAGGAGCATTTGTTGGAAGTACTTCCATAGGTCTTAACTACCTTAATTATCTTATACCAATTAACGCATCACCAAGTGATACAATTGAATTTTACATAAATTAAAAAGAATAAAAATAATATAATTAAAACCCTATCCTTTTTGATAGGGTTTTTTATTTTTAATACAAAATATAACTTAATGAAGATTTTTATTCAATGCGCGTCCTACAGAGACCCACAATTAGTTCCAACAATAAAAGACATGATTACCAACGCAAAGAGACCAAAAAATCTGGTATTTGCAATCGCAAGACAATTCAACGAAACAGATGGTTTTGATAATTTAGATGAATATAGAAAAGACAAAAGATTTAAAATCTTGGATATTCCTTATCAAGACGCCAAAGGTGTTTGTTGGGCAAGAAATTTAACTCAACAACTTTATGATGGTGAAACATACACATTACAAATAGATTCTCACATGAGATTTGTTAAAGATTGGGATGATATCTTAATCAAGATGATAAAGGGGCTACAAAAGGATGGGTACAACAAACCTTTACTTACGGGTTATGTTCCATCTTTTGACCCCGAAAATGACCCTGCAGGAAGATCACAAGAAGCTTGGAGAATGGTATTTGATAGATTCATTCCTGAAGGAGCTGTATTCTTCTTACCTGAAACAATTCCTGGTTGGAGAGAAATGAAAAAACCTGTTACTGCAAGATTCTATTCTGCTCACTTCTGTTTTACATTAGGTGAGTTCTCAAAAGAAGTTCAACATAACCCTGAATACTATTTTCACGGGGAAGAAATTTCAATTGCCGCAAGAGCTTACACATGGGGGTATGATTTATTTCACCCACACATCCCTGTTGTATACCATGAGTATACTCGTAAAGGTAGAACAAAACAATGGGATGATGACAAGACTTGGGGAGATAAGAACAAACATTCTCATCATACAAATAGAAAATTATTTGGAATGGATGGTGAAAAACAAGAAGGTCATGATGGCCCTTATGGATTTGGTACTGTTAGAACATTAACTGATTATGAAAAATATTCAGGTCTTTTATTTGAAAAAAGAGCAATTGACAAATACACATTAGATAAAAATTATCCTCCAAATCCCTATAATTTTGAAACAGAACAAGAATGGAAAGATAGTTTCTGTATGATGTTTAAGCATTGTATTGATATTGGATATTCTCAAGTTACTGAAACTGATTATGATTTTTGGGTAGTTGCCTTTCACGGTAAAGAAGATAAAACTTTATTTAGAAAAGACGCCGATAAAAATGAAATTGCAGGATTTATGAGAGACCCTGATAAGTATTGTAAAGTTTGGAGAGAATTTCAAACTGATGAATTACCTCAATATTGGGTAGTTTGGCCTCACTCAGAATCAAAAGGATGGTGTGATAGAATTACAGGTCAATTAAATCATAATATAGTTAGTTAATGAAATTTAGTGAAATACCAAAGTTTGTTGTAAATTTAGAAACCAGACCAGATAATCTTGAACTTATAAAAAAAGAGATGGATTATATTGGATGGGAATTTGAAAAATTCAATGCTGTTAACAGAAACAGTTATATGGGTTGTACCCTATCTCATTTAGAAGTTATTAAAATTGCAAAAGAAAGGGGTATGACCGTGTTATGGTTATTGAAGATGATTGTGTCTTTATGCCATATGCGAAATCATTGTTGGAAGATATTGAAAAACAAATTGAAGGGATTGAATTTGGTGTTTTTAATATAACCCCAACATTAAATAGAAAAGTTAATGTTAGCAACAAATATGATTTATTGTTAGATATTACAAATATTCCTCCAAAAGAAGAACACCATACAGAAACATTTGCAACAAATATTTTGATTTATGATAAATCTGTATATGATGAGATGTTTAATATTTCTTTAACAGCATTTACAGAATCAGGAGATTATTATTTTCCAATTGATGGTTATTTGGTTAAATTTATTTATCCTAATTTTCAAAGTTATTGTCCTGTATTACCAATTGCTCCACAAAGAAATTCATATTCTGATGTGTCTCATGGTATGTATAATAACTTTTATACACAAACATATAATTGGAACTTATACTCCCCTAAGCAACTTCCTAACGAATTTAAGAGTGAAGAAGGGAATGAAAAAATAAAACAAGAAAAAATACACGTTCAATATTATGTCAGTTAAATTTATAACATCAATATATAGTGATTTACACGGAACAGAATTAGGTGGAAGAACAGGTAGAAATGGTCACTATAGGTATAGCTTACTATCGTTGTTAAAGATGACAGACGCAGATTTCATTTGTTATACATCAGATAGAGAAATAGATTCTTTAAAAGAATTTTTCTATACCGATAATAAAATTTCAGAAGAAAAATTAAAGTTTCAAGTCTTTGATATTAATGATACAAAATTAAAAGATTTAATTAAAAAAAGAAAAAATGTAGACCAAATTAAACAAGGAGATAGATGTGTTGAAATTCAATACTCAAAATTCCATTGGTGGTGGAATGAAGATAAATCATATGATTACTACTATTGGATTGATGCCGGATTGTCTCATTGTGGTTTAATTCCACCAAAATATTTACTTGGAGAACATCCTCAAGCAAGATATTATGAAAGCAGTTTATTTAGTAATGGATTTTTAAAGAATTTAATTGAAGATACAGGAGACAAATTTTTAATATTAGGTAAAGAAAATGATAGAAATTATTGGTCTGGAACTGTAGACCCAAAATGGTATAAAGAATATGACAGGAGTATTCATATTATTGGAGGAATGTTTGGAGGTCATAGAGACAGGTGGGATAATATAGTTAATATGTTTGAAGATTATACTAAAAAAATATTAACTGAAGATGAAGGGTTACCTCATGAAGAACAAATAATGAGTATGATGTATGTGAATGATAGAGAATTATTTGAAAGAAAACATTTTGATATATGGTGGTATAAAGGTAATTCTCCATCTGGTGTATCGGATGAAATGTTTCAACAAAATAAAAGTTTTTATAAAATATTAGAAGAATTTAACAGAATTTATGAGTAATATAACATTAGTAACAGGTATTTGGGATATCGGAAGAGGAGAATTATCTGAAGGATGGTCAAGACCATACCAACATTATTTAGATAAATTTGAGAAACTTTTAGAAGTTGATAATAATCTTATTATTTTCGGAGATGAAGAGTTAAAAGAATTTGTTTTTAAAAAAAGAAAACCTGAAAATACTCAATTTATATTAAGACCTTTAAGTTGGTTTAGAACTAACGAATTTTTTGATATGATTCAAAAGATAAGAACTAAAGAATCTTGGTATAATCAAGTTAGTTGGTTAAAAGAATCAACACAAGCAAGATTAGAAAATTATAATCCACTTGTAATGTCTAAAGTTTTTCTATTAAATGATGCCAAAATTATGGACCAATTTAATTCAGAATATCTATTTTGGATTGATGGTGGTTTAACCAATACAGTTCATCCAGGTTATTTTACTCATGATAAAGTATTAGATAAGTTATCAAAATATATTAATAAGTTTTCATTTATTTGTTTTCCATACGGAGCCGAGACAGAAATTCATGGATTTAATTATGAAAAAATAAATTCATACGCTGGCGCAAAAATAACTAAAGTTGCCAGAGGAGGATTTTTTGGAGGACCAAAAGATTCAATTTCAGATATTAATGGGATATATTATGGGTTATTAAAAACAACTTTGGAAGATGGATATATGGGTACTGAAGAATCTATTTTTTCAATTATGTGTTATAAACATTCTGATTTAATAAATAATTTTGAAATTGAAAGTAATGGATTGATTGGTAAATTTTTTGAAGATTTAAAGGATGATAAATTACAAACAAAATCTGAAACTTCAGTTAAACATCAATCTAATTTAGATATTAATAAAGTTGGGTTATATGTTATAACTTTTAATAGTCCAAATCAATTTCAAACATTGATTGATTCTATGAAACTTTATGATAATGATTACCTATTAAAGACTACTAAATTTTTATTAGATAATTCTAGTGATGAATCAACATTTGATGAATACGCAAGAATATGCAAAGAATATAATTTTGAGCATATTAAAAAAGATAATTTAGGTATTTGTGGTGGTAGACAATGGATTGCAGAACATTTTGATACTTTGGATTTAGATTGTTATTTATTTTTTGAAGATGATATGTTCTTTTATTCAAAAGATGGTGTATGTAGAAACGGATTTAATAGACATGTTCCAAACTTATATACAAAGTCTTTAGAGATTGTTAAGAAAGAAAATTTTGATTTTCTTAAACTAAATTATAGTGAATTTTACGGGGATAATGGGACTCAATGGGCTTGGTATAATGTACCACAACACGTTAGGGATGAGTTTTGGCCTGGTAAACCAAGACTTCCACAAATGGGATTAGACCCAAATGCTCCAAAAAGTAAATTTGAATCTGTTGTATCACATAAAGGATTACCGTATGCCACAGGTGAAGTTTATTATTGTAATTGGCCTCAAATAGTTACAAAAGAAGGAAATAAAAAAATGTTTTTAGATACAACTTGGGCACATCCTTTTGAACAAACATGGATGAGTCATATGTATCAGTTAGTTAAAAAAGGAGAATTATATCCTGGTATATTACTTTTAACACCAACTGAACACGATAGATTCGATCATTATAACCGAGATCTTAGAAAAGAGTCATAACAATATATTTATTGTTATGGAATTTTATATCAAGAAAAACGCAACATTACCTGTTTTAAAAATGCAAGTTGTAAAAGACGGAAGATCGGGTTATATCCAATTAATGCAAGATTTGGAAGTATCAACTATTTTCTTTTCAATGGTAGATGTTTACAATGGTATTCCAAAAATTGTTTCAGCACCTTGTTATATTGTTCCACTTATTTTTGCTGAAGATGGATCTCCAACAGAATATTACATTTATTATCAGTTTAACTCAAGAGATACAAATACTATTGGAAGATATCAGGGACAATTTTTAATTAAAAATAATGATGGTAATTTAATTTTACCAATTAGAGAAGAATTATTTATTAATATTCAAAATAGTTTTATTTCGGAAACTGCTTGTTGTTAATTTGATTAATCAAGAATAATTTTTATATTTATAGATGAAGACAAATTTCACATATTGTGAAAGCAAATAAGTCAATCTAAAAAATATATTATGATATCTAATGAAGACATTGAATCTTTCCTACATGGAAATGACCCTGAAGAATTTATAGTCGCAATTGAATATGACTACGCATCAAATTCCATTTATAAAATTAAAGAAATTCCTGGTAAAGGAAAAGAAATCCGAAAGGACTCATTCATAGCATTCGCATGGGTTGGAGATTTGCGTGGCATAAACTTTTATGGAGATTCTAAAGAAGCCCAAAAGGTTGCCATGTCAAAATATGGTATTACCATAGATAAGTTAGAAACTCATGGTAATGAAAGATTACAAAAAGGTATGACCTTCATGGTTAGATCCTTAAATGGTTATAGAGAACTTATTCAATTTTTTAGAGATGGTGGATGTGATCCGTGGGGAGAAAAAACAAAAGATAAGGTAATTGTTCTACCTCCTGTAGAACAATATTTAATTTCAAAAGAAAAAAGATTATTCAAAGGGTTTGAAAATTATAATGAAGTTACCAGACTTGTTTATGATTTGGAGACTACTGCTCTTGATCCAAAAGACGGGCGTATCTTTATGATTGGAATTAAAACAAATAAAGGATATCATAGAGTGATTGAGTGTATGGATGAATCTGAAGAAAGAAATGCCATCATTGAATTCTTTAGAGTTATTGACGAACTTAAACCAAGTATTATTGGTGGTTATAATTCAGCAAACTTTGATTGGCATTGGATATTTGAAAGATGTAGAATCTTAAATCTTGACCCAAAAAAAATTTGTAGGTCATTACATCCACAACATTCATTTACAAGAAAGGATAGTATGTTAAAACTTGCGAATGAGGTTGAGAACTTTACTCAAACTTCAATTTGGGGTTATAATGTAATTGATATTATTCATGCAGTTCGTAGGGCTCAGGCAATTAACTCAAGTATTAAAGCTGCGGGTTTGAAATACATTACAAAATATATTAATGCTGAAGCTGCTGACCGAGTATACATTGACCATGAGAATATTGGTAAAATGTTTTTAAATAGAGATGAATATTGGTTAAATACTAATAATGGAAATTATAAGAAGGCTGTTGATTATCAAGATTTGGATGTAAAGTTTCCTGGAGTATATAAGAAGATTACTGGTGATAAGTTGGTTGAGATGTATCTTGATGACGATTTGGATGAAACATTAAAGGTTGACCAAGAATTTAATCAGGGGTCATTCTTATTGGCGGCAATGATTCCAACAACATATGAAAGGGTATCAACAATGGGTACTGCAACATTATGGAAAATGTTAATGTTAGCGTGGTCTCATAAACATGGGTTAGCAATCCCCGCCAAAGAATCAAAGACAGACTTCGTAGGAGGTCTTTCTAGACTACTTAAGGTTGGTTATAGTAAGAATGTCCTTAAGCTGGATTTCTCCTCTCTATACCCCTCTATTCAACTTGTACATGATGTTTTTCCAAGTTGTGATGTAACAGGAGCAATGAAAGGTATGTTAAAATATTTCCGTGATACTCGTATCACATATAAAGAACTTGCTGAAAAATATTATATTACCGACCCCGATAAATCAGCATCATACGGAAACAAACAATTACCCATTAAAATATTCATTAACTCAATGTTTGGAGCATTGTCTGCACCACAAGTTTATGCTTGGGGTGATATGTTTATGGGTGAACAGATTACCTGTACTGCAAGACAATACTTAAGACAGATGTTAAAATTCTTTATGAATAAAGGGTATGTTCCGTTGGTAATGGATACTGATGGTGTGAACTTTTCAACACCTGATGAAGCTAAAGACCGAGTTTATGTTGGTCGTGGATTGAATTGGAAAGTTAAAGAAGGTAAGGAGTATTATGGACCTGAAGCAGATGTTGCAGAATACAATGATGTATTCATGAGAGGTGAGATGGCACTTGACACAGATGGTGTTTGGCCATCATGTATAAATCTTGCCAGAAAAAATTATGCTGTTATGGATGCCAAAGGAAAGATAAAGTTGACTGGCAATAGTATTAAATCTAAAAAACTTCCATTGTATATTGAAGAATTTTTGGATAAGGGTGTTAAGTTATTATTAGAGGGTAATGGGAAAGCATTTGTTGAATATTATTATGAATATATTCAAAAGATATTTGATAAAGAAATTGCGTTAAGTAAGATTGCTCAGAGAGCAAAGGTTAAATTAAGTATTGATGATTATAAAGCAAGATTAAACACAAAGACTAAATCAGGAAATAGTATGAGCCGTATGGCACATATGGAGTTAGCAATACAAAATAAGTTAAATGTTAATTTAGGAGACGTTATATTTTATGTTAATAATGGAACAAAGGCATCTCAAGGTGATGTTGTAAAAGCCGCAGAAAAAAAGGTTAGTACGACACATCAAACAGAACTTTTATTTGAAACTATTCGTAAGTCTACTATTGTAGAACCATCAATTCAGATTAATTGTTACATGTTGGATAAAGATATTTTAGATAAAAATCCTAATTTAACAGGTGATTATAATGTCCCAAGAGCAATTGCAACATTTAATAAAAGAATGGAACCTTTAATGGTCGTATTTCAAGATGAAGTTAGAAATAGTTTACTTGTTACAGATCCAGAACAAAGAGGTATTTTTACTACAGCACAATGTGAATTAATTAATGGACATCCATTAGGTGATGGAGATCAAGATAGACTACAGGAAGATGTATTAGATATTACTGAATTAGAATTAAAATATTGGGAAAAACGAGGGTTAAGTCCTAATTACATGTATGATTTAGCAGAAGAAGGGTGGCAAGAAAAATTAGGATCCTTTAAGTCCGTCTGAACTTAATATGTACCAATTACCACCAACAAATCTAAATTCAACACAAGCAAATCTATCCATAACTAATTCATCATAATCTTCATCAATCTTACCAACATCTGGTTTGATTGTTAAATGAGTCATTGATTTAATTACAACATGGTCAGTACTTCTTGAGTCAAGAATAATTACAGAGAATGGAATTCCTCTAACAATTATACATGATTCTCCGTTTGTGCGGTAATCTAATTCGGATACCATTGAAATTTCTGAAGTATCAATTGCCATTCCATTAATAATTTTTCTTGAGGGTATTGTTTTTACTATTGCCATAAAATTAGATTACATATATTTGACGAGGCATTGCTCTGAACTTCATTTGCTTATTTAAATTTTCAGCAATAAGAGCTTCTCTTTCCATCACTTTTTCAGGTCTTAACCTTGTTAACCAACCTTCAGCGCCTGTAAGTTCTTCTATTAATTTAGATTTTTCATCTTTAGCTTCAGTTAAAAGACTTGTATAATCCATCGTTATTTCCGAATCAGGAGTTTTTAAGTTTCCACTATATTTTCCTCTTACCCTTGCTAAAGTTTCTTTTACATAGGCAGTAAACCATCTTCTAACCCATTGTTTACCAGGTACATTTAAATCTTCCCACGATAATTCATCAAGAGGAACATCTGTAGGTAGTAAAATAATGTCTTTATTTGCCTTTAAACATGCCGCCCTATCATCAGGACCAACATCATAATACCAATACCAAACAGCCTTTCCTACATAGTTACTATAACTGCTCCAACTAAATTTACCACCTGGAGTATTATATAAGAAGATATTTTTTTTACCATCAGGTAACCCTGTAATTCTATAAGTTAATGACCCTCCTAATATTCTATTAAGAATATTGGCTTCTTGCATTCTAATTAAGTAATCAAATCCTGACATCATGTAATAAGAACCTTGATTACCCATTTGAGCAAATCCTGGTTGGTCAGCACCAAGTCCTACACCAGCACCAAATCCAGAAACACCACCCAAACCAAATGCCGTCCAAGCTTGGTCACTAAACCATAACAATTCATTAACCTCTCTTCCTGCAGGAATTTCATAGTTTTGTGTGTTAGCACTTAAAGTAAAATAATCTTTTTTAAGTACCCAAGGCCCCATAGTTTGAAGACCTACAATTTTAGAGTATGAGTATGAGAATTGTTGTTCAAAATCCATTGTTCTTGTAACCAATGCTTTGGCAACAGATTTCTCGCTCATATTCAAATTAACAAGGTTAACCCATTGACTATCAATTAACCATTGTAGAATATATTCTTCGTAATCTTGAATAGATAGTTCCATTAAAGAATCCATCATTTCATCTTCAACCTCCACACTTCTAAGTGGGGCACCTAAGAGATGTTTGATTCTCGTATAAATTTTTGACCTTTCTGGTTCTGGTATAACTGCCATAATTATAACTATATTAACTATAAATATATTGACTATTCTATTTCGTATAATAGAGAAGTTATCTTAAATACATAAACATTCTCATTACTTATTGGATTATTTTTAAATATTAAAATTTTGTTTGTTTTAGTTTGAATAAAAATTAACCAATCCACATTATATGGTTTAACATTTCCAGTATCATATAATTTAACTTTATCGCCATCAAGTGATGTATTTGAATATGGTTTTACTTGAGCGGTATGGATTTTTCCATCCATTTCTATTTTCAAATCAATACCTTTAATGGCATCATTTTTTTGTCCATGTCCACCAACTTTAATCAACTTGGCATTTCCTTCAAAATAATCTTCAACTTTCTTTAATACATTATCTTCAGATTTTTGACCTCTATCCCATAGTTTCTTTAAAACTCTTATTATGTTAAGAAAATCTTCATTGTGTTTGGTGAAAATATCTTTTTTAAAATGGTCTAATGCTTTAACAAATCTTGTAATTTCAGACACAGTTCTTTTTTCTTTTTTAGAAAAATCAAACATTTTTTCTTCTTTTCCAATTTTTATAATTTCTTTGTTAACCGCTTTAACAAGAAGACAAAACGTATTAAAGTTTGTATTAAGATTATTTAATATTGACCTTCCTTCCTTTGATTCAACACCATAAAATCCTGACATTTCACTACTTGTTCCATCTACCCAAAATTGGTGGAATACTTCCTTTAATGCGTCGGTAACACCATCTTGATATATTTTTTTAATACGAGAATTATTTATTAATTCTTTATAAAATAAAACTTCTTTAGGTTCACAAAATTTTGCTTCAACAGACTCAGTTAATAATTTTTCTAATATAACCGATTCCATTAATTTTGTTTCTGTTTTCATGTCATACATTTTGGAAACAAAGTCCCAATTCACAACTTTCCAAAAGTTTGTGATATATTCATCTCTTTTATTATGATATTTCAAATAATAGGCGTGTTCCCAAACGTCTAACCCCAACAATGGAAATCCTCCACCTTCAATCACATTCATTAACGGATTGTCCTGATTAGGTGTAGACATAATCTTGAATGTGTTCTTGGCAGTTAATACCAACCAAACCCATCCAGAACCAAATCTATCTTTGGCAACTTTATCAAATTCTTTTTTGAATGCTGTAAATGTCCCGTATTGTTTTGTAAGTTTTTTGTAAAGTTCCCCACCTAATTTTTTTGGTGTTGGGGTTAAAAAATTCCAAAACAACGCATGATTAAAGGCCCCACCAGCATTATTTCTTATTGTCTTATCATAACGACTTATGTTTTTGATAATTTGTTCTAATTCTAAATCGCCATATTTCTTTTTAGACAATGCGTCATTTAATTTATCCACATAGCCAAAATAATGCTTTGTGTAATGCAATTTCATTGTTTCTGGATCAATAAACGTTTTGAGGGCGGAGTAAGAGTAAGGCAATTTTTCAATGCCAATCTTTTTCATTTCTGTGATTAACAACTTTTTTTCTTGTGTGATGTGATTCTCAAGTATTTGTGTTTCAAGTTGTGTTATTTTTTGTTCTATTTTTTTCATATTTTTGGACTATCCATTTCATATAAATAATCCAGTTTTTGTTTAACGACGCATTTCATTAATTCTCTTTAAGATTTCTTCAGCAACATCACCGCTGTCTTGATTGTCCCCCATCACCGTGGCAATCACTTGTTTTTTATTGTTTAATATGTCATAGATAATTCCTTCAATTGTATTTTCAAAGATGGGGTAATATACTAAGACGTTGTTTTTCTGCCCGTATCTATATGCTCGGTCTTCTGCTTGGGCGTGGTCTGAAGGTACAAATGATAGGTCATTCATTATAACAGCTTCTGCTGCGGTTAAGGTAATACCAACTCCTGCCGCCTTAATATTTCCAACAAATACTTTTATTTTTTCATTATCTTGGAACTCATCAACACTATGTTGTCTACTTGGTTTGGTCATAGACCCGTCAACTTTTACTGCAGATTTTCCAAAATGGTCACAAATTTTATTTAATGAATCTGTAAAATTACAGAAGATAATAACTTTCTTACCTTGTTCTATAATATTTTCTGCAAGTTCAATTGTCTGACTAATTTTTTCATCAGCAATAATTTGTCTTAT
>Ga0114960_10002481_pt1 | contig 14353 bp, 19 predicted proteins | sample C_130625_MF_Meta_FD_92637 | JGI IMG/M metagenome (GOLD analysis project Ga0114960, IMG submission 92637) | Freshwater microbial communities from Lake Croche, Canada to study carbon cycling - C_130625_MF_MetaG | ecosystem: Environmental > Aquatic > Freshwater > Lake | place: Lake Croche, Canada... | reverse complement strand
CTAAAAATTTCTATTTCATAGATAGAAATGTCCTTGGGTGCCAGTTATGGAGCAAAGGGGTTCCCTACACGTCAGTATATTGCGACGGGCACGTTCGTAAATGACTTCTACACGTACACGACAACAACAGATGCGAATGGTCTGACAACAGGTGCGTTAACGCAGGTTGTTGGTGCTACACCGGCAAACTGCCCTGCTGGCCGCGTTCTCCGTGATAACGGCAGACGTCTTTATCCGGGTGCCCACCCTAACGTCACGTATGGCATGATCGGTGTGTTTGATCCGCAGACGTTCTTGACGGGCTTCATTAATCCTAACTCCCCTACGTTTGCTATGTTCAACAGCGATAAGGCGTACTTCACCGACAACCTTGGCGACGGATATAACGCGGGCTTAGACTCCAACTTGTCATCAATTGTATCACAGAATCAGGGTCTTGCCGTATACACGCAGGGCAACGTCGTGACTACCAAGCAGGTCTACTCCCAGACCCGCACGCTGATGTCAAATGCGGGCACAGCAGCAGGTGCAGCTCTTGTATCAACTATCAATGTCGCAAATGGACAGGTTTTCTATGTCATGAGCCCGAATGTTGACATAACGCTCAATGCGCTCAACTGCTCTACGGTGGGCACGCAAGCGTATGTTTTCTTGAGTAATGCGACAGCCGCCAGTACAATCACTTTTGGCGCGGGATTCCGTCCTACAGCACACCTCTCCTCTGGTTTAATCAGCCAGAGTATATCATGCTTGGGTGCGGGTAAGGTCAGTGTTGCCCACTTCATGGGTGATGGTTACGGTATGACAGAAGTAAGCCGCACAGCAAGATTCGGTGGCATGCCCGGTTCTTAAATAATAAATTATATTATATACATTCATACTGTTTAAAATAGTATAAATGTGTAGGGATGGATACTCGGTTTTGGGGTCCTAGTGCGTGGCGTTTACTTCATTTAATCGCTTTTTCTGAGCATCGAAGTCCCGATGTTTTTGTATTCTTGGAAGAACTTCCATATATCTTGCCCTGTAAGTATTGCCGGTCCTCCCTAGAAGAATTCTATAAACATCGCCCTGTAGATCGCCAAGATCTTCCACGATGGATGTATGAAATCCATAATGATGTAAATAATAAACTTCGCGAACAGGGTCATCTGAGAAAAGCTAATCCGTCTTTCTCGGAAGTAAAGAAGCATTATGAGAATCTCTTGCAAGAACCCAAACATATCCTCGGCTTTGATTTCTTTAAAAGTGTTGCTTTTATCACAAGTAAACTAGATCCTAAGCATCTTCAGCGTTGGTGGAATTCTATTGAAGGTGCTCTTCCTTTTACCGAATGGCGAGAACAATGGGCTTCTGCTTTAAAGGAGGCTGGCATCGCTCCTGTAAAAAAGGGAAAAATAGCCGTTCTTGCCTGGCTTTATAAAATCTGTAAACACATGAATTTAAACCATGAAACCAATTTTAGGGAATACTGCAAGGAAGCCCGGGTTTTTAGCAGTGCGTGTCCGAAAAAGAAAGGAACATGTCGTTCTATCAAAAGTCGCAGACGCGAAACAATCAAGAAGTATCGTGCTAGAAAACTACGCCAGTTAGGAGGATTTTTTTAAGTTCAATCATGCGTTTCTCAGCCGCTTCTGAAAAAACAAGACCCCGATACATCTTCTTAAATGTAAAAGCCCGAGTCCATTGCTCGGCATCATCCCGCAAGAAACCCATATCCATCAACCTCAAATATAAATATGCCGCTTCATAAACATCCTCTTTTTGCCAGATAGAGTCTATCCAAGAAAAAGATACTGTCACACATTTATTTTTATGAAAAAGTGTGACTGACATCCCTGATTCGTTTATTGCGTCATTCTCTTAAATATTTTTTGTCGCCTCCTTTCATAGAATGGAACAACTATACTATGCGTTAGCAGTTGCGGTCGTCCTCTTTGTTGGTGTAACACTCTTCAAGTACTTTGTTGAGCAGCCCCTCGTTGCTTTAGCATCACGTGAAGGCTTTGATAGCCCTTCAACAGGAGGCGATTACAAGTTTGTCATGTTCGGTGTAGATTGGTGTCCCCATTGCGTAAAGGCTAAGCCTGAGTTTGAAACTCTAGGTGCTACACAGACCATCGGCGGGAAGACCGTCCAGATGAAAGTAATAAATCCTGAGACGGATGAGAATCCTTACAAGGATACAGTAAAGGTTTCGGGTTATCCAACGCTGGTTCTTCTAGATGCGACAGGGAAGCCGACCGAGTACGAGGGTGCTCGGAATTCTGAGGGCTTCCAGACTTTCTTGAACCAGCAATTACAATAAATATACGAGATCCTGTCTCCTGCCACCAACGCATAACTTCACGCAAACCAATTGAATACAGAGTTTCCCTATCCTCCTTACTTAAATCAAGGGCGATAGAAGGATAATCCGAAGTTGGTACGGAGATAATATGGTCTGACCAAGCATCCTTGAGTTTTGCCTGCTCGTAGTTATTACGGAAAGAAATAATCAGATTCAAGAAATCAAAGAAATCCACTTTCTGTCCCAACCTCCGTTGTGGAAAATACATACCGATGGCATCCCGCTTATCAGCATCTGGTATATGTTGCCAAGGAAAGTTGCCTCCCAGCATGCCATCACACCATAAGTGTCCTGTAACTAAGTCCTTGTAGGGGCAGAAATACAGGGGGATCGCCATTGTGGCAAAGACAGCATCCAGCAGAAATAAATCAGGATGTGAAGCGGCTGAAGCATAAAATGGCATACTTGTTGTTATGTTGCTGATAAAAAAGAAAACATCATTTCCTGTTTCTGCCTTGAGTTCTCGCAAAGTCCATCGGCTAGAACCCTTGTGTATTTCTTCAAGTAGTCGTGCGATCATCTTTCGTAAAGCAAATCCCTTGTCAACACCGAATGTTTCGCCTATTGAAAGTATATCTTCTGCGTTAAAGTTCCGACTGAGACTAAAATCAAATTCATGAACAAACTTAAGAATATCGGCTTTGGGCATTTTGAGTGAGAATAGCACAGCAATTAGGGCTCCAGCAGAACAGCAATACCATTTGCGAACTGCTGCTAGCACACCGATTTTTTGTAAATAAAGTAAGCCACCAACGAAACTAATACAGCGTGTTCCGCCGCCACTTAGGACAACGCAACGCGGCATCCTTTTCATATTCACTTCTGTTATTCAAGAAGGAATGAGTGGCCTGAACCCACCGCGTCTAGAGGCTTCGTCCTTGTTTGTGGATCAAAATCGTAAAGATAAAATCCATTGTGAAACCTATAATACGATCTTAAGTCGCGTTCATCAGAGAATACACGCAACTAATCGTTTACCCGGAAATACCCAGCAGTTAATCTATCTCGTCCCCGAATTTATACCCGGTGTACCACGTTTTGATATGAAGGAATGTATTATCTATCTAGCATATAATCTTCGTTCTTCCGGATTCTTTGTAAATTATACTCATCCGAATGCCTTATACATCTCATGGAAAGAGCAGGCCCGAAATTATCGTATTAATGAATCACCGTATACGAAAACTCTTATTCAGGTGACGGAAGATGCTATCAAGAAGCAACTAGAAAAGCAAAATTCAACTGAACTTGTCACCTTTGATAAGAAAAAGTCTAATCTTCGGAAAACTTCCGATTACAAGGCTATCTCTGTTCCTCAAGGTGGTATGTCCCAGTATATCCAACATCAAAGCAATGAGGATACAACAAAGAGTGTTCATTTCATTTAGACGAAACCAGCTGCTCTGAGTCGTCGCATCATAAGTGCTAGACTGTTGCTTCTGCCTCTGCCTCTACCGCCACCACTTTGCCTATGACCACTAGAACCAAAAGACGCTGTCAAGATGTTTGCCAACGCATACTGTTGACTACGCAAGAAGAGATCCAGCAGTAAAATAATAGCAACGCCGAGAAGAATAAACAATAGGATTTCCGAGAATGTATCCCGCTCTACGGTTTTGTATTCCTGAGAGTCCAGGCGTTTTAGAATCTTGTCCACCTTTTCGCGGATATCATCCTCTACGCCTACAGCATTGGTGCCCTGTCTAGCCAATGAGCCAGAGTCAGCCGCAAGACCAAATTTAGGGTCAGGAACATTACGCCAGAGAGTGGAATAACCGTCTACAGGTGTTGTGGCCGGAGCGATGGGTGTCTCTGCCTGGTGTTTTACGCCCATCTTCATAGCAAACTGCGACGCCCAGTCCGGCTGAAGCATGAAGGCACCCGTTTCACTATCAGCCCCCAGAGGATACGGAAAGTAGTCTTCTGCGGGATCAGGAGCAGCAACTAAATAGTTACTGGCACTGCTAGTACGTGTATTTTCGGCCACTGTTCCCTTGAGAACTTCAACATCAGCGGGAGGCCGCTCTGCTGGTCTGTCGGGTTCAATAATCAGTGGCTCTGGTCTTATACCTTTCTTAGATTTCTTGGATTTCTTTACTGGTGGACCTTCTGATATTGAAGGAAATGCTTCGTCTAAAGATGCGTAGCTCATTGGCTCCCCTAACCTATAGAATGAAATTTGCTTCCTAAAAATTTCTGCTTATCAAGCAAAATGTCAATAGACCAAATATTGTTAGCCGCCTTTTTCACAGTCCTTTTTTTGTATATAGCAAGTTCTCCGCCTCAGATTGAGACATTTGCTGTGGATCCTAATCTTCAGTTAACGATTACTAAGAAAGATAAACCTGTAACATGTACTGAAGCATCACTAGCATATACTACTCTAATACGATATATCGCCGCTGATGTTACGGGCGACGGTGCGATCATTCTCCATAATATTCGCGATACCTTTCTTGAAATTGACGACGAGTGTTATAAAAATAAGAAATGTCCTGCGATAGGCCTTCACCAAGATTTAGACCCGGACACGCTTTATCAAGGCTGGACAAATCCACTAAAATGTCAGGTTTAATGTAGGAATGTCACTAGCCACATTATTACCACTGCCCATGAACTGGGTAACTGCTATACTTATTTTAATCCTAGCAGCCCGACCGGATAGTTTAGATTGGAGTATCCGGAAAGTATTGACATCCTGGCTAGGAGTTGTTGGACTTTTTTCAGTGGGCTTATTCGTCTTTATCACGCAGCCCATTGTTGGAACATCCATTTTTATTCTGATGTTTGCGTTACTAGCAGAGGAACACCGGAAAAATAAACGGGAGTATTTTGATAACCAGATTACTACGGATGCTGTAACCAGCCGCAAGAAGTGGTTGGTAGAGGAAATCTTAGATGAAAAACCAAGTGCGATTAATGATCGGATGGTTGTTACTCAGGCACCTAATTCTTAGACTATATTAGGGTGATGGATACGGAAATTATATTGATTGGTGGTACGACCCTTATACTTATTTTCGCAGTTCTTCTGTTTAGTCTTTCATTTGAGACGCCGTATAATAAGCAGCTCCGGTATCTTGCCCGGCAACCTTTTTTCCGTTTTTCGGCTTATTTATTGATTCTGCTGGGAATGGACTGGAATCCCATTGTGGGAATGCTGACTTTCATGTTAATAACTTTTTGGTTCTATGATGTTCATCTGCTGAGTTCTTAATATTTTACTACTAAAGTGTAGGGATGCGAAAGCAGAAAGGCGGTGACATAAATGTTCCTTCACCCGCACAGACTTTAGCAGTTGGCGTTACCACCGGTGCTGTAGGAATGGCCACGCAGGCTGCGGCGGTGGCTGCTATTGATCCTATTACACAAGTTGTTGGCTATCTAAGTGCCAATCCGTGGCTAGCTGGTGTATGCTACGTAATACTCAATTTGGGCGGCAAGCATATCGCAATGAATTTGACTCCTGAGCAGGAAAAAATGTTGGGTTCGCTCTGGGTAAGGCCTATCATCATTTTCTGCTTATGTTTCGTAGCAACCCGTAATATTGTAACCGCTTTCTGGCTAACTGCGATTTTTATGCTGGTATTCTATGTGATTTTATATGAGGCTAGTCCCTTCTGCTTGTTACGCGTGATACCAACACAGAAGACACAGCAGCCTTCTCCCGCGACCCAACAACAACAGCAGTCAAGTTTACAGGCACCTAATGGACAAATTCAGATGATTCCTCTTTTCATGCGTGGTCCTCTAGCAGTTCCTGATACGAGTATCGTAACAGAAGAAGCCAATTATTTGAGTAATATTGCGAAGTTATAATCTAGTATTAAATTCCACTCAGTGTCAATGTCGCCCCTGAAACAGAGGAGGCATTGGTTCTACGGCCGCGACGCTTCTTTTCATCTACGTTCGTTGCTGAAGTTGCTACGCTCTGCATCTCATCTAGGATATTGCTGACTTCCCGAAGAGGATCTGACTCAGACCCGACGCCTTCACGCAGAATATTCATGTTAATTGTCTGAGGCTGGCCCCCATTATTGGGCGGGAAAACCGGGGCTGAATTCATATCAATCGGCGGCGCAGGAGGCTGGCTTTGATTGATACGTTCGTTTTCAAAAGCCTCTAGGATATCATCTACGCCAGTGGGCCCACGCATTTCTCTTCTTTGTCCTTGTCCTTGTCCTTGCCCTTGCGGCTGCTGCTGCTGTGCTTGCTGCTGAGGAGCACGGCTACTCAAATTGAAAGGAAGTCCGCCCATTCCGGGAGGGCCCTGCTGTTGCTGCTGTGCCGCAGGAGGAGCAGGCGGCTGACCACGGTTCATCGCCGCACCCACAAACTGCCCGAAACCCGGACCCGCCTGATTAGCAGCGGCTGTAGCAAACTGCTTCATAAGTTCCGGATTATTGCGGAGGATATCATCCATGCCCGGAACCTTGGACTTGAAGTACGTGTTCGTGATGTGAAACATGGCCGCAGAAGCACCAAGAGTCATAACTAAACGAACTTCCGGCGGCATCTTGCCAGCCTCCTTGTATTTATCATACAACTCTTCAAAAATCTCGTCATAATCCTCAGCATTCTCATGGATAGACTCTGACCAACCTTCTAGGTTCACATCTACCGGATTGAATCGCTGATTCAAGAACTCAGCACCCGTCGCAAATGTCATTAACATATTACGCTGGAACTTGAGGGAAGCCTCAAGGTTACGAGAGTCTACGACACGGTTGTACTCCGCCTTAATTTCATCCAGGCTGTTCGCCATCGTCATACGCTGACCACCCATTCCCTTGCTAGAAAGACGGGACATGCGGGTCAAGAAGGAGTTCTTTTCCCGAGTCTCCTCTTCAACCGTCATCTTCGGCTCATTTGTGTGTGCGACGGGACCAGAGTTGATATCAAAGTTGATGGGCTGCTGGATGGGCGGCTTAGTAAAAGAGTCATTTCCCGAACCAAAGTTGGGGATATTCATCGACTGCGACCCTCCTCCACTTCCAACAGTCTCCATGTTATCCAGATTCACGAACTCTAAGTTTTCACTAAAGCCAATGCCTCCACCTCCTCCAGATCCCCCATCAATCGTGATTGTAGGGCCAGAAGAGCTTTCCTGCCGGGTGCCGATATTGATTTTGTTCGTGTTTGTCAGCAGCGACATACCCATATCATCTGCTAGTTCGCTGATGCCCCCGATTTCAATTTCGTTCGCCTTCTTAGCAAATTGAATCAATTCTTCAGGTCCAGGTCTAGAACCGCCAAAACTAACTGACATCTTCTGTTTCTTATTTCTAGACTATTTGGCTTTTCTTTACGCAGGCACCCTCCGCCCATTAATTGCGGCTAGCGGTCCGCTCAACCAGTTTCCATCTAGATACTGCTGGATGCCTTCCGTAGAACCCCGAAAGAATACCAACCATAATGAGCAGTTGCCCGAGCCAAAGACTATTTCCCCGCAGCGGGACATGATAATCATGATTGCTAGAAACTGAAGGGCATATTGATAATTCTCTGATTTATTTACTAAATCAACTGATGTATCCGACCGGCGAATGTGGCGAACTTCATCCGTAAAATGAAATGAATTATCCGGCAATCCAGCAATCATCGCCTCATAAAACTCCGTCTCATCACTCTGAATTAAGAATCGGGTTTTAGGAGCTTTTGCTAGAATATCACGGGCTCTAGCAAGATAATCTTCATAGGGAGGCAGGGTAGTCTCAGTTACTTTATCATTACCCCGATGAAAGAGAACACATGTATTCTCAGACTTGATTTTGTATTTCTTTTGGAGATCTTCAACAATCTGGTCTATTGCTGAAGATGGTGTGTAATACCGGCGAATAAAAGGCAGAATATCCTTCAAGGCCAATTTTCTGTAATCTGTAAACTGGTCCGATAACTTGAACGGAATGGGATGGAAAAAGGAAATCTTACCGTTCACCTTTTCTAAGAAAAACTGTTCTATGATTGACTTCTCAGGAGGGTAGTCTGTAGGCATATAGAGACCAAACTGCTGGGAACTATCAATTGTTGTAGGGGGTCGCGTAATTCCACTGTAGTATTCTAATATCTTCTCAAGGCGAAAAGAGCACTCGGAGAAAAAACCGCTATTCTCCGTTGATGAAACTACTAGGGTTGCGGGGGAACGCTTTTGCGAAGGTACACGCCGCCAAGAAGACATTTTTCTTAGCGGAGGTTATTTATTATCGCATTTAACTTATTTCTCAGATTTTATCTGTTTGTGTTGATTTTGAAGAAAAGCCTTTATTAAAGGGTTTATTTCAATTAAATAAGTCGTTAATTCATTTAGACCGCTGATTATTGGGTTTGATTCTTTCCGTTTGACATCTAGGTATAAAACAACACGCAATTGATTGCTAGGATTTTTAACATGATGCATAAACATATCATCAAATAGTACACCTTCTTTGACTTTCCACTCATATTTTTGTCCACCACAAATAATATATGCCTTATCTTTTTCGGGTATAACTATACCCAGATGATACCGTAAATATCCTTTGAAATAACCTCTATGGGGAGAAATTTCTACACCGGGATCCAATATACTAAAAATAGCATTGTGAATTTGCGGATCTTCTAAGAGACGGTCGGTTTCAGGAAAATAAGCACTTACTTGTTTATCAATTTTCCCCGAATGTTTTAAATAAATAGCCCTCCAGCAAGAATCGTCGTTAGTTGTGGTTTCAATCTTAAATCCTTTGTTCTTCTTGCGAATACATTCGGGAACAAATTCATCATAATATTCTTTAAACTCCTTGATAATTATGTCTGCGTTGGCTTCAAGGTTTTTTGATGCTGGAAATTCATTGGCATAATTAGGAATAAATGGAGGATTATTATAAACACAATAATTAATTAAATTCACGCAAATCATAATTGGCCACAGTACTATAAAAACAATCGCTATACAACACGCAACACTACCATATTGTAAAGCAGGATTTTTAAATGTATTAAATAATAAGTATGCTAGGGTTACAAAAAAAAGAATAAATGAAATCCAGCTAATTTCGCCTAGCCAATATCTGCTGGAAAGTTCTTCTTGGATTTTGCCTAAAGTGGTAGAACCATAGGATAAGTCGGGAATAAATGTTGTAATTATGATTGGTAATAATTCAAGTACAGCTATGATACCAAATACAGCTAGTAATTTGTACAGAGTATCATTACTTATACTCTTAGCCATCCCTAATTCTATGGGAGAATTTAGAGTTTATTATACATGTATTTACAGGTGCTGGGTTTATCCTAAACACATCCACGACTGAAATGAGTACGGGATTGACTCGGCTCTAGCCGAGTCACATACGCGAGCAAAGGGAGCAAGTAGGATTTTGGCTTTAACCAAGAATCATCTGTAGCGTATCTGCCAAATCATACTTTTTGGAGACGCTATTGAATAACTGGAGCCAAGGAGCAGCCACTGCTTGATTCCCTGTGGACCATGCTGCTAATTTCTTCTCAATTCGTCCCAAAGTCGCTTCTTTCCGTTCCTTGTACTTATCCGAACCAGCAGAAATCTCATCGCCCTTATTCTTGCTACCAGGATGGACGAACTCAAAGGTTCCAGTCCAACCCTCCTTCTCCAAAATGTATCGCATCAAGGAATAAATCTGCATCTGAATATCCCGCAGCAAGGGTGCTATGCTTTTCTGGTTTTCAATTCGCACGATTGCGGCTTTCTTGAGAACAGGAATGCGTGTCTCTACAAAAGCCCGAATCTTCCCAAATACATCTGCTGGAGACATACTCTTCACTTTCGCAGCCTTATATGGCATTAAATAAAACTTCGCCACTTCTTCCACTAAAACAGCCTTCGTCTTCTTCTTTGCGTCGGTCCAGCCTAACTCTGTAGCAAATTCGCGAATGCTAGAAACTGTCTTTATTTTTTCGGGGTCAACTGCTGAGAAGCCCTTAAAACCCTTCTTGCCGCATTTCTTACACAATAGGGCTTCTGCCTTATAGGACCATGAAGCCGGTCCCTTACAGGATTGAACGGAACAACGTGTAGATAACTGAGCAGATGAATCCGAAACTAAGTTAAAATTTTCCCATAATAAAATATTAAGAATATTTCCACTAACATCACGTTCAGCAATACATATTCCTAGATTCTTAATACCAGGATCAATTGAACATATTGTCGTCATTATCTTAATGAACACAATATTTGTTTAGACTCTAAACATGTGGGCCCGGATCTTCACACGTTTGTATAATATGCCTATGATGTAATTCATGGCATTTTTTATAGTAACATACAACACATCTTTTTTCAAGATGCTCTAATCTTTCATCGCAACGATTTAAACTATGGCATAAACAAATAAGACATATACATTGGGTAAACGAAATAATACTTAATCCTAATGCTAGGCCTACTAATTCCATTACTTTATAAACATAGTATGACTTTAGATATTTTCCGGTGTTCCACACGGAGGGTCTTCTATGAATTCAGGCACAGCAACCCTACGTTGCTCAATTTCAACACCAAGAATAGGATTTGTACGCGCCCAATGAAGTTGTTCAAGAGTATCTACACGTTCTAGCAAAGTTATTATATTACTATTGTAGCGAATATTTAGACAAGTTTGCATTATAAATAATATGCCTATAATTGCTCCAATAATAATAGCAGAATCCATTTCATCTCCTAACTTTACGAGTCTTTTGTTTACGCTGTCTTTTTCTTTCAACAATTGTTGGAAGACTCTGTTTAGCAGAAGGAGGAGTCCGCGGTAAACGTCGTGAAAGTATTAATTTAGGCCAAGCATTAACATAAACCTTGGCAAATGCTTCAGGATCACGCCCTTTTTCCTCTTCATCAAAATACATTTTTAGAAATTGTTCTTTCATAACCCGACTATTCATTCTAGTCATAGCATTACGTAACATAGGTCTATTTTCTTTTGTCAAAACTGTATTTGCTAGAGATCGGCCCGATTGGCCAATACCGTACTTGAACGCATCCATCTATTTTCAAGCAGTTAAATTGTTCGGATAAACTCCCAGCCCAAGTCTACACAAATCTTCTGCCAGATGTTATCTTGCATATAGAGTTTCTCATGACTTTTGAGCAGGGGGAAACACGGTAAAAAGTCATCCAGTTCTAGCAGTTGACAAAACTTGTATAAAACATATGAATATGATAAAAAGTTGCTGCGACCCCGAGGGCAATGCCGAATAAACGAAGGCTGAATCTCCTTGAACATGTAGCGTAACTTATCCTCCATCTCCCGTGACATAGTGGGAGCACAAAATGCGTTCATTCGGTGTAAGATATGCGGGATGTGCTCATAGAATTTGTTCAAATGAAGTTTTTTCAAGACTTCCCGAAGTTTCTGCGGTTTGAGTGTCCGTGGATCAATAATTCGCTCCTTCTTGATTTCCGCCAGTATATTCTCGTATACATCTGCTGGAATCTCAGTGCTTTCCTTGGCTTGGAATTGGGCCAGCCATTCATTGAAATGGTTAATCTTCTTATAGGCAAAGTACGAGATTTCACGTGGCGGATCTTTGTATGAGGGCTTTTCAGAGTCCACCAAAATGAAATCCTGATAGCCACACCCCGGGCATCCTAAAGTTGCCTCATTGTGATAAAACACCATCTCTGTTTCACAATGAGGGCAGGCCCCAAAATCCGGTTCTATGCCGGACCCCGGTAGGATTCCACCACGAATAGCAGTAGGTTCGATAATACTTAAATAACGCTCTAAAGCCTTGTCTCTTTGTAAACCATTTGAATCTTCTATATCCCGGGCTCTAATAATCTTCTTCACCTCCTTCTCCTTCTCGGCTGGCAAGGGTTGCGAAAGTGACGTCTCGGCGGCTCCATCATTAATAGCAACTGTAGCAGCAGCTGTAGTAGCAGAGCTAGCACTAAAATAATTCAAAACGCTATTCTGCGGCGTTCTTAATTTAGAAGCCGGTTTCTTGCTTGTAACGTGATGCCCTGAAGCAATTTTCTCCTGCGAATCATAATAATTAAATAATATGTTTCCAACTTGTAAAAAATAATCAAGTCGTTCGTCATCTTTCTGGAGGCGAACCACCTGTTGTTCTAGATCTTGTAATTCTTCAACCATAACTTTATATTCATCTGAATGAAGAGCCCCGGTGAAGGCATCTATTTGGGCTTCCTTGTCGGTAATTTTTTGTTCTAATGTTGATACTTGGCCTCTTTTATCATTCATTGTCTTCATTTTCTCAGCATGGAAGGCTTCTAAGGTAGTTGGCATCTCGGTAACCTCTTGATTAGGAGCATCCATGGTATGAAGAACCATGTGAAGTGGTTTTTGTTCAGACATTAACTATAACCTATCTTCGGTGCTTCCTTATGTCTCCTCGGCGCTGCGGGGATTCTCAAGGATTGTTTACCCCGGGTTGGATTACTGACTTTTCTAACCAGTGACCCCGGACCCCCGATTTTGACCATTCTGCCAAAATTATTTTCTCTGCGATGAATATAACAACATGGGTGGTGGTGGTCTAATGCAGCTTGTAGCCTACGGCGCGCAGGATATCTACCTGACGGGTAACCCGCAGATCACGTTCTTTAAGGTAGTGTACCGCCGGCACACCAACTTCGCGATGGAGTCGATTGAGCAGACGTTCAACGGCACGGCCAACTTCGGCAAGCGTGTCACGTGCACGGTCAGCCGCAACGGCGACTTGATCCACCGCATCTACCTCCAGGCCACGCTCCCGAAGGTACAGCTTGCCTCCACGGACGGCTCAGGTGCCCAGTTCCGCTGGCTCAACTACGTCGGCCACAACCTCATCTCATATGTTGAGCTTGAGATCGGCGGCCAGCGCATCGACCGTCACTACGGTGACTGGCTCCAGATCTGGAATGAACTCACGCAGGAGGCGGGCAAGCAGGCCGGCTATGCGGAGATGGTTGGCAACGTTCCGGAGCTCGTGAACGTGCTCGTACAGGGTGGCGAGACCTGCGACGATGCCTGCGCGGGCGGCGAGCCCAACTCCCTCGCGGAGGTCGCCAACTGCGCGCCGGAGTACACGCTGTACGTCCCGCTCCAGTTCTGGTTCTGCCGCAACCCGGGCCTCGCGCTCCCGTTGATCGCCCTCCAGTACCACGAGGTCAAGATCAACCTCGAGATGCAGGAGATCAAGTACCTCTGCTGGGACTACGTAACGGGCTCCGCCGCGGCCCACGCCATCCGCGACCGTACCTCCTCCAACGGCCTCGTCTCAGCCTCCCTCTACGTAGACTACATCTACCTCGACACGGACGAGCGTCGCCGCTTCGCCCAGGTCAGCCACGAGTACCTGATTGAGCAGCTCCAGTTCACGGGCGATGAGTCCGTGACGTCAAGCAACAACAAGATCAAGCTCAACTTCAACCACCCGACCAAGGAGCTTGTGTGGGTAGTCCAGCGTGACTCCTTCGTCGCCTGCGACGACGTCACGATCAACCCGTGGAAGGGCATGCAGCCGTTCAACTACTCCGACTGGTGGGACCGGTCAGTCCTCGACTCCGGCTACTCTCTCACGCGCGTAGAGGGCCTCGCCGGCAACAACCCGGTCGCTGTTGCCAAGATCCAGCTCAACGGCCACGACAGATTCACGGAGCGTGAGGGCAAGTACTTCAACTTGGTCCAGCCGTACCAGCACCACACCAACATCCCGGCGGTTGGCATCAACGTCTACTCCTTCGCCCTCAAGCCGGAGGACCACCAGCCCTCAGGCAGCTGCAACTTCTCCCGTATCGACAACGCGACGCTCCTCCTCACGCTGACGAACAACACGGTCTCCAGCGTCTACTCAGCCCGCGTCCGCGTCTACGCCGTGAACTACAACGTTCTCCGTGTAATGAGTGGAATGGGAGGCCTTGCGTATAGCAATTAGAAACCTACCCATCTTTTTGGTGTGGGTTTTTCACTAAGGATTTTTATAAAATTGAATCCCTGGAATAAAACATTCGTAAATATTATATATTTAGGAATGGGCAGACCTGGT
>Ga0114960_10002475_pt1 | contig 14392 bp, 18 predicted proteins | sample C_130625_MF_Meta_FD_92637 | JGI IMG/M metagenome (GOLD analysis project Ga0114960, IMG submission 92637) | Freshwater microbial communities from Lake Croche, Canada to study carbon cycling - C_130625_MF_MetaG | ecosystem: Environmental > Aquatic > Freshwater > Lake | place: Lake Croche, Canada... | reverse complement strand
TAAGCGATAACACAGTCTTGCCATATGCACATGGTAACTCTAATAATCCTCCTCCAAAAGAAACCTTGTTTACATGTTCAATATAAGTATTGACTACAACTTCCTGATTTTCTCTCATTTTACCAGCAAAATCCAAATCAATATTCAAACCCTCTGATACCTTATACTGCTTAGGTGTACCAAAAATATCCACACCATAATAGTGTGGCACATAAAATTTATTACTAGACTCGCGATATGCTGGAAATGTTTTTTGTTCACTTGAGCCATGAGTATATGGTTTAATAGTTAAATCATTACGGATTTGTTTTTGTTGTTCAATGGTTAGCTCATTTTTAGGTATAGTATATCCTTTTTGACCTAAATATGTATTTAATATCATTATTTTAATGTCTACATTATTTAGTAAATACTATTTATATCATTTTCTTTTAGTTCTTCCTACAGAATTAATAAAAGGAACCAAATAAAATCTATTTATATGATATATGGAAAGTTTAACTGGTTTATTTAAAAAAGAACATACAAGTGAACTATTTTTATCTGTTTTATTGGTAATATATTTAGTAATGGGTTTTAAGACACCTGATTCAGTTGCAAATGTAATCGATACTCTCGTTGGAAAAGTTATCATATTTATTGTGGTTGTTTACTTATTCGCATATTATCATCCTATTTTAGCAGTATTAGCATTGTTTGTGGCATTTGACTTGATACGTAGATCTACGTTAACAACTGGTCTTGATGCTCTTCAAAGATTTGTTCCTACAGAACAGAAGAAAGTATCTCATTTTACTGCATTTAATCAGTTCCCTTATACTTTAGAACAAGAAATCGTTGCTAAAATGACACCTATTATGAATTCAGGTTCTTCTATTACACAAGCGTCTTTTAAACCAATACTTGAAAATTTACATGATGCTTCTCCTATTAACGGACCTTAAAATAATAAATAAATACAAAATAATAAATACAAAATAATAAATACAAAATAATAAATACAAAAAATTATTTATTATTACTTTACTTTGATTTTGTATCGATTGCTTAATCTGTATATTCACCATCTATAAGTTTAAAAACAAGGTTCCATAAAAAACATATTATAATAAAAACTAAACATGCAAAAAACAATTGAACCAGTAATATAAAATAAGGATTCTTCATAGCATCATCTATATTAAAACTAATATCTTCCTTTAGATAAGTTACTTCTTCTGTTTCTTCTGAAACACCTGTAGGATTACAAGAAATATAGATTCCATCACTAAGTTCTTTACTTGTATTCGGACCAGAAGAATTTAAAAATAAACCTCCTGTATCAGTAATAATATAAGTATTAGGTTTAATTATTTTTTTAAACTTTTCTAAAGTAAAACTGCTTAGAGGAATTGCATCTAGCAACATAAAAGCAATATAATCAACATTGTCTTTTGAAAAATTAACAAATGGTTTATTTGGAATAATCTTTTGAATATTAAAACTAATATTTACTTTATCATATATAGCTGGAGCAGAATTTGCTACGTAATTAATTACTTTTGTTATTTCATCTGAACCTAAACTTGTTTCACTAGAAGACTTAATAGGTATAATAACATGTAATTCTTTTCCACCATTTTCAGGGACATGATAAATTGTTATTTCTGCATCTACTGGTTTATTATTATATAAAAGTGAAGAACCATTTGTTATAGCAGATGACTTAACAAAATATTTTTTTTTATTAAAAGTAACTGGCAGCGTTTTATTCATTTCTTGTGGTTGTATTAAAATATACTTTCCATTATTGTTTGCAACTGAATTATCGTCTGTATAATCAAAATTATATGAACACTTTAAATCACATTTGCCTTCAATGTTACTATGAGAAATATTAACCTTATTACTCATTAATATAACTATATAAATAAAATATTAATTTATTTATATAGAATGAAATTAACTAAAAGTAAAATATATAAATTATATAACAAAAAAAAACAAAGTTTAAAAAAATATAAACATAAAAAGAAAACAAAAAATGGTCAAACATTTAGAAAATATAGAAGATTTAATTTAGCTAGAAAGTCATTAAGCAAGATTAAATACAAAAAGGTTAGAGGAGGAGGACCAAATCAAATTACTATTCAAACACCTAGAGAACTAGAAAAATATATTATTGATCAAAATGGCAACTTTGTTACAGAAAGTTCTCCTGTAAATTCTTCATCTACTATGAATAGTCCTCCTCCTCCTCGTCCTCCACCTAGTTCTGTTATTCCTTCTTCATCTACTATGAATAGTCCTCCTCCTCCTCGTCCTCCACCTAGTTCTGTTATTCCTTCTTCATCTACTATGAATAGTTCTATGAATAGGACTATTCCTATTCCTATTCCTATTCCTGTTCCTATTCCTATTCCTTCTTCTTCTTCTTCTTCTTCTCCTTCTCCTCCTTCTTCTCCTTCTTCTCTTATTTCTTCTCCTCCTTCTTCTTCTTCTTCTTCTTCTCCTCCTTCTTCTTCTTCTTCTTCTTCTTCTCCTTCTTCTCCTTCTTCTCTTATTTCTTCTCCTTCTTCTCCTCTTATTTCTTCTCCTTCTTCTCCTTCTTCTCTTATTTCTTCTCCTTCTTCTTCTCCTTCTTCTCTTATTTCTTCTCCTTCTGAATATGGTCTAGAAACTACATCTAATAAACGTGCTATTGAAATCGGAAATACATTAATTGGAGTCGTAAAAAAAGTAATTGAAGAATTAAATAAACCACAAACACCCGAAGTTGCAGTCAGTGCATTTGCAAGAGGGTTAACAACTAATCCCAATACTGATAACCAACAACAACTACAACAACAACAACCATATAACCAACTACAACAACAACAACCATATAACCAACAACAACAACAACAACCATATAACCAACAACAACTACAACAACAACAACCATATGACCAACAACAACTACAACAACTACAACAACTACAACAACCATATGACCAACAACAACAACCACAACAACCACAACAATATAATAATCAATATGTGTAAAATGTATGAATGTTTTAGTAAATTACTTTACATATTTTTCATATCATATCATATTATATTTTATTAATATGATATATTTTATTTATTGTTTTATTTTACTCATCATAGATTTAACTTTTTCCATTACATCTCCTCCACCATTAGGCATATCTTTCATCATTCCTTGGATTGAATCCATCATAGGTCCCATCTTTTCAATAAGAGGACCCATGTCTTTTAATGAACCCGCTAATTGTGCCTGTTGTTGCATTAATCTTTCTGTGTCTTGAGTTAAATTTTTAATTCCGTCTTTTCCTAAAATACTATTCAAATGATCATATGCATCCTCAATTGTAGTTGCGTAGTCAATTGAATGTCCGCTTTTTTTAGAACGTCCTACTTCAAAAGATTCATTATTATCAGAACTACTTGTATTTCCTTCTTTAAACCCCTCTGATTTTTTATTCGATGCTCCTTCTTTAAACCCCTCTGATTTTTTATTCGATGCACCTTCTTTAAATCCTTCTACATAAGAAGTATTATTCAAAGAAAGCATATTAACTAAAATAAGAGGAATGCCCAAAACAACTATCATATTTTTACTAAAGTATCTTACCAGAAGAGCAAAGACAATGAAATATATAACTATATTGTAGTGTCCAATTACCATATGTCCAATAACATTTAATAATGCAAGAAAAGATACTACGTGTAATACCATTTTGTTTGTAAGAAATTTAGATATTGCCGAATTCAGTTTCATTATATATACTATATTTAAAAAAAAATGAGACAATCTGTAAATATTATACTAAATATACAATAATATAATATTTATATCAGATGTTTAGTTTAAGATTACATGAAAATGTCTCCCCATACGTTTCTGAAGATGAATACGATTATGATTCAGAATATGATGATTATAACGAAATCGAGTATGAATATGAAGAATATGTTAAAACTCGTTTTGTTATTGCTTTATGTGAACTACACAATGATGAAATTCATGGCCCTGGCCCCGATGGACATTATTTAGTGCATTGTAAATATAAAAAATTGGATATGAAATGGATAAAAGAAACTACAGATTTTATGCATTTTAATTACCAACATTTACACAATAGAATGCATAGAATCTTTCCAAATTATAGTCGAATTATATTTAGACCAAATTACATGAAGCCTGAAATTGTAGAATACATATATTTGCAACCAGATAACCATTGCGTTGCGATTATAAAAACATTTTGGATAAAAATTATTCAACGCGCTTGGAAAAAGGTTGTTAAAAAGAGAAATTTAATAAGAAAAAGCATTGCTGGGTTAAGACATCGAGAATTGACTGGTAGATGGCCTTATCTACCTGGTATTTCAGGGTTATTATTTGTGTGATTTTCTTCTACTACTACTAGTTCTTCGACTTCTACTACTACTAGTTGTAGTAATAGTAGTTCTTCGTGCACGTGGACTATATTTGAACCCACCTTTTTGCTTCTTTGTCTTTACACCATTTTTTGATTTTTTATGTCTTCGTGTTTTTTTACTACCATTATAACCTTTACCACCATTATAACCTTTACCACCATTATAACCTTTACCACCATTATAACTCAATTCACTTATAAATGTAGTAAATTCACCACTATTAAGTTTATTTTCTATTTTTGAAATATCAACAGGATTTTCATTAAATAATTCAAATAATTCTGTATAATTCTCTGGTATTCTTCCATTTCTTTCTAATTTTCGCATTTTTGATATCAATTTATTTTTTAAATTACTAACACTCAATTCATTACCATTAGGCAAATTAATCATTGAGTCATCTCTTGGAACACCAGGAGGTGTCGTTCTAAGTATTCCATTAATAGTTTGAATATGGTCGCGCAGTTTTGCAATCTCCGCATCAATTGCAGCTCTATTTTCAGGATTAATTTTTTGTAATATATTGATTGCTCTTCCCATTACATCTCCTGCTTTATTTATTTGTTGTGTTAAAATTTCGTTTTTATCTTGTAATTCTTGTATTGTTATTTCTAGACTTTCTTTAGTAGATTGGTGTTCTATAGCTTCACTTTGTAAAGAGTTATAATTTCTATCTAATTCTTTTGCCATTTCTTTCAATTCTCCTAGTTCTCTTTGTATTTCTAGATTTTCATTTTCCATTTGTCTTCGCAAATCAGCCTCTCTCTTATTAATCTCTTCATTTTTTCTTTTTAATTCAGCTGTAACAGATTCGTCATGTGATTTTCTCTGTTGTGCTAAATTTTGTTTATGTTCTTCTTTTAATAGTCCTAATTCAGTTTGATGTTGTTCTTCTGTTTGCTGTTGTTGTTGTTGTAAATTAAAGACTTGTTGTGAAATATTTGCACTCTCGCGTTTTATATTTTCTGCTTCTTCTCTTGAATGAGCTAAATCTGCTTGTGCTGTTTGATGTTCACCTGTTAATCTATTAATATTGTTTTTATTAATTTCTATCTCATTATTTTTTTCAGTAAGTTTTTCAACAATTGTTTGAATTTGATTTTGTATTTCCTCTAATCCTGTATTTATTTCTTTTAGAGATTCAGGTAATTGTGAATAATAATTTGCTGTATCTTCAGAAGATGTTACTACGTTTGAAAGATTTCTAATAATTTCATCCATTATATATATATATAATAATGATATTAAATATATATAAAAACTAAATATTTTATAAAGGTCTTATTTTATTTGTTGTATTATTCATAATTTCATCTAACCCTTTTTTTATAGAGTCAATTTCAGCCAAAATTTTTTTTTGTTCCGCTTGTGCATCCTTTACATTGTATTTGCTCATTTGATTAGTAGAATTTAAATCTTGTACATACTTGCTCAAAAGTTCGAGTGCATTAATTTGTTCACGTTTTTGTTGCGCAATATAATCGTAATATTTGGCATAGTCGTTTTTAACTAATTCTAAAAATTCATTCTGTTTTACGGCTTTTTTTAAATGTTTTTGTTTTTGAAGCAACATATTCCTTTTTTGTTCGATTAACTGCTGCATATATAAAAATTGTTGGTCTTTTTGCATTATATTCGGATTCTCATATATAGGCGGATGAGGTTGTTCTAAAGTAACCATTATTTCTGCTCCAAAAGGTATTAGGTTCATTCTTAAAATATTCTGTTATTATATTTTGAAAAAAAAACTTTATAACTTTATAAAAACAAATTTAAAATCTTTCCTTTATATTATTTAGGATGTCCAGAGAACCATTATTAGCACCAGACGATAATCGCTTTGTCATGTTTCCAATCAAGCACGATGACATATGGCAAATGTATAAGAAACAAGTAGATTGTTTTTGGCGCGCGGAGGAAATTGATTTGACCAAGGATAATGAACATTGGAACACGCTAAATGCAGACGAGCGCTATTTTGTATCTATGATTTTGGCGTTTTTTGCTGCGAGCGATGGAATTGTCTTGGAGAACTTGGCGTCCCGTTTCATGACCGATGTTCAGGTATCTGAAGCCAGAGCATTTTATGGTTTCCAGATTGCGATGGAAAATATACATAGTCATACTTATTCTCTCTTGATTGAAACCTATATCAAAGACCAAATGGAAAAAAATAAGCTCTTCAATGCTATAGAAAACTTTCCATGCATTAAAAAGAAGTCCGATTGGGCGCAAAAGTGGATCCATGATAATCGTAGCTCATTCGCTACTCGTTTGGTTGCCTTTGCATGTGTTGAGGGGATTTTCTTCAGTGGCGCTTTTTGCAGCATATTTTGGCTAAAAAAGCGCGGGCTTATGCCTGGTCTCACATTTTCTAACGAATTGATTTCACGTGATGAAGCGCTCCACTGCGAATTCGCTATACTCCTTTACTCTAAATTGTTGAAAAAAATGGACAAGGCACGCATTCACGAGATCATTAAGGAGGCTGTAGAGATTGAAACCGAATTTATTTGTGATGCATTGCCATGCAAATTGATTGGAATGAATTCTGAATTGATGACACAATATATTAAATTTGTAGCGGACCGATTGTGCGTGCAATTAGGGTATAAAAAGATTTATAATGTAGAAAACTCATTCCAATTCATGGAATTAATTTCTCTAGAGGGTAAAGTTAATTTTTTTGAGCGTATCAATGATTCTTATTCATTAGCCAACAAATCTAACGCTGATACTGCTTTTGAATTTAGCGAAGATTTTTAATATAATTGAAATAAAAATAGCTTAAAAATAAGATACTATAAAATACTATAAGAGATGCCTAAAAGTCAAATTGAATTTTCACATACAATTATTTACAAAATTTGTTGTAAGGATACAAATGTTAATGATATATATGTTGGTAATACAACAAATTTTACACAAAGAAAAAATCAGCATAAAACTTTAGCGAATGACGAATCATGTAAAAGAAAGGTTTATGAATATATCCGTGCAAATGGAGGATGGAATAATTGGTCTATGATACAAATTGAAGATTATGAATGCACAAATAAGCGAGAAGCCGAAATGAGAGAAAGATATTGGATGGAAACTTTACACGCATCTCTAAATTGTAATAACCCATATACTATTTATACTGAAAATCCTTCTAAATATAAACAAGACTGGTATGAAGAAAATAAAGTAATTATTTTAGAAAAAAAGAAAGAACGATATGAAGAAAATAAAGAAGAACAATTAGAATATCAAAAAGAATATGCAATCAAAAATAAAGAACAAATTAAGAGTTATCAAGATGAATATAGAGAGAAAAACAAGGACAAATTAGCAGAACAAAAAAAAGAATATAGAGAAGCTCATAAAGAAGAAGCTGTAAAAGCACAAAAAGAATGGAGAGAAGCCAATAAAGAAAAGTTGAAACAACAAAAAGCACAAATTTGTCATTGTGAATGTGGTAGTGAATATACATTTGGGAATAAAAATAGACATTTGGAAACCAAAACTCACATAGCTTATGAAAATCAATTGAATGGAATTATAGAAGAACCAATGGAAATCCAAATATCAGAAGAAGAGAAAATAATGATTAGAAAACAAAAACAAAAAGAATATAGAGAGAAAAATTCCGAAAAAATTAAAGAAATCAAAAAACAATATAACGAAAAAAATAAAGAAAAAGTTTCAGAACAATGTAAAAAATATTATGAAGAAAATAAAGAAAAGATATTAGAACAAACTAAAAAATATACTACTGAAAATTCAGAAAAAATAAAACAAAAAAGTCATGAATGGTATGAAAAAAATAAAGAAAAAATTTTAAATAAAATGCAAGAAATATTTGTATGTGAATGCGGCGCATCCATTAGATGTGGTGGAAAAGCAGAGCATAATAAAAGTGTAAAACATCAAAAATATTTAGCGAAGATTTTTAATACAATTGAAAACAAATAAAATAAAATAATATTATATAATGCCATATAATATTACAAGTTATACATATAAACAAGCTAAAAAACTAGGTGTTCAAGTAAAACCCTCTACAAACAAAACAAAAAAAATAGATGTTTATAAGAAAGGTAATAAAATAGCTAGTGTAGGAGCATATGGTATGAATGATTTTCCAACTTATATAAAAAAGAGAGGGTTAAAATATGCAAAAACTAGAAGAAGATTATATAAAATGCGCCACGAAAAAGACAGACATGTTTTAGGGACACATGGTTATTATGCCGACAAATTATTATGGTAAAAAGAGCCATTTAGTAAATAATATATGCTTTATATGTTCCTCCAAATGTTTTATTTGCCCATATCGTGTCTAATGTGTATTTTATTTTATTTTCTAATTTACATTCTTCAATTTCATTAATTTTGCTTATTATATCATCAAGTGTCATATTAAATTTAACTATTTTTCCATATAATAATTTATTATTATTTAATGATTTTTCACTAATTTCTAAAATATTATTTTCATTATCATAATCTTTTACTATAATATAACCATCATAAATCTCAAAATTATTGTTTATTTTTTTTAATAGTTCTACATTAGTTAATTTATTATAGAAAAAAAATATATTCATTTATATTATTATAATAATATAATATAATATAATTATTTATTTTTATAATAAATAATTAATATCAATTTGAAAATTAAACACATGAAAATTAAACACATGAAAATTAAACACATGAAAATTAAACACATGAAAATTAAACACATGAAAATTTCACTTTATCATAATCTAGTTTCTCTCTTTTGTTCTTATTTTGTGTAGATATTTTTCCCAAGAAACGCGGAAATTTAATATGACCTTTTTTATTACATTTTTCTGTCGCTCTGATACAATTTGCAGCAACATATGGTGCCAGTTCAAAGTTGAATTCGGCGTCCACTATATCCATATCCGACAAAGCATCCGCGGATTCAGCCAAATAATTTAAACAATTTGGAAAATATGTCTTATCTTTTAATGATTTTTCTATTTCCTTCGAACCCATTATGCAGCCAATATAATTTTCATGGATTAATAAAGGATGGATGTCATTTGCCAACCAATAAGTCGCATATTTGTCGTCAAATGTGGCGTCCATATTGAACAAACGACCTGTGGTGTCAAATATATTGGCGCTTTGATTATCTTTAGCGTCTTTACTTTTGACACCTAATTGCAGCGTATTTAATATGAAACGAATATCTCCATTAGCCTGCTCGATTAATTTATCAATTTCTGATTTTTTAATTTTGATATTTTCATTAACGACTACTTTATAAACTAGAGCATATACGTGAGCATAAGTTGGTTTTGACATCTTTATATCGAAACAATGTGTTAACAATGGTTTTATTTGTTGTGAGAATCTATCGTCACAAATGCAAATAATCGGTATTTCAGTTTCTTTTATACATTCAATAAGTGTGCTAATAAACCCATGATCACCGCCTGCGCTATCAATATCACTTACTACAAGTACATTTTCACAATCATCAAACGTTTTTTTTATATGAAGAAATGGTTTGATTGATGTTTGAATATTTTCTTTTCCTCTATCATCATCAGGAGTCAAATGAATGGCGTGGTAAGAATGTTTCTTTAAAATTAAATCAACCAAGAGGGACTTACCTTGTCCATTTAATCCTGATACCAAAGCGCATCTATTCTTTTTACTAGTTGGGTCCCAAGTAAGAAGCCACTTGATAAAAGGTTGTATAATTTTAGAATTACCGACAAAATCGGCTAATTTAGTAGGTCTATATTTAGTAGTAAACATGATAAATTATATATTTAATTAAAAGATATAATTATTATTCATTTTTATTACATATATATATATATATATATAATGAGTAGTAAAAAACGAAAAAGACTAGAATCATTAGTTTATGATAATGATACAGAAACTAAAAAAACAAAAAAAGTGACATTTTTAAATAATCATATACCAGTATCTCAAGAATTTCCTCTACTAGATTCACTTGGTAGAGAACATTTTCAAACTGATGATGAACATATACAAGCTAGAAAAGAAAGAAGTGAAGAAGCATCAGATAAATCAGAACAATGGATTAGGTATAATGATAATATAGATGCATATTTAAATACTTATAGAAATAAAGGTGGAGTAATTGATGATGTAATACTTAAAGATTTAATACGTTATTATGAAATTAGAGGGAGAAAAGATAATATTGAGAATGGACATTCCGAAATTACATTTTGTGGTGCTGCAAAGTGTTTTGCAGTTATTGCGTCAACCGCAGCCCTTACTTATTTATTAGGTCGACAATTTGGAGGAAAAAGACGACTATCAAAAAGACGACTATCAAAAAGACGACTATCAAAAAGACGACTATCAAAAAGAAGACAAACGAAACGAAGAAAATATAAATAAAATTGATATATTTTATATTTTATATATATCAATTATATAATCATTTAACTAAAAGATGGATCTTACACGTGAAGAAGCAATAAATATTAATAACAATAAATGTAACGAAGGTGTTATTTCATATATTGAAGGTGTTGGTCCATTATATGAGAGAAATATTACATTCCTTACAAAAAAAAGCAAAACACGAAATACGGAAACGTTTATAATGACAAATCGTGAAAATCTTTTAGATGCGTATTTACTAGAGAAAGAGAGAGAATTAGAAGAAATGCGTAGAAGAGAGCATGCAATTAGTTGGCTGGAATTAATCCAACAAGAACAAGCAAAAGCAATTCAAAAGCGTTTACAAAAAAAACAAGAAAAAATAATTAAAAAACGTTTAAAACAACAACAAGAAAATAAATATAATGACGATTTGATATTCAAAATTGATGAACCAAATAATTATTCAAATCATTATAATAATGCTTTTAATTTGTTTAGCAAGATTTTACATTGAAACAAAGCATTATAAATAAAAAATTATAGAAATAAATAAAAATATTAAATATATATTTTTTTATTTAAACAGAAAATTTAATTACTATAAAATGATTACGTGCAATTTGATGGGTGGTCTCGGCAACCAATTGTTTCAAATATTTGCAACAATTACATACGCAATTAAAAGCAAAAACCAGTTCAAATTTTTGGCATTAGAAACATTAGGAGGAGGTTCTACTACAATCCGTTATACTTTTTGGAATACTTTTCTCTCAAATTTGAAACCATTTTTAATAAATGAGCTGCCACAAGATATTCAGGTGATAAGAGAAAATAGTTTTCCTTATAATGAATTACCTGTTGATAAAATGCGTAATAAAAATGTCATGTTATATGGATATTTTCAAAGTTACAAATATTTTCAAGAGCATTATGCTGTGATTTGTAAAATGATCGGGTTAGGTAAAAAGAAAGACGAATTACTTTTCAAACTAGATATATCGAATGAAACAATTGCAAACGCAATTAGTATGCATTTTCGTATTGGTGATTATAAGAAAATACAAAAATATCACCCGTTGGCAACATATGAGTACTATGAAAGTTCTCTCACATATATTAGAGAGAAGAAACCAGAACAGATGTTTACAATTTATTATTTCTGTGAAGACATCGATATAGACGATGTTTTGCAAATAATTCAGAAGTTGGAAGTAAATTTTTCTCTCTTCAAATTTGAAAGAGGAAATAAAGAACTATCTGATTGGGAACAAATGCTTCTCATGAGCTGTTGTCATCATAACATTATTGCCAATAGTTCATTTAGTTGGTGGGGAGCTTATTTTAATTCATGGAAAGACAAGATCGTATGTTATCCGTCAGTATGGTTTGGTCAACTCGCAAATAATGATACAAGAGATTTATGTCCATCTACATTTGTAAAGATTGATACAAACTAAATATATTTTTATTTTTTATTCTTTTTAGTTTTTCCCTTTTTAGTTTTTCCCTTTTTAGTTTTTCCTTTTTTAGTTTTTCCCTTTTTAGTTTTTCCTTTTTTAGTTTTTCCTCCAAATCTTCTAGCTTTTTGAATATTATGCACATCATAATCATCGCGATTACGTTTTATGCTCTCTATAGGATACATATATGCATCAACAGGCAGTTTCTGATCTGCCCAACCTGGCACTCTAAAAGCTTTTGGTATAACTATATTCTCACTACCCATATAACGTACTATTGATCTATTAGCACCACTAGGTGTTTCATAATCTTTCATTGAGCTAGGAACTGAATTAAACATGTTAGATAATGTAAATCGTTCTTTTGGTGGAAATCTACTAACTCGACTTTCAGGAATAAGCACTAAATTTGGATTATGAGTGATTGAATCACGAATAGGAAACTGATTTTGTTCAGATGCTTTTTTTTCTAGTTTTTTTTCTAGTTTTTGAATTATTCTTTCGATTGCATTTTCATCTTTTTTCAACATTATATGATGCGACCTTGCATTTTCAAAAGCATCATTTACTTGTTTTAATGTTTCTGGATCTATAATTAATGCATCTTCATCTAATAATTTTCCTATGGTATAAAAATCTTGGTCATGTAAAGCATCCTCAAATGCTTGTTTAATATTACGAGGCCCAAAAAGTTTAGATGACGACATATATCTATATATATATATATATAGATATTATATAATATTTATTTTCTAAAAGTGGTTATTTAGTAAACTTTCTACTTTATTATCATTTCCCTTTGAATTAAACGCAGATGTTTGATGAATACGATGTTTCACTAATATCGATTGGCAATTAAAAAATTTGCAACCCTGTTTTCTTAAACGTATCCACAAATCATAATCTTCAATTCCATTTTCATTCCAATGACACAGACCTTTTCTTATAATAGAACTTGAATTGATAATAGGATTGACTAATTTAAAATCATAATTGCTAATATCTCCAAGAGGTATTGGAGGAACTATGCCTTCTCTATCGCCAAACCACACACAATTGCTGCCAATAACATCATAATGTCCTAACATTTGTGATTGCACATCTAGCTTCTCATCATGCCAAATATCATCGACATCGAGTAGTGCGACATATTCGTAATTACATAGACCAATCATAGCATTTAATGTGTTTGCTTTGCCTTGAATATCAGGAAAATCGTAAACACGAATTTTATTGCTTACTTGTTCATAAGCTTTGGCTAAGCAATATACATCAGATTTAGGAGGGTGTCCATTGATACCAATAATGAGCTCCCATTTGTCATAATTTTGTCTCAAAATAGAGGTGACAGATTGATCGATAAATTCGATTCCGTTATATATAGGCATAAGTATGCTAATCATTCCACTTTTAGAAAAAGTGGAGCAAAAAAATTAATAATTTTGTCTTAAATTATATTATCCACTTTTCTAAAGGTGTATTCTCTGGAACATAAACCAATTGTCAAATCCTTCTAAATTCTCTCTAAATAAAGTGAAAGACTCTAAATTAGAGAGAATACAATCCACTAATATAATCTGATCATCTTTTACTAAATATCTATGTTTAAAATATGTCTGCAATTTGCTGTCAAAAGTTAAAGACCACCAATCAATTTTATCCTTGTGTAAAAAGAAGAAACCTCCAGCAATAGAATTTTGATGAGCAGGTATTTGTTGCACAGGCAAACCATGTTCGTTCTTGTTATTCACAATTTTATGTAAATAATTCATATATCCATCGTCATTATTGATACAAGCGTATCCAATTTTATCCTTATTGGTTTCAAGAAGCTGTAAGTTGTTCCCCCAATTGGTCAGTCTATTTGTGTGAAAATCATCAGGTCTATTTCTAAAATAGCCAATATCACACCAGCCGTAAAATGGAGTATCAAAATAGCTTCTCTCAATAGTCTCTTTCACAAACCATATTTTTTCAGCCCATAACATATTGAGTTCCCAAGAAGTCATGTCATTCAACAAATGGTTTTTCTTATGATTTTCAATCCATGAATCTTTATATGCATAATTATGAAATTGGTCTATGGGTTTGATAATCACTTTGATTTT
>Ga0114960_10002473_pt1 | contig 14395 bp, 18 predicted proteins | sample C_130625_MF_Meta_FD_92637 | JGI IMG/M metagenome (GOLD analysis project Ga0114960, IMG submission 92637) | Freshwater microbial communities from Lake Croche, Canada to study carbon cycling - C_130625_MF_MetaG | ecosystem: Environmental > Aquatic > Freshwater > Lake | place: Lake Croche, Canada... | reverse complement strand
ACGTTATCTTTTATGTCTTTTTTATCTAAGATAAGCTCATAATATAAACTAGCTCCATCAATATTAATGCTATTAACCACAATATTATTTGTAAAAACACTTTTTAATTCAAAATCTGTATTAATATTTTGTTTTAATTCTTCATATATATCTATGAAAGATGTATTTTTTATTTTATTACTTTTTTTTAAGTCTTCTAGTTTTGAATTAAATATATTTTTAAAATCTATTTTATTCATATATATCTAATATTTAAAATAATTTATTTAAATTATTTTTATTAAAAATATTTTATATAATTTATATTTTCAGGATTAGGTTTATATATCATATAGGCTTGATTATCATATCTTTTAGACATTGTATGAGTATCAGTATATACACCTGATGAAACACGTAAAAATTTATAAGTATTTCTAATAACAAAATCCCATTGTATAAAATCAAGATGTCTTATAAAACTAGGATTTTTAACTTCTTCCATATTATTATCATATAAACCCGAAAATAGTTTATGTTGTATATTTATTAATATATCATCGTATATATTAAATGAACTATGTTCTATTATTACAAATAATCCATCTGGTTTTAATACTCTATATACTTCATTTAACATATTTGTTAAATTTGGTATATGATGTAATGATAAAAAACATGTAATTATATCAAAACTTTTATCATCATACATTAGTTTATTATTTTTTATTAATTTAAAGTTAAAACTTAAATTTCTATTTTTATAATATGGACCCCATTCTTCTATATCAGTCCCATTTATATTTTGTATATTTAAAATTGATGCAAATACTTTAGTTTTTCTTCCATCTCCACAACATAAATCTAAATATTTAATATTTTTAAAATTAACTGTCTTATTTATTTTTTTTAATGCTCCTATAACATTTTTTCTAAGATGTTCCATACCATAATTTAAAGGATTACATTGAACATTATTCATAAATACCGTGTTTTTATAAATTTTAAGTGATCTCATATGTTCTATAATATAATAATCACTTATTTTTACACTATTTTTCAATATAGTATAAATATTTATTGCTTCATCGAAATTAATAAAATGACATAACATTTCTACAAAACTATTTAAATATAATATATTTTTTTTATTATTACAAGTACGAACTAAATATTGCATTTCATAATTAATATTTTTTTTTTCTTTTTCAAACTTTATATATTGATTAAATTTAGATAAATATAATTTTATACTCGTTTCCCATAAACAACTTTTAGTTTCTCTTGATTTGGATGCAGCAATATATTTAAAAAATTTATCTTTAGGAACTAAATCAAAAAATGTTTCCGTTTTTAAATTTTTCATAATATATATATAATTAAGTTATAAAAAAATAAAAAAATAAATTAAAAATTAAAATTCCAATCATTATATAGACCACCTTCTGTAATATTTAATTTAATAACTTTGGATTTTTCTTTATCAATAAGATCTATTTTATTAAAGATAGATATATTTTTATTGTTTAAATAATCTAGCTTTTTTTTTGAATAAAATAAATAGCTAATTCTATCATATGTAGTATTTTCTTTATTTTCAATAAATGGGTGACTACCAGGTGGTAAAATTTTATAAAAATTTATTTTATTGTCATTATGTTCATTTATTTCTGATTGATTATCATTTTTTAAATTATTCTCTGGTTTAATCTCTTCTAATAAATCATTTGAAAATACGCAAAATTGATGTTTATCAATAATATTTCTTCTTATAAAAAATAAAAAAAAATATATAAAAATAATTAAAAACATTTATTTTATTAATGATATATTTATTTAATATTTAATTATCTTTATACTATAATTATTTACTTAAGCAATTTAAGAAATATATCATTAATAAATAGATGCCTGAAGGTCCAGAAGTTAGTTATATGAAATTTTTTTTAAAAAAAAAATTTATTAATAATCAAAATCAAAATAACTGTTTTCTAACAAATTTCACCATATTAGGCGGAAGATATAGTAGGCATGGAAATCCAAAAATGATGACTCAATTCATTAAAAATTTACCTTCAAAAATATTAATTATTGAAAATAAAGGTAAATTATTATATATAAAATTGGAGCATAATCTAAATATTGTAATTACACTTGGTTTAACAGGAATTATCAAATATGAATGCGAAAAACATTGTCACTATAAATTTGATACATCATGTGGCCCTTTTTATTTGAAAGATAAACGCAATTTTGGAACAATATCATTTATGAATGATGAAGATTTGGATGCTAAATTGAAAACTATTGGTCCCGATTTATTAAATGAAAAAATGACATTTCGCGATTTTTCTGAAAAAATTAATAAATATCCCGAAAATGAGCTTGGAATAGTTCTTCTTAATCAAAAATTATTTTCAGGAATCGGGAATTATATAAGAAGTGAAGCCTTATATGAAGCTAAAATATCCCCTTTTAGATTAATTAAAAATATTGATTCATCTGAATTAAAAATACTATTTAATAAAATCAAATCTATTATGAAAAACGCTTATAAGAGCCACATTAAACATGATTATCACAAATCATATTCTTTCAAAGTTTATAAACGTACAGTGACTGATAAAAATGAGCCTGTTATTCGTCAAAGATTAGAAAAGGGCCGAAATATTTACTGGGTGCCATCAGTGCAAAAATAAAAAATAATAATCATTTTTATTTTATTTTATTTTGTTTTCTTAATAACAAGTTTTATGCGAGCTGTTTGTGGTGGAACAGAAATATTATTTTTCCCTACACTTTCATTTCTCTCTAAGTTATTATTATTACTAGTACTATTATTTTTGTTATTATTATTTATTCTCAAAATACTTGATAAAGATTCTTTAGAATCATAAATGTGAAGCTCTCTTTTAAGATCGGCTAAAGTCATTTCCATTCGATAAGAATCCTTTAAATAATAGATAATTGTTCCCAAAAATTTTTCAATATTTATTTCTTCTTGAATTTTTATTTCATTATTTTTTTCATCAATCATTGCGCCCTTTTCTATATATTTATTTTTTTCTAGTTCTGAAAGCTTAGTTAATTCAATATATTTTAAAGAGAATTTCGGCACATCTGGAAGAGTAATCTTATATGCATACCTTTTTCTAAAAGCTATTAAATCAGCAAATGCGCGAGGTCGCTCTCTTTCAACTCTCCGTACTAGATCACAATGTAGAGAGATAACTTTTACACCTAAATAGTAAAAATGAAATTCTGGATTACCCAAAATTTCTTCAAAATATTTAGCACCACATTTCTGAGCCCATATATCTAGCCATGTGTCCCAATAATGAGGCCATTTATCAGTGCCTTTAGCCTGATATTCAATGTATTTAAATATTTCATTCTTATCAAATGAGTCACTAACTTTTTCATATAGCTCTTCTGAAATAGTATGAATATATAAATCTAAGTCATTCATTGATCTATGACCAACTAAATATAAGACAATTGAACTAAAAAGCATAAATTGAGATGACCGCGTCAAAACATCAATATTTTCATATAGATAAGACCTATATTTTAAAAACATGGCTTTAGATTCATTATTCTCTCTTTTAATAAAATGCTCAAAACACTGTAATTCAACAAATTTTAGTGACGTTTTATTTAAAAAAAGCGATGAGGAAATTTCAATTTCTTCATCAGTGGTTGGATAATAGATTACAAAGTTGTTTTTAGAAATGTCACTAATCGGATATTTTTGATGCAAATCGCGCTTACAAACAATAAGTATATTAATATTTAACAATACATTCGGATTGTTAGTCATTTCGCGAAATAAAAACTCGTATTTTCTTTTGACATAATCGTATAATTCTTGTTGGGTTTTTATTTCCTTTCTAGGGAAGATTAATTGATACATTATTTTCATAATATGGATTGCACCAATTTCAATGGATTTTATTCCATATAAAATATATTTATCTTTTAAATTAGTGTCATAATATTTGTATGAGTCATTCTTATTTTTACCAAAAATAATAAAATTATTTAAATTATCAAAATATTTAATTCCATGTAAAAAAATTTCATCAATATCTTCATCAAAATTATGCACCAATTTTTTATTCTGAATAATTAAATTTAATTTACTTTTTAAATTTAAATTTTTATATTTAATTTTGTCCCAAACAATATCTATAGGAATATGTAAATCATCTATTTTATTAAGAATCATAAGTTGGATAATTATAATTGACAATCTAATACATCAAATAATAAATAAATAAAATCATTTTTTTATTTTTATTAATAAATTTATAAAAATTTTGTTTTTCTGAATCAGACTTTCTAAAATAATTCTGATAATAATTGTAATAGATGAAGCCATGGTTCAACCTCACGCAAGTTCTCTTCAGGATTGTCCTCTGCTACATTGTAGGAGCGTGGATATTATTTGTGCTCTTTGTTGGGGTACCAACCATGTCGCAATCTTTTTCTGATTGAAAAAAAAATGAGAAAAATCCAATCGTAGCGAAGCATACCAAAATGGTAATTTTTTTGGTCCATTCCAAATTATAGCCAAAGAAATTGGCTACAATGTCAAGCAACCAAGTTAAATAGCCTATTAAAACTATTCTGCTCAAGATGGCAGAAGGATCCATAATGATAGCGTCCGTTTTACCGTTTTCTTTTTGTTGATGTTAGGTTTGTGTTTTTTTAGACTTTTATATTTTTATTTTCTGGTGGTTTTACCTGTCAATTTTTTCCGAATAAGCCAAACAAAGTTTGGCTTGTCTGAATAAATTAATAATAACAATTTTCTTATAAAACAGTCTTCCACATTAGATCTCTCCAAAATGTTTTTTTCTTGGTAAATCAGTTATCTGGTGAATAACAGCGTCTATCCTCACTAGCTCAGAATTAATATCCTCAGCATCAATTGCCGCGGAAGCAGCAAATTGAGAGCACAGATCTGAATATTTCGATCGTGGTGCTTTTTCATGGACGAGTTTTGCAGCTAATGAAGCACGTTCAGCATTGTTCGCTACACTGCACGAAGAACAATACACACTATACCTTATCTTCAAAAGCGCTGTTTTCGCATCGGTGATTTTCTTGCTCCAACCCTTAGATGAAGATCTTTGCGCCAACAAAATCGGAAGATTGTCATCAACTTGACTGGCTTTTGAAGAGCCTAATCTGTATTCAATGTTTGTCCTGCCACTAAGGCACGCAGTATTCGAAATAGCATCTAAAATCTCTGCTAAGTCGGATGCTTTTTCAGCAAGCTTTCGCTCGCATGGTTTTTGTGCCAATGCCTTAGCTTTTTTTGCAAGTTTGGATGCTTTTTCAGAACATCTCAAAGCATAATTAATGTCTTCATCAGATGGACTATTGTTGTTCTTGGAAAGAGCGTGAAACGCTTTTCCAAGAAGTGATTGTTCTTTTTGGACAACCTTTATATCAAAAGTAGGTTGTTCCCACAATTCTTCGTCTTCAAAGTCTCTCCTAATTTCCCCGGCGATTGCTCTGTTCCATCCATCAGACCCTAACATTTTTCTACCTTCGCCTTGGTACAAACTTATATAATAAATTTTATACTTTTTTACTGTTGGTTGTATTATCCTTCAATTTTTTTCTCATAAATTACCATAAAAACAAACCAATTTCAATAAACTAGAATATTATAAAAAACAGTAAATAAGTAAAAAAATAGTATTATTTGAAAATAGGGAAATAGTTTTTTTCTATAATTTAATTTATAACTAATATCAAAATTGTAAATTAAATATAATACACAAGCAGGAATAAAAATAAAATTATCTATATTTGTACTTCTTTTATTTACAATAAATACTGACAAAATTCGAAGTAATGTATTTATGTTATAAAAAATAAAATATTGATATTCATTACTAAATAAATCACTAATATCTTTCACATTCTCTGGCTCATCACCTAATTTATAATTATGATTCTCTAATTTCTTCATCGCATATGAAATAATACATTCATCTTTACAAAGTAACCAAGAAAGTGGAATAGATACAAAACTTATTATATATAATTTATCAAACAAAGTATTCTTTCCTATAATAAATCCATAAATATTCTCTATAATCATTCCACATAAATGAATTACTCCAACGTATTTGAATCTATTATGACTCATAATTTATGAATATATTTTATAATTCATTTATCTTTAAATATACTTCATCAAAAGGGTTGTAAATATATTTAAAAATCATCAGGAATTGGATAAGCAATAGCAACTGGAATTATTTCCATATTATCCGCCGCATCTCCAGAACTATTTGCAGCATAATTGGCTTCAATAGCTGCTTTTTCAGCCAAAATTGATAATTTTTCCGATATCAATAATGCTTTTAATTGTTCATCCAATGCATGCTTCTCCAATCCAATCGCATTATTTAAATCATTTTCAAACGATTTAATAATTTCAGGAGATTCACTATTCATAATTGCTTCTTTATATAATTCATAAATATCTTCACGTATCTTAGTCTGCTCCAATCTTTTTTCCTGAGCAAATAGCAAATCATTTTTTGATTTATTGAATTTTTCAATAATTATTAATGATTCGTTGTATTTATCAATAGAGACTTGAAGTAAATGCAAAGCATTTGATAAACTTCCCTTTACTTCTGCCATTTTTTTTTTGTTATTCATTGTTAAAAAAATAGATTAAATATATTATTTTTCAATTTTTTTTAAAAAAATTTATATTTAAAATTAACACAATATATTATTTTATTTCAAATGAGTGTAATTATTAAAATTTTTAAAAAAAACGAAACATCAATTATTGAAGATACAGAATATGAATTTAGTCTAAATGAAAAGATTATTGATATAAAAAATAAAATATTGAAAGAATCATTTAATGAATCGCATAATTATTTAAATATGGAAAATATTACAGATAAAGTTTTCAAAGACTATGGAAAGCTATTTTTTGATAAAGGTCCCATCCCAGAAATAATTGATAATTATAAATTAGATCAAATGACAAATGGAAACCGAGTTTTTTCATTTTTATGTACTCCAATTAATAAAGAGATGAAAAAAAAAGAATCATTGCCTAAAATTAATAATAAACAACATACTATGAAAAGCAAAATTTTTCCAGATAATAATCATAATCAATTCAAGTTCAATGAAAATGACTTTCCTGCTTTATCATAAAATTATTATTAAATATAAAAAAATGATAAATTATTTTATAGATATTAAAATTATTATAAAATAGAAACTAATTTAATATATATGACTTTTGAAACAATAAGCCCTATACTAGATAATAATAATAATCTTATCTATAATTTATTAATTTCAAAAACATTTTTACAAATTAAAGAACTAAAATTTATTACAAAACTTATCACAAAAAATGGCACTCATCTATATTTATTTAAATTGCCCCTTTCAAAAATAAGTTCCTATTTTTTTGATAATGATGGAATTTTTAAAAAAAATGAAAAGTTAGATAAATTAAGAAAGCCTGCTAAACAAATTGAATTTTTATTTAGTGACTCACCATTTTTATCATATTTGAATTTATCGCCATTTGAAATATTATGTGAAAAAACATCAATACTAGATGTTTTTGATGATAGCAATGATGTAAAAGAGTATAATGGACCTATAAAATATCAATATAAACCAATTAGTAATGAATTGGGACAATATTCAATATCTGCAGCTGAATTTAATAATTCTATTACAGTTATTTCAATAAATTATGATGTAAAAATTAATTATTTCAAAAGTGCTAAGTTGTAAGAGATGAATTTTTAATAAGAATAGTAATTCTTAATAAAATTATTAGTATATAATAATAAAAAAATATCATACTTATTAAATATGAATGAAGAATTAAAGGAGAAAGGATATATTATTATTCCAGATTTTTATAATCCCGAAGAGATACTCTCTATGCGAAAGATTATTTTATTTAATATGAAAGTCAGAAAAAATATGATGAGCATGGGCTTTAATTCTGGATCTAAGCCCGATTTTTTAAGAGACACCGATTATAAAAACTTAATTCCATTACTACGTTTAAATGATATTCATATATTAATGAAATCAATTTTTAATGCACCATTTCATTTATGTTCTCACAATGATATTGGATTAAATCGCATTGTTAATTGGCATAAAGATACATTAAATAATCAATACAAAATTTTTCAAAAACATGATATTTGGTCAGTTGTAGATAATGAGAATCATGAAATTTATAAATTTCTTATTTATTTACAAGATCATACAAATGATAATAATGGATTACAATTAGTAGAAAAATCTCATTTAAATCCTTATATTGATACAAAAAATAAAATACACATCAAAAGCAAAATTGGAAGTGTAATAATTTTTGATCAACGAATTACCCACAGAGGTCAATCTTCATCCCAAACAATAAATGGCTTTGATAGAATATTACTATCTATTGGATTCGGCAAAAATAATATTTTTACAGAAGAATTTGAAAGGGGAACTATTAAAAGACAATATGACCAAAATAGAATGATAAAAAAATTATAAAAAATTAAAAATTTAATAATTTCTTTCTCATAAATACCATTTTATGTCCCGATTTTTCAAGATGTTTATAAATTCCTGTTGAAAAAGCAATTAATAACAATTGATGCATATATGAGGGAGGTTTCCCTTTTAAAATATTAAATATTTTATCTATTATTTTTTCTGAATATTTTTTAAAAAGAAAATAGATTAAATAAGCAATTCCAATTTCTCCTATTATTTCTAAAACAATCCTGTATTGAGGTAAATTATCATCTTGATCTGGGAATATAAAATCAATGAATTCAGATAAAATTAGTCCATACAAAAAAAATATAAATACTATAAGCAATATATAAAAATATAATATATATTTCATATATTATATTCACATAAAATTTATAAATTTATTATTTTTTTTGAGTTTAATTATATTTAATCTCAAAAAGGAAAAATACTTGGATCAAAAAATTCTCTCTCATTTTTAGGAGTATTCTTAAAAGTGTCTTCAACAAATTTCCAGTAAAATCCTCCCGCGTTTTTTATATTTCCATGTGCTGCACAAGAAATCAATGATTTATTAATGCCAGTTGATGCTGAAGCATCAACTATGCGTGGAAAAACATTTATTATTTCTCCAGAAAGATTCATTTGTAAAATCGGCTTACCTCTTTTATTTGATCCAAGCTCATTCCAATAATAATAAAAAAGCTTTTGAACTAAATGTTCAGGCAAAGACGCGCCATTGTAAGTCTCCATTTTTTTATATTAAAATTCGTTTTTTATACTAACAAAGAAAGATTCATTGAGGAATTATTTTAAATAAAAAATATAAGTAAAATTATAATCAATTTTTTTTATTTCATTTTAGTAATTTGTCTATTATTTTTTTTACGCTTTCAAGAGCCCCTTCTGACCATCCTTGATGTAGCGCAACTACTTCGCCAACAACAAATAAATCTTTCTCAGGATTTTGCGCCTTTTTTATAAAATCAACTCTATTTTTATAAGGTCCGGTCAGTGGTTGATAATAATGAGTTCCGATAGGCCACCAGAAGCTTTTAATTGAATTTAATTTTAAGGATCCATGAGGAATACTAAATGTTTTCTCAAATAGCACACATAAAAAATTCCTATTTTCTTCATTATTTTCAATATATGATTTAAGAAAAGCCGCGCTTTCATTATCTGTATAAATTATCATATAAATTCCCTTATCTGGATTAATTGAGATAATTTTATGTAAAGGGCCTTTGACAACCATTGTAGGGGAAGTAATATATTTTTTCAAAATGGGAATCGATGATTGTGAGAATTTACCATAACAGCGCAAAAATTTTTGACCATGAATTTGATCATATATTGGATTCTTAATTAATCTATAAAGTGAATCGACTGTAGTTGCAAAGACTACTTTTTTTGTGAAATACTTAAAGCTTTTTTTTATAGAAATAAATTTTTGAGAAGCTTTTGCAGTAACTTTTATTTTTATTTTTTTTATATTTGAGCTTTCAATAATAAAATTTCCGTCTTCATTTTTTTCAACACTAGTGACATTATTTCTTTTAATTTTTATAGGATTAATTTTTTTGACCAATTTTGACAATAATAAATTCCATGGTATTCCAACCGCAGTAAAATTATCATAATTATCTTCAAAACCATAATTATATAAAACATCATAAATATCTGTATTTTCATAATCAGTATAACCAGAACAAGCTAAAAAATTGGCATAGCCAGACATTCCCAATAAAGGCAATGCAAATTCTTTAAATGTTTGATTTATACAAATCCCTTTTTTTCGCTTTTCATTATATGTTCTTTTAATCATTAAAAAAAGTTTTTTAACAACACACTGGCCCTTTAAATCAATGCTTTCTCCGGTATTTGTTTCAAATTTCTTATAAGGAATATCCAGTTCATCTAATAAATCCATTAATAATTTATCTTTTTCTAGGCGACCTACTCCAGCGCCAATGCTAACATTTGAGCCATAAAATAATTCCGAACCCATTCGTCCCCCAATATGTTTCTGATTTTTTTCTAATATCAATACTTTTAAATTAGGACTAGTTTTTCGGATTAAATAGGCAGTATATAGACCAGCTATTCCAGCACCTATAATTATTATATCATAAATCATATTTATATATTATAATATGATTTTTATTTATCATTGTTAAAATCTTTTATTTGATAAATAAATTGGGACTTTAGTATTTGTCCAAGATGTTCTATCAAATCTTACTCCACTTCTTTTATACAAAGGATCTGAAAAACAATAATCAATATATCCTAAAATTAAATCATTAGGAATAAATTCCACAGAAAAAATTTCATGTTTAGAAACAGTTGGATTTTCTTCTAAAATTATTTCGAATATTTTATGAAAAAATAATAATAAATTTTTTCTTAGGATAAAACCTGTTTTTGGATCGTCATTTTCTCTATTTTTTTTTGCTAAAATCGAGACAGAACTTATTAAAGAAAGTTGTGAAACCTTATTTTCTATTTCAATTTTTGATGCTAATTCTGGCTCAGAATTCAAAAAATCAATCACAAATGGATATACATTTCTAGAAATTGCAATATCTGAAATTGGTCTCTCTTTTTTCACAGCCTTGGTTTTTTTTTGTTTTTGTGAAAGAGGAACTTCGACCACACTCATTTTTTGGTTTGTGGATAAAGAATTCTCTTCTTTTTATATGCGATAGAGACAGGTTATTTAATAATAATTTCACAATCAATTTTTATTTAATAAAAATGATTAATTATTTTTTATGATTATAAACTCCCATAATCAAAATAAAAAAGAACATGGATTTACAAAGAAAATATGTAGGGGATTTGATTCATGGCAACTCTTATTATGTACATGTTAATTGGAATCTAAATGGTAAGCAAATGAATTATACATCATATTTTGTTGGATTTTTTGAAAATTACTATTTTAGAACACAAGGTACAGTTATTATTTTCAGCGACTTAGATGGACATCAGAGACATATTTATTGTTTTAATGAATTTTATTCAACGCGTTTTCCACCTTTAAGTCCTCAACTATTAACACAAATTCAAAGAAATTCGATCATGTACAGTAATGGAATAGAAACACTAATTGCCTATATGAATTTGGCAAATAAAAATCCAACTATTCCACATGGCGATTTTTTGAAATATTTGAATAAATTTTAAATTCAATCTTTTCAAGTAATTCAATGCATCTATATTAGGATTGTTAAATAATTATAATTTCAATAAATAATTTCGCAATTCCATAATAAACATTTGTGTCTCTAAATCCCATGTATCAAAAAAATTGGCATATTGACCCTCTTTATCTGTTTGAGCACTAAATTTTAAAATTGCATTATCATTTGCACGTAATTCATTTGTGAGGTTATTCTTATGATTCACCGCAATAATGATAAAACTATATGGAATATCCATAATTTTATTTAAACGTTGTTCAGTAAAATATTTATGTTCTCCCCTCTTACATGTTTCATCAAAAGGCCGTGCTTCCCAAAATTTCTTTGTATAAGCCATACTTGCCTCAGATAATGAAATTGGTCCATCACTACTCATGGAACTAATATTTTTTAAAATATTGTAAGTCCCAATCAATGTACTTCCTACACATTTAATATCATCTGATTCCTGGTATTTAAGCAAAATCTTAATTCGAGCATAAATACTTTCCGGAGGATAATAATCATCATCATCCATATGAACAATATAAGGATTGCTAGAGTTTGAAACAGCAATATTACGCTTCATTGCCACTGTCATAGGCTCGCCATCTGCTGTTGGCATATGAATAAATTTAATTCTTTTATCTCCTCTTGGCAACATATCTTTAACTGATTCATAAATATCTGGACTATCATCTACAATGACCCATTCGATTTTCTCTTTTGGATAATTAAAATTATTAAAATTGCGGATTGCCATACTAAATAGATGACGGCGCTTATAGGTAGGTGTTATTATACTAATTAGGGGTAAATCAGAATCAGTCACAGTACCCAGTTTTAAAACATAATTTCCCTCCTCATCAACTTCAAATTCGGGACTCATTAATCCATTTAATGTTTGCTGCATAAAATCATAACTGACTTCTCTATTTTCAATGTCTGAAAACCCCTCTTTTTGAAGGGCAATCATTGGATCACACATATAACAATTATAATTTGGATGAATTTTTTCCAAATAAAATCGGTCAATCTCTTCGCTATATTCATCAACTTTTAATAAATCTTCAACAAATTTGGGATTTTCCAAATTAATTATGTAACAATGAGTTGTCCAGCATTGAACTCGTGCGAACCCCTTATATTTATTTCGCTCAATCAAACGATGAACGGTGCCTCCTAAATAAATCATATTCCAATCATGCGGAATTTGTAAAGATCCAGGAATTTTTGAAATAAGTTTGCAGTCATCTTCAAAAATCATGATATATTTATATTTATTTTCTAATGCAGATTTAATAACTGATAAATGAGATTCTAAACAACCGCGCTTAGGATCAGCATGTTTTTCTGCCAAAAAAAGATCATGCTTAATTCCATTTTCTTTCAAGTGATTTTTAATATATACCAGTTTTTCAGGTCGCGATTTTAAATTAATAACAACCTTTTTCGTTTTGTTTGATTCAATTAAGCTTTTCATTTTTTTAATTAATATAAATATATAATAATCTATTTTTAAGTTTATATTTATATCTATTGAAAAATAGTATTTTTAATATAAATTTTATTAAAAAATGATTTTTAATTTCTATATAAAAATTATTTTATATAGAAATACATAATTTATTGATAATACTATGACATATATATATTTTTTTGTAATCATTTGTTTTTACAATTTTATTGTAATTAATGGACATTTAAGGGGTCCTATTTCTGTAGAAACATTTGTAATTAATGAATCAAAAGAGAATAATACTAATAAAAATAATTGCCCAAATATAAATTCAACAATTATTAATGAAATTGAATTACATGAATTATTTCAATATTTAACAAAAATTAGTAGAAATGAGATAATTGAAAGAGCTGATAAATGGAAAAATGTTAAATTATATAATGAAATAAATAATAATCACACATTTGATGGATATAATATGGACGCAGCAGGTTATATTTCTATGGTATGGAAATTACCATCACCTGGTTTTAATATTAGAAAACTCTCCTATTTTTGTAGGAAAAATGAATCAAATGACATTGATAATAAAAATGAATCAAATAGCAATAATAAAAACAATAAAAACAATAATAAAAACAATAAAAACAATAAAAACAATAAAAACAATAATAATAACATTAACAATAACAATAACAATAAAAAAAATAATATTAAAAAAGGTGACGCTTTCTTCAATTTTAATAATAATGATACTTTATTATTTAATAATTGGATTAATCCTTTTTCATTCAATGCATATTCACAAAAAATTGATAAAAAGATTGATTTAATACCCAAAAATTATTCCAAACTTATTGATTTAGGCTATTTTCATTGCATATATAAAAATGTGGTATAAATATTGAAAAAAGAGATAAAAAATGAAAAAACGACCCAATAAGCTTTAAAATATTATTTGTAAATAATAGCGGATAATTAAGACTAAGTATTAATGAATTAAATATTATTAGATCATATTCTTTTTCACTATAAATTTCTTTATATTTATTAATTTTTTGTAAAAATATATCTATATTGGTATTTAAATTTTCATTAATAATTTCGAAATAATATAAATTATTATTATTCAATTCTTCAAAACCAAATAAAGATAATACATTTTTAGAAATATTTAAATATTTAATATTAAAATTATTATTATCAATATTTT
>Ga0114960_10002469_pt1 | contig 14399 bp, 12 predicted proteins | sample C_130625_MF_Meta_FD_92637 | JGI IMG/M metagenome (GOLD analysis project Ga0114960, IMG submission 92637) | Freshwater microbial communities from Lake Croche, Canada to study carbon cycling - C_130625_MF_MetaG | ecosystem: Environmental > Aquatic > Freshwater > Lake | place: Lake Croche, Canada... | reverse complement strand
CCAAACTTCGCCGACAAAATCGTCGTGATCGCCGCCGTCAGCGTCGTCTTGCCATGGTCAACGTGGCCAATCGTGCCCACGTTCACGTGCGGTTTGGTCCGCTCAAACTTGCCTTTTGCCATTTATCGACTCCGAAAAAAAAGCACATCAAAAAGTGCCACTGCACCAAAAAACTGGTGCCCATGGCGGGAATCGGACCCGCGACCTCTCCCTTACCAAGGGAGTGCTCTACCACTGAGCCACATGGGCATTCAACCAACCGACAACCCCAAAGATGTGGAGCGGGAGACGGGAATCGAACCCGCGTCATTAGCTTGGAAGGCTAAGGTTCTACCATTGAACTACTCCCGCATCAGGCTTTCACCCTCACAGTCGCAGGTCACCCAAAGTCACATCTTTGCACTGGTGGAGGAGGCTGGATTCGAACCAGCGTAGGCGTAAGCCAACAGATTTACAGTCTGCCCCCTTTAGCCACTCGGGCACCCCTCCGCCGAACCGCGCACTATAACATATTTTGACGTTAAGCCTTGGTTTTCATGCCGCCTCTTGTGTTGTAAGCGCCCAATCCCAACGCCAGTTCACACCCCGCTCACGCAGCCATGACTGGGCCAAAGAAAAATGACTGCACCCAACAAAGGGCATGGGGCCACGCCGGGCCGACAAGGGCGAGGGGTGGTTGGCCTGCAAAACCAGGCTTTGTTGGCCCGATTGGGCCGCCGTTTTTTCGATGGTCAAGGCTTTGGTTTGGGCATGTGCCCCCCACAGCATATACACACAAAGCGGTGAAGAATTAGCCACAGCCTTAATGATTTCGTCAGTGAGCGCGTCCCAACCTTTGCCCGCATGGCTTCCGGCTTGGCCTTCTTCAACGCTCCAGCAGGTGTTGAGCAAGAGCACGCCACGCAGCGCCCAAGCGGTCAAGGAGCCGTTCGTGGGCGCCTCCAATCCGACATCGCGGCGCACCTCTTGCACGATGTTGCGCAAAGAAGGCGGGATTTTGATACCGGGTGCCACCGAAAACGCCAGACCCTCGGCTTGGCCCGGCCCATGGTAAGGGTCTTGGCCCATGATGAGCACTTTTACATCCCGCAAAGGGGTCAAGCGCAAGGCCCGCAAGGGATCGCCGGGGTAAACCACGGCACCCGCCGCGAGGCGCTGGATCAAAAATGTATCCAAGGCAAAACCCGCTTCACTTTGGGCAAATGACTGCCACAGGGTTTGCCATTCGGCACTCAGAGGCTCGCCGGTGGGCGCGCTCGGCAATTGGCCTTGCGCGTCGGGTGGCCAGTGGCTCAAGCGGTTTGAGCCCTCGGGCGAAGCATCCCACAGCAGACGTTGCATGATCATCGCTGGACGATGGACGCGCCTTCAGGCCTGAAACAGTTCGGCCAAGGCCAAACCCGGCTCGGGCTGGCGCATGAAGGCCTCGCCCACCAAAAAGGCCTGCACGCCCGCTTGGCGCAAGCGCAGCACATCGTCACGGGTTTGGATACCGCTTTCGGTCACCAAGATGCGTTGCGCTGGCACAGCCTTCAGCAAATCCAGGGTGGTCTGCAAAGACACTTCAAAGGTGTGCAGATTGCGGTTGTTCACCCCCAACAATGGCGTTTTCAACTTCAATGCACGGTCCATTTCAGGCTGGTCATGCACCTCCACCAAAACCGCCATGTCCAAGCCCATGGCAACGGCTTCCATGTCGGCCATTTGGGCATCGTCCAAACAAGCGGCGATCAGCAAAATGCAATCGGCGCCCATGGCGCGCGCTTGGTAGATTTGATAGACATTGATCATGAAGTCCTTGCGCAGCACCGGCAAGTCGCACGAAGCACGCGCTTGTTTCAAGTCGTCCACGCTCCCTTGAAAATAGGTGCGATCGGTCAACACCGACAGGCAAGCCGCACTCAAGCTGCCATCGCCTTGGGCATAACTTTGGGCGATATCGGCGGGCACAAAGTCAGCCCGCAATACGCCCTTGGAGGGGCTGGCTTTTTTGACCTCGGCAATCACCGCAGCCTGTCCTGCATCTATTTTGCGGCGCAAAGCGCCCACAAAGTCGCGCGTCAGGACACGGCTTTCGGCGTCGGCACGCATTTGTGACAAGGGCTTGGTGCGCAAGGCCAGCGCCAACTCTTCGCGTTTGGTGGCGACAATTTTTTGCAAGATATCGGACATGGTTCAAGCCCCTAAACGTTGGGTGGTGGCGATGAGTTGCTCCAAGCTTTGCAGGGCGGCGCCCGACTCGATGGCCTGCTGGGCCAGCACCAAGCCCTGGGCAATGTCTGGGGCCACATTGGCCGCATACAGGGCCACGCCAGCATTGAAGATCACAATGTCGCGCGCCGGCCCCGCTTGATTGAGCAACACACTGCGCAGCATGTCCCGCGATGCCTCAGGGGTTTCCACCCGCAGCGCGCGGTTGCTGACCATGGTCAAGCCAAAGTCTTCGGGGTGGATTTCGTATTCGGTGATCACGCCGCTCTTCAACTCCCCCACCAAGGTGGCCGCACCCAGGGATACCTCATCCATGCCATCGCGCCCATAAACCACCAAGGCATGCTCGGCCCCCAAGCGCTGCAAAGCACGCACCTGGATGCCCACCAAATCGGCGTGAAAAACCCCCATCAAAATATTGGGGGCCGACGCCGGATTGGTCAACGGCCCCAAGATGTTGAAGATGGTTCGCACCCCCAATTCCTTGCGAATGGGGGCCACATTTTTCATCGCTGGGTGGTGGTTGGGGGCAAACATGAAACCGATGCCCACCTCTTCGATGCAGCGGGAAATCGCCTCGGGTTTGAGTTGGATGTTGACGCCCAAACTCTCCAGCACGTCAGCGCTGCCACTCTTGCTGCTGACGCTGCGCCCGCCATGCTTGCTGACCTTGGCACCCGCCGCCGCCGCCACAAACATGGTGCAAGTGGAGATGTTGAAGGTGTGCGATCCATCGCCACCCGTGCCCACAATGTCCACCAAATGGCGCGTGTCACTGACGTGCACCTTGGTCGAGAACTCGCGCATCACCTGGGCGGCAGCAGTGATTTCACCAATGGTTTCTTTTTTCACCCGCAATCCGGTGATCAGGGCCGCTGTCATGACGGGCGACAACTCGCCACTCATGATCATGCGCACCACGCTGAGCATTTCGTCGTGGAAGATTTCGCGGTGCTCAATGGTGCGCTGCAAGGCTTCGATGGGGGTGATGGGCATGGGGTTCTCCTTGGGGCTCATGAAGGGTCAAATGTTAAAAATTAATTCAGTACCACCACACTGGCGCTGAGCGCAGCGGTGTTGGCATCGGCGAAACGACGCACGCTGGCAAGGGCTTGGTCAATGCCTGCGGCGTCCACATCCAAATGGGTGACAAAACGGGGCCGCACTGTCCCCGTGGCCAGCACACCATCTTGGCGCAGATGGGCCAGCAACGCAGGTGCCAAGCCGTTGGCGACATCAACAAACACGATATTGGTTTGGGCTGAGCGCACGGCAATCCCAGGCATTCCTTGCAGACCGTCGGCCAAACGCAGTGCCAGCACATGGTCCTGGCAAAGACGTTCAACATGGTGCTCGAGCGCATGCAAAGCCGCCGCCGCCAGCAGGCCCGACTGGCGCATGCCACCCCCCAACACCTTGCGCCAGCGGTGGGCCTTGTCCATCAAAGCCGTCGATCCACACAGGACCGAGCCGACCGGCGCGCCCAAGCCCTTGCTCAAACACACCGACACACTGTCAAACAAATCGGCGATGCGGCGCAACTCGGTCATGGCATCGGTGCCCTCGGCCTGGGCTTGGGCCACGGCCGCATTCAGCACCCGCGCGCCATCCAAATGGGTGGCCAAGCCATGCTGGCGCGCCAGCGCTGTGGCTTGCTCCAAATAGGCCATGGGCATGACGTGCCCATTCCAGGTGTTTTCCAAGCACAGCAAGCGGGTGCGGGCAAAGTGGGCATCCAACGGCTTGATGGCCCCGGCAATATCGGCCAAAGCCATTTGGCCCAGTGCATCTTGGGCCAAGGGTTGGGGTTGGATGCTGCCCAGGACCGCGGCACCGCCACCTTCATAGCGGTACGTGTGGGCGTTTTGACCCACCAGGTATTCGTCACCGCGTTCGCAATGGGCCATCAATGCGCACAAATTGCTTTGGGTGCCCGAGGGCATGAACAAAGCCGCCTCTTTTCCCGTGAGCGCAGCGATGCGGTCCTGCAAAGCCCGCACCGAAGGGTCGTCGCCAAACACATCGTCCCCCACAGGCGCGGCGGCCATGGCTTGGCGCATGGCGGGCGTGGGTTGGGTGACGGTATCGCTGCGCAAATCAACGGTTTTCATGCGGCACCTGTGAGGAAGTTTTTGAACAGGGCGTGGCCGTGTTCGGTCAATATGGACTCGGGGTGAAACTGTACGCCTTGCAGCGGCAAGCTGCGGTGTCGCACGCCCATGATTTCACCATCGTCGCTGCGCGCCGTGACCACCAATTCGCGGGGACAAGTGGCGCGCTCGATTGCCAAGGAGTGATAGCGATTGACCACAAAGCGATCGGGCAAGCCCGCAAAAACACCTTCACCGGTGGTGGTGATGTTCGAGGTTTTGCCGTGCATGAGTTGTTGGGCCCGCACAATGCGCGCGCCCAAGGCGGCACCGATGCTTTGGTGTCCCAAGCACACGCCCAAGATGGGCAGCCGGCCCATAAAGTGGCGAATCGCGGCCACCGAAATGCCCGCTTGCTCGGGGGCGCAGGGCCCGGGTGAAATCACCAAGTGGCTCGGGCTGCGCTGGGCAATGCCTTCAAGCGTGATTTCATCATTGCGGTAGACCTCCACGGCCGCACCCAATTCGCCAAAATACTGGGCGATGTTGTAGGTGAAACTGTCGTAGTTGTCGATCATCAAGAGCTTCATTCCAAACCCTCCTCAACCAACTCGCTGGCGCGCAGCAAGGCACGCGCCTTGTGCTCGGTTTCGCGCCACTCCATCTCGGGCACCGAATCGGCCACCACACCCGCGGCGGCTTGCACATACAAGGTGTCGTCTTTGATGATGCCCGTGCGGATGGCAATGGCCAAGTCCATGTCGCCCGCAAAACTGAGGTAGCCGCATGCCCCGCCGTAAATGCCCCGCTTGCTTGGCTCGAGCTGGTCGATCAGCTCCATCGCATGCACCTTGGGTGCGCCACTCAAAGTTCCTGCGGGAAAGGTCGCCTTGAGCACATCGATGTTGTCCAGGCCTTCGCGCAACACGCCCTCCACATTGCTGACGATGTGCATCACATGGCTGTAGCGCTCGACCACAAAGGCCTCGGTGACTTTGACGCTGCCCACCTGCGCGATGCGGCCAATGTCGTTGCGGGCCAGGTCAATGAGCATCACATGCTCGGCGCGCTCCTTGGGGTCTTGGATCAACTCTTGCTCGATGGCTTTGTCCAGCTCGGGGGTGGCGCCACGCGGTCGGGTCCCTGCCAAGGGCCGAATGGTGACCTTGCGCCCCACCTCTGACTTGGCTGCGTCACCGGTGGCGTTGATTTGCTCCAAGCGCACCAAAATTTCAGGCGACGCCCCCACCACATGAAAGTCGCCCAAGTGGTAGTAATACATATAAGGGCTGGGGTTGAGCGAGCGCAAAGCGCGGTACAACGACAAGGGGCTTTCGGTGTAGCGCTTTTTCAAACGCTGGCCCACTTGCACCTGCATGAAGTCGCCCGCCTCGATCAAGCCTTTGGCGCGCTCAACCGCCTTCAAGTAATCGGCCTTGGCAAATTCACGCTCCACCGGGTGACTGGCGCTGGGGCGCAGCAGGGGCGCGCTGACCGAATACTTCAGCAAGTCTTTGAGTTCGCGCAAGCGCTTTTTACCGTTGGCATAAGCCTCGACCTCACCCGGGTCGGTGTAGACCATCAAATACAGCTTGCCCGACAGGTTGTCGATGACCGCCAACTCCTCGGTTTGCAACAGCATGATGTCGGGGCAACCCAGGCTGTCGGGCGGGCAACTGGCCGCTAACTTTTTCTCGATGTGGCGCACCGTGTCGTAACCAAAATAACCCGCCAAACCACCGCAAAAACGCGGCATGCCAGGCCGCAACGCGACCTTGAAGCGTTTTTGATAGCGGTCGATGAAGTCCAAGGGGTTGCCGTGGTCGGTCTCCACCACCACACCGTCTTTGACCACTTCGGTCACGGCCTGGTCGCCAAAACCGTTCGAGCGCAACCAGGTGCGCGCGGGCAGTCCGATGAAGCTGTAGCGCCCAAAACGCTCGCCACCCACCACGGATTCCAGCAAGAAGCTGTGCTTGCCACCGTCTTTGGCAAATGCCAGTTTGAGGTAGAGCGACAACGGGGTTTCCAAATCGGCAAACGCCTCGGCCATGAGGGGAATGCGGTTGTGGCCTTGCAAGGCCAGGCTTTTGTATTCGAGTTCGGTGATCACAGAGAGCCTCCACAGCTCAGCCCCACAGGGGCGTTCAATCCAGGGGAAGACCCGTCAAAGGGTCAAGAAAAAAAGGGGGGAGGAGGCCGAGGGGAAAAAGTTCAATGCGCCCGCACGGCCTGGTCTTCGCGGCGACGCCAGGGCCAAGCTCCCCGGTCGCTGCAACCTGTGATGGTGATGCGGTGTATGAACATGGCGCGCAGTGTAACAAACACCTATTTGGCCATGGGTCGAGAGCGCAGCCACACCCAATCATGCCCATCGTGGATGTGTTGGCAGTTGTCCACATGCGCCAATGCGGGCACGGCCTGGATGGGCTCGCCATGGTTGTAGCCATAGGTCACCAGCACCAAGGGGCAAGCGGCGGCATCGGCGGCCTGGGCATCGTTGCGCGAATCGCCCACCATCAAGGTGTGCGCTGGGCTGCTGCCCAAAACCCGACAGGTTTCCAACAGCGGCAAGGGGTCGGGCTTTTTGCGCGCAAAGGAGTCGCCCCCAAACACACACTGAAAATACCCAAGCAAGCCCTTGGCCTGCAACAAGTCATTGGCAAATGCCACCGGTTTGTTGGTCAAGCAAGCCAGGGGCAAGCCCATGCTGCGCCAGGTTTGCAAAGCGTCCCCCACCCCGGGGTACACCTCGGAATGCTGCCCATTGAGCCGGGCATAGTGGTGTTGGTAGCGTTGCCAGGCCGGCTCATACAGGGTGTCCACCGATCGCCCAGCGCAGCGCTGTTGCCCAGGCAAACCCAGTTGGTGGTCGATCACCGTGCGGATCAAGTGATCTGACCCTTGCCCCACCGCATGCGCCACCACCTCGGTGGTGGCCGGTGGCAAGTCCAAATCGCCCAGCATGCGGTTGATGGCGGCGGCAAAGTCACCCAAGGTGTGGACCAAGGTGCCATCGAGGTCGATCATGATGGCTTGGATGGTCATGGCTGGCTCCGATGTGGGGGACTTGGGTGGCGCATGCTACTGCAGCCAGCATGGCCAAAGTGCGGGCAAGGCCATTGGCTGCGATCGGCACCCACCCATGGCGGCCCTTCTAAAATGGATCTTTCTTTCAGACCTGAGCGCCATTCAGCAGGCGCACACCCCCATGACCCCCACCATTCGCCCTCGGCCCGCCGACATGTCACGTGCAGCCACCTGCGCGCTCTGCTTGAGCCTGACTGTGTTGTTCAGCCAGGCTTGGGCACAAGCACCCAAACCTGCCGCCCCCAAACCCGCCCTGACGGTGAGCGTGGGCAGTGCCAGCGTGCAAACCTTGCCCGTGCAAATCAAGGCCAACGGCAACATCGCCGCTTGGCAAGAAGCCAGCGTGGGCAGCGAGATCGGTGGTTTGCGCCTGACCGAGGTGCGCGCCAATGTGGGCGATGTGGTCAAGGCCGGCCAGGTGCTGGCGGTGTTCCATGCGGCACCCGTGCAAGCCGACTTGGCCCAAGCCCAGGCCAATTGGAGCCAAGCCCAGGCCGCGGCCAACGAAGCGCGGGCCAATGCCGAGCGCGCCCGCGGGTTGCAACCCACCGGGGTGATCAGTGCCCAGCAGTTCGTTCAATACATCACCGCCGAAGAAACCGCCGTGGCCCGCGTGGCAGCGGCCAAAGCCAGTGTGGACAGCCAGCAATTGCGCTTGCAGCAAACCCAGGTGCTCGCGCCCGACAGCGGCATCATCGCCGCACGCAGCGCCTCGGTGGGCGCGGTGCTCGCCCCCGGCACAGAACTGTTTCGCTTGATCCGCCAGGGTCGCCTGGAATGGCGCGCCGAGGTGATCGCCAGCGAATTGGCCGCCATCAAACCCGGCATGGCCGTCACGCTATTGGCCGCCAGTGGCGCCAGCTTGAATGGCCGGGTGCGCATGATCGGCCCCACGGTAGACCCGCAAACCCGCCAAGCCCTGGTGTATGTGGACTTGCAAACCCCCAGCGCCGGACAAGCCCCCGCACTGGCTGGCATGTACGCCAGCGGCAGCATCCAATCGGGCAACAGCCGTGCCGTGACAGTGCCGGCCCCAGCGGTGGTCAGCCGCGATGGCTTTAACTATGTGATGCAACTCAAGGCCGACAACCGTGTGGGCTTGCTCAAGGTGCAAACCGGGCGCCGGGTGGGCGAGCACATTGAGATCACCCAAGGCCTGCCCGACGGCGTGAAGCTGGTCACCCAAGGGGCAGGTTTTTTGAACGAAGGTGATGCGGTTCGGGTCGCGCCATGATCAACGTCTCGTCTTGGTCGATCAAAAACCCGATCCCTGCGGTCATGCTCTTTGTCATGCTGTGCTTTGCAGGCATGGTCTCTTTCGGGTCGATGAAGGTGCAAAACTTCCCCGACATCGACCTGCCCACCATCAGCGTGACCGCCAGCCTGCCCGGCACCGCACCGGCCCAAATGGAAACCGAGGTGGCACGCAAGATCGAAAACGCCATCGCCTCGTTGCAAGGCTTGAAGCACATCACCACCAAAGTGCAAGACGGCAGCGCCATCATCAGCGCCGAATTTCGCTTGGAAAAACCCATCCAAGAAGCCTTGGACGATGTGCGCTCAGCCGTCAACCGCATCCGCAGCGAATTGCCCGGTGACTTGAAAGACCCCGTCATCACCAAACTCGACCTGGCCGGCCAACCCATCCTGGCCTACACCGTGCGCTCGGCCAACATGGACGCAGAGGCCTTGTCGTGGTTTGTCGACAACCAAATTGCGCGCAAGTTGCTGGCCGTGCGCGGCGTGGGCGCGGTCAACCGGGTGGGCGGGGTGGAGCGCCAAATTCACATCGCCTTGGACCCACAACGCTTGCAAGCCCTGGGCGCAAGTGCCGCAGATATTTCGCGCCAGCTCAAGCAAATGCAGTCCGACAGCTCGGGCGGGCGCACCGATGTGGCCGGGGGCGAACAAGCGGTGCGCACGCTGGGCAGCGTGACCAACGCCCAAACCTTGTCGCGCATCTCCTTGACCTTGGCCGACGGTCGGCGCCTGCGCTTGGACCAAGTCGCCAGCATCAGCGACACCGTGGCCGAGCCGCGCTCTGCGGCCCTGCTCAATGGCCAAGCGGTGGTGGGTTTTGAGGTCTCGCGCAGCCGAGGCGCGAGCGAAATTGAGGTGGGTGCGGCGGTGCAAAAGGCCCTGGCCGATTTGCGCGCGGCGCACCCCGACATCGAACTGACCGAAGCCTTTGATTTTGTTTCACCCGTGGCCGAAGAGTACCAAGGCTCCTTGCACTTGCTGTACGAGGGGGCCATCCTGGCGGTGATCGTGGTCTGGCTGTTTTTGCGCGACTGGCGCGCCACCTTCGTCACGGCCGTGGCCTTGCCTTTGTCGGTGATTCCCGCCTTCATTGGCATGCAAGCCCTGGGCTTTTCCATCAATGTGGTGACCCTGCTGGCTTTGTCGCTGGTGGTGGGCATCTTGGTCGACGACGCCATCGTTGAGGTGGAGAACATCGTGCGCCATTTGCGCATGGGCAAGTCACCCTACCAAGCCGCCATGGAAGCCGCCGACGAGATTGGCCTGGCGGTGATTGCCACCACCTTCACCCTGATTGCCGTGTTTTTGCCCACCGCCTTCATGGCCGGCGTGCCCGGAAAGTTCTTCAAGCAATTTGGCTGGACCGCCTCACTGGCGGTTTTCGCCTCCTTGGTGGTGGCCCGGGCCCTCACGCCCATGATGGCCGCTTACCTGTTGCGCCCCATCGTGCATGCCCAAGCCCGCCCCGCTTGGATGGGCGGCTATTTGCGCTTGGCCCAATGGTGTTTAAACCACCGCTGGTGGACGGTGTTGGGCGCGCTGGCGTTTTTCATCGGCTCGCTGTCCTTGGTGCCTTTGTTGCCCACAGGCTTCATCCCGCCCGATGACAACAGCCAAACCCAGGTGTATCTGGAGCTGCCCCCCGGCACCAAGCTGGCCCAAACCCAAGCCAGCGCCGAAGCCGCCCGTCAGCTGCTGAGCCAAGTGCTGCACATCAAAAGCATCTACACCACCATTGGTGGCGGTGCGGCGGGTGCCGATCCGTTTGACACCTCGGGAGCGGGCGAACCGCGCAAAGCCACCCTCACCTTGCTGCTGAGCGAGCGCGGACAAAGGCCCAAAAAACAAGTCATTGAACAGCAAATTCGCCAAGCCTTGACCGCCCTGCCCGGCGTGCGCAGCAAAGTCGGCCTGGGCGGCTCGGGCGAGAAATACATCTTGGTGCTGACCGGGGAAAACCGCGAAGCCTTGCTCAGCTCGGCCCAGGCCATCGAGCGCGAGTTGCGCCTGATCCCGGGCTTGGGCAATGTGGCTTCGAGCGCCAGCCTGGTGCGCCCCGAGGTGGTGGTGGTGCCCGACTTCGCCGCCGCCGCCGACCTGGGCGTGACCAGTGCGGCCATCGGCGAAACCCTGCGCATGGCCACGTCCGGCGACTACGATGCGGGCCTGGCCAAGCTCAACTTGGACCAGCGCCAAATCCCCATCGTGGTCAAGCTGCAAGACAGCGCACGCCAAGACCTCGACACCCTGGGCCGGCTGAGCGTGCCGGGCAAGCGCGGTCCGGTGATGCTGGCCCAAGTGGCCCAGATCAGCATGGGCTCGGGCCCCGCGGTGATTGACCGCTACGACCGCTCGCGCAACATCAAGTTTGAAATTGAGCTCTCAGGCCTGCCCTTGGGCGAGGTCACCGAACAGGTAAAAAACCTTGCAGCGGTGAAAAACCTGCCCGCCGGCATTGCCGTGGTCGAAGTGGGTGACGCCGAAGCCATGGGCGAGTTGTTTGCCAGCTTTGGCCTGGCCATGCTCACTGGCGTGCTGTGCATTTACATTGTGCTGGTGCTGCTGTTCAAAGGGTTTTTGCACCCGCTGACCATTTTGGCCGCCTTGCCTTTGTCTTTGGGTGGTGCTTTTGTCGGCTTGTTGCTGGCCAACAAGAGTTTTTCCATGCCGTCCTTGATTGGATTGATCATGCTGATGGGCATCGCCACCAAAAACTCCATTTTGTTGGTGGAGTACGCCATCGTCGCCCAGCGCGACATGGGCATGGGGAGATGGGAGGCTTTGATCGATGCCTGTCACAAGCGCGCGCGGCCCATCATCATGACCACCATCGCCATGGGTGCGGGCATGCTGCCCTTGGCCCTGGGCTGGGGCTTGTCCGACCCAAGTTTTCGCTCGCCCATGTCGATCGCGGTGATCGGAGGCCTCATCACCTCCACCGTGCTGAGCTTGCTGGTCATCCCCGTGATCTACAGCTTGCTCGAGGGCATGCGTTTGTGGATGGGCGCACGCTGGCAAAAGTGGCGCGGCACGGCCTAAAAATTTGGGCGTTTGACACCGCGGGGCGCGTCAGCGTCCTGGCCCTGGCAATTGCCAAACCGGTCATCAAGCGCCCTGGCTCGGGACAGCTTGAATTCAGGCCAAGGCCTGGCGCATGGCGCGCACCACGGCGGCGTAGTCGGGCTGGCCAAAAATCGCGCTGCCCGCCACAAAGGTGTCGGCCCCCGCGTCGGCCACGCGGCGGATGTTGTCGGGCTTGATGCCGCCGTCCACCTCCAAGCGGATGTCGCGCCCACTGGCTTGGATGCGCTGGCGCGCATGCGCCACCTTGTGCAAAGCCGAGTCGATGAAGCCTTGCCCACCAAAGCCCGGGTTGACGCTCATGATCAAAATCAAATCAATGTCGTCAATCAACCAATCGAGCACGTCCAACGGCTCGGCCGGGTTGAACACCAAGCCCACTTGGCAACCCGCAGCCTGGATGGCTTGCACACTGCGGTGGGCATGGGCGCTGGCGTCGGGGTGAAAACTGATCAGATCGGCACCGGCTTTGGCAAAAGCTTGGGCCAAGGCGTCGACTGGGGACACCATCAGGTGCACGTCAATGGGCACGCTCGCGCCAGCAGCGGTTTTGGCGTGCGGCTTGAGGGCTTGGCAGACCATGGGACCGAAGCTGAGGTTGGGCACATAATGGTTGTCCATCACATCGAAATGAATCCAGTCTGCGCCGGCATCAATGACTTGGCGCACCTCTTCACCGAGGCGGGCGAAATCGGCCGACAAAATGGATGGGGCGATGCGATGGGTGGACGTGTTCATGGGGCGATTATTTCACCCCCGGCACACCCGATTGGCCATGAGACAAAATCACCCACCCTTGAGCGAACACACACCATGCCCAAATACCAGTTTCGCGTTGACGTCAAACCACAGTTTTTGCCCGAACAGTCCGACCCCAGTGCGTCCCTGTACATGTTCGCCTACACCATCACCATCACCAATACCGGTGAATTGGCCGCGCAACTGATTTCACGCACCTGGAACATCAATGACGCCCAAGGGCTGCACGAAAAAGTGCGCGGCTTGGGGGTGGTTGGGCATCAGCCCTTGCTGCGCTCGGGCGAGTCGTTTGAATACACCAGTGGCACACGGCTGCACACCCCCACCGGCACCATGCATGGCCAGTACTTTTGCGTGGCCGAGGACGGCGAAAAATTCGACGTCGACATCCCCATGTTTGTGCTCGACGCCCTGAGCCACGAGCCCGGCTCGCGCAACCTGCACTGAAGCATTCCCATGGGTGAGTTTGAGCTCATCGAGCGTTACTTCAAACGCCCGCCCCAGCGCGCCCAGGTCGGTGTGGGTGACGATTGCGCCATTTGGGTACCCACCCCCGGCCAGGCCCTGGCCATTTCCAGCGACATGCTGGTCGAAGGGCGGCACTTTTTGTCCACGGTCGACCCGGCAGCCTTGGGCCACAAGGCCTTGGCCGTCAACCTGAGCGACCTGGCCGCATGCGGCGCCACCCCTTGCGCCTTCACCCTGGCCCTGGCCTTGCCCCAAGTTAACGAAGCCTGGCTCAGCGGCTTTGCCCATGGCCTGTGGGCGCTGGCCGATGCCCATGGCTGCGAGCTGATCGGCGGCGACACCACCCGCGGCCCCTTGACCATCGCCATCACCGTGTGGGGCGAGTTGCCCCCCGGCCAGGCCCTGCTGCGCAGCGCAGCGCAAGTGGGCGACGACATTTACATCAGCGGCGTGGTCGGGCAAGCGCGCATGGCCTTGGAGGTGTTTCGCGGCCAACTGCGCTTGCCCAGTGACACCTTTGAGCGCGCCCGCGCGCGCATGGAGCGACCCACGCCGCGTGTGGCCCTGGGCCAGGCCTTGCGCGGTGTGGCCCATGCGGCCATTGACCTGAGCGACGGCTTGCTCGGTGACCTGGGCCACATCCTGAAAGCATCTGGCGTGGGCGCCGACATCGACACCCGCTGGCTGGCCCAAGCCCGCGATGGCGACACCCATTGGCCCGCCCACTGCCCCGATCTGGCCACCCTGCCCTGGGCGCAAACCCTGGTCTGTGGCTTGACCGGTGGCGACGATTACGAGTTGCTGTTCACCGCCGCGCCCGCCCAAGCTGCTGCCGTATTGGCGGCGGCCCAAACCAGCGCCACACCCGTCACCCGCATCGGCCGCATCACCCCCCAGGGATTGCGCGTGCTCGACCCACAGGGCCAAGCCATCGATGTGAGCGGCCTCGCCAGTTTTGACCACTTTGCCTGAATGAACATCGCCATCGACCGCCGCTTCATGATGCGCCACCCTGCGCACGTCATTGCCCTGGGTTTTGGCGCCGGGCTCAGCCTGTGGGCGCCCGGCACCGTGGGCACACTGTGGGCCTGGGCCAGCTTTGTGGTGCTGCATTTGTACTTTGATGCAATTCAGTTGACTTGGCTGATTGGCCTGAGCCTGCCCCTGGGTTGGTGGGCCAGCACCGTCACTGCGCGCCACTTGGGCGTGAGCGACCCGGGCAACATCGTGTGGGACGAAATCGTCGCCTTTTGGCTGGTGCTGTGGTTGCTGCTGCCGGCGGGGTTTTGGGCCCAGTTTGGGGCCTTTGTGTTGTTTCGTTTTTTCGATGCCGCCAAGCCCGGCCCGGTGGGCTGGGCCGACCGATTGTTCAAAGGCTTTGGTTGGCGCGCTGGCTTTGGCATCATGTTCGATGACCTGGTGGCCGCTTTTTGCACCCTG
>Ga0114960_10002466_pt1 | contig 14407 bp, 12 predicted proteins | sample C_130625_MF_Meta_FD_92637 | JGI IMG/M metagenome (GOLD analysis project Ga0114960, IMG submission 92637) | Freshwater microbial communities from Lake Croche, Canada to study carbon cycling - C_130625_MF_MetaG | ecosystem: Environmental > Aquatic > Freshwater > Lake | place: Lake Croche, Canada... | reverse complement strand
TTAAGAATAATCTGACCAGTCACTCTTTGAATTTGAGACTGACACTCTACTAGGATGTTTGGCTTTCTATCTTCTTGTCCTTTTATTTGAACTTTACTAGAAGCACTTAGTATAATGTTATCTGAGTGAAGCAATACTCCTGGAGCTGACTTGAGTACAATTCCACTAAGGTGCTGCTCTTCACCTTTCTTGTCTTCTGTTATAGCAGACTGAGTTGGAGCAGATACTAAGATGCCTCCAGACTTAGAGTGAATAAGCATATCTTGTTCTGCTTTAATTCTTATCTGTTTGTCAGAACTTGTGATGTCGATAGAGTTCTTTGCCTTTTGAATAATATCATCACCAGCCATGTTGACGATAGAACCTCCTGCGGTCGTTGTAGCGCTCTTGCTGACTGAAATAACCAAATGACCAGCCCTCAGTTCAATGCTGTCTCCCCAGGCATTCTTGAGTAAGATTGAACCATCAGGCATGATACCGCAAAATGCTTCTCCTACTGAAAACTTCTTTGGGCCTAAGTGAACATCATTATCTAGTCCATCTTTCTGCTCCATCACTTCTTCCATCTCTGGAAACTCTCTAAAGAAGTCTCCTGTCCCTGGAACTACTGCATCTTTTCCTGGAGCTATACAATTACTTTCATCTGGAGTAACCCAATCTTTTTCTAATGATGCCCTGTTAGCGGGAAGCTCTTTGTTAAATAGATAAGCAAAGTAATCTCGCGATTGCGCTCCAATAGCCATTGGATGCACACTATCAAATACAAAAGGTTCCTTTACTACATCATCTACTTCCTTATCTCCAGCAGGATCATTGTGTTCTAGTTTCTTTTTAGGAACAGCAATCTGTAATGATTTATGAAACCCACCCCCAACGATACTTCTTTCAATATGCTGCCCAGAGATAGTAATAGCTTTCTGGTACAATCCCATATCTGGCTTACTAGCTGTAGTTAGAGATCCAAGTCCAGATGCTGGCCTGCAAATAAAGGCTTGATAGAAATCTCCCAGCCATCCTCTCCACTTCTTCCATCTAGGTTTAAGAACCTGACTCTCTATTTTTTCTTTAAGAGCACTTTTGTCTGGGGCAGATCTTAAAGATCCAGAATCTGTATCAAAAGCAGACGTTGCTACATCAATCGCTCCCATTGATTCTGCTTGAGTTAGCGACAGCTGTTCTTCTTCTGATATTCTTCCATGATCGTTAAATACTTTCTTCTCTCCTTGAGAAGTATAGATGTTTAAATTATTTCCAACTACATTGAGTAGATCGTCAAATACAAAAGCTTCTATCTTTGCTAGTTCACTACCTTTAAACAAAGCCATAGCGCGAAGAACTCCAACAAAACAGCCAAGGTCGTTTATTGTTCCTTGATCTCCAGAGAAGACATCTACTACTGTCCCAGCCCCCGCTGCTGGCAATTTTTTTCCATTGTTCCAGTCTCTGTGATTAAAGGCATCCTTAACTGCGTATGTAGAAGTTCCACTTTCAGAAATTAACTGATTAGCAGGAGGAATAGTAGGTTCAGAGTTTAGATCTGGAGCTGTTGCTAATATATAACCAAATGTAGAATTCTGCGGAATAAATACAATTACAGGAGTTCCTATACAAGGAGGAGCTACACTTCTAGCTCCAAAGTATATTCCCATTGCGGTAGAAGCAAATACACAAGGAACGTTGCTAATTATTCCTGGAATACTAACTCGACAAGAACCAGAAGTTGGATAAGTGTCGTTTACCTTTCCAAAGAATATAAAATTTCTTTGTAGTTTGTTTAACTGATAGTTTAATCCAAGCCCTTCGCTAGGTAGGTTAGTAGAATTAAAGTCATTATTTCCTTTTGGTTCTGATGTATCCATATAAAAACGGCGACACCCTTATTGATGTCGCCGTTAGATTAGTTATTATTTTAAATCTGTCTAGTCTTTTTATCTAATCTTTTGTAAATCCAGTAAACGCAAGACTTAATCTTTCTCTAATCATTTGATCTTCTACAGAAATATTTCCTCCAAAATCCGTTACCATAACTCCAGTAAATGTGTATGTAACTGAATTTTCTTGCGAGCCACCGTCACAAAAAGAAGAAGTTGCTTTCAAAGTTAGAGTTCCTCCATTTCCACAAGCATCAAACATATTACGGTCTATGTTAAAGTCACCGGCTCCAACAATCCTAGTGATTGTCATAATGCCTCTTGTCCTTCCAAGAACTCGATACTCATCTGGAGATCCTAGCTCGTAGATATACTTAACATCTCGTGGATAACTCCACTCAACGCCTTGAACTAAAGCCTTTTTGTTTGTGTCTCCCTCGTCTCCTTGATTACTAGAAAACACAGCAACGGCCTTGTCAACGCTAAATACTCCACCAAGTTGCCTTGCTTCTCTTTTATAAATGTCTTGTGCCATATTTTTTTAGTTGGTTTAAATAACGGTTAATACTAAGTTGAAATTATTTACAGGATAAGGTAACCCAAGGCTAAGCGAAGCGTTTACTGTGGTTCGAATAAGAGGATCAGTTTCTACAATAAGCGATGCTGAGTTAAACGAAGTTATTTGAGGACCAGCAGTGGCAGTCTGAGTAGTGCTCATCAAATAGCTAATTTTTTGAGTAATCATTGTTCTAGCAAGTTGATGGAAACTTTGAGTATTGTTGTACTTACCAATGAGTTTTTTCAAGTCACCTCTCAAGAACTTGGTAATAGAATCAAGGTTAGTAGTGATTGAAAGTTCAGAACGATTAGCGTCAAAGTTATCGCTGCTAAGTTGATGTCTAATGTAAATTTCACCCCCTACTGCATTTTGAGTTACAATCATTGTTCCACCACCAGCAATCACATTGAGTTGAGTTGGAGTGAAGTACTTATATGACCTGGCCATATTAGACCATCCAGTAAGTGTGTAGTTGGTAATGCCTTGATGAGGAGCAACTGAACTCTTAAGTCCAGCAACAGAGCAAGCAAGGAAATGTCCAGGAACCTCAAGACCATCATCGTCAATTGGAAGATCTGGCCAGACAACATAGTCTCGTCTATTGTCAAACGATCCAGACTGATCGGCAATAGCAGAAGCCTGTTCGTCTCTAGAGAGATTGCGAATGATATCAATTCTATTTGAGTCGGTGTTAACTGCCGCCGGAGAAGCAGTAGCAAGAGTAAGTTGAGTCTGAGAAGTAACAAGAGCAACACTAGAGGTTGTGTATGTGACAACACCAGAATCACTAGTAACAATAGCAGTTCTTACAGAATCTCCGGCCCTTACTCCATCAGTAATAAAAGTAGCTCCAGGAATCTCTATGGTAGTGGTGGTTGGAACGGTTCCGGTCCAATATCCATTATCTCCTGACTTCTTGCCATACAAAACTTGCGTAGAGCTGCTGGGTTTACTGATAAACAAAACTCTTTCAAGCCCCTTTGTTTTGTCTGACATGGAATCAACATGAGACTTAAACAACTGCTGAGTTGCATTGTCAGAAGTAAGAGGAACAACAAAGTAGCACTCTTCGTGTTTTGACAAAGTTCCAATAGAGTCTGTATATCCAGCAATATCATCAGTAGCAATTGAGATATAGTTTACAACCTGACCATTGCTGTTTTCAAGAGCTTTGTAGACTCCATAAGCAAGAGGGTTAGCTGGAATTGCCTTACCCAGTACAGTATCTACATCAGAAATGTCAGAGATAGTGTTGAACTCTAGTGATCCATTAACAAGCAATGCTCTATAAGGAACATAAGCTTTTGCTTTAATAACTGGAATTGCACTTGCTCCCCAGGAAGAATCAAGAATAGCAAGAGAAGAAGAGATTATATAATTCTCGGCATTAGCAGTTAAAGCTACAGAAGAGCCATAAACTGGGTATCCACTAATAGGAATCTCTATGTAGCTCTTTGCAATACTAAGTTGCAAAGAAGTAATAGCTACATTATTAGTAAATGTAGATGGAGGATTGTCAGTAAGAACAATTTTATTAATTGGACCAGCAGTAGCTGCATTTACTATAATTGTATAACTTTCTCCAGTAACAAGTCCTTTTTGGTTTACGTCAACTGTAAACGTTGCTGTCAGACCAAGAGAACCAAGAACAAAAGATCTAGTTGTTCCTGTGCTAGCGCTAGTAGAAATTACAGTAGATGGAAGGAAATCTATTCCATTGTTAGTTGACGCTGAGACTCTAATGGTATCAGTTCCTCCTGCCCACAATCCTCCAGAAACTACTTTAATAGTATATACAGTATTAATAGGACCAGTATACGCAGCTGAATCTGCGATAGCAGGATTGAGTCTAGTATATGGAGCTACAGCTGAGATAGTCCAACTCTGTCCTGTAACATAAGCAGTAGCAATACTAACCGACAGTCCATAAGACCCAACATAAAAAACAGAACCGATGGCAGGCACATAAAAGGTAGAAATGTTATCTCCATTAGTGCTACTTACACTAAATTTAGCAGTTGACAGCGCACCGGGTGTAAGAGCGCTAGTAGTGCTGGTAGTGACAGTCGCTGTGCCAAGAAGGTAAGAAATATTAAGGTCTTCAACAACTACAGTTTTTCTTGTTAATGTTATTGCGCCAGAATTGACTGTGACCACATAAAGAGGATTAATTACAGAATCACTTTCTAGGGCAGTTTTAATAGTAGCAGCTTGAGCTGTTACATTAGCGCCTGCTGCGACCGTAAAGGTCACTGTCCTAGCTACCCCAGCAGTAGTGACAGTAACAGAAGCCGTTCCTGCGGTGCCTCCATTAGTGCCAGTTAGCGTTAGCATCTTTGTTGCTCTAGTTCCACCATCCCCACCAAGGTCGCAAGTAAGTATATAAGTATCTGACATCAAGCCAGAAACTAAGTTACCAGTATAAGTTGCAGAAGGAGTAAGAGTATTTGCGCTTGTAGAGAAACCTGTAACAGTAGCACCTGCTGAAATAGGAGTAACGCCTAGATTAGTAGAAGTATTAGCAATTGCTCCAACAGAAGAAGCTACTGGAGTGCTAGCAAAACCAGCCACAGTTGTATCAAACACATTAGATCCATATGTAAGTCTAACTCCATCTCCAACCTTAACGTCTCTAGTTCCAAGCGAACTGGCTCTGTTGCCACCAGCACTAGTGACAAAAGAATTGGTAGTCAGTTTAATTCTATTAGTAAGGGCATCTCTAGTCGAAGCTGAAGTAAAAGTGGCATAGTTAGCCCAAACATCCTCAAGAACAAGCTTAACCGATTTAGTATCTACAGTAGAATTTAGTGGTCGTCCACCATAAGTTGTAGTAATTGCCGACCCAGCAGTATAGCTGCCTGCAAGAATAGAAGTCTTATCAGCAGGATCTGAGTATTCAAATACCCTGTAGTTTGGTCCAACGATGCAAGTTTGAAGAGGTTCAACAATTACACTTGGAAGAGTAGCGAATTCTTGCTGAATAGTTACAGATGGTTGGATGTAAGACATATTTTAAAAAGGATAGTCAGAAGTGATGGTTTGTATAATCGCAGTTTTTATTATAAAGGTCAAGGGAATTTCTTGTTAGACTGTGGCTAGATTTAATTTTATTGCACTAATCTTAAGTGATTCTTGATTTACTTGGAAGTTGTCTTGAATTTCAAATCCTACTTTAACTACTGTGCCATATAAGTCCTTGTAGTCCTGTTGCTTTTCGTATCTTCCAATAGCCTCTACTCTGATTTCATTCATTCCATATACAGGCACTATATACTTACCATATGTTTGAAAAAAGTATCTAACTTCTCCAGCTAGAGCTAAGCTGTCTAAGGATTTGTCTGCTATGCATGTAAAATTCCAATATCCAGTACTATAGTCTAAAAACTGAACTCCATTACTTGTATCGCTCTCTGACATTAAATCTCCAATTACTTTCCTAGGAAACAAAGTCTCTCCAAGAGACACTATAACAGCAGGACGTTTACCTATTACGGCATAGTCAGTGTTGTCTTGATAAGATACATAAAGATTAGACAAGCTCTGGTCTTCTTTCCATACATACTTAGACTTCTCTAAAGCTATTCTTTCTTCAGTACCAAAGTGTTGCTTTACTAGTGAAACTCCAAGCCCAAGCAAATACAGAGGAGTCTTTAGCTGACATACAGCTTCAGAGCCCTGTGACAGTGGATAAACTAATCTAGTACTTACGCTCATACATTTATTGGTACTTGATAAGAAGGATCAGACGGAGGTAGTCGTGACATTATTACTGTTTGTCTAATGTTGTATGTATGAAATTGATCTTCTATTGTAGATACAATTTCATATCTTTTATTAGTAGATGGATCTACCATAATGTCTTTGAACTTTACTATAGGATACCCAGGGAAGTTTCCTGAAACTAGAGATAGCTCTTGAGGTCCTGAGGCTTGTTGAGAAAGTTTTGAGTCGTCGTCTGCATTAACATTTATTCTTAAAATTCCTTTTTTGTAATAGCCACCTAAAAATCCAATGCCATAACATGATGGGCATTCATTAGAAGCGGGCTGCTGTAGTATTTCATCTACACAGTCTGTACATGGAGTGCCATTTACAATTCTTCTAAACAACAAGAAGTCAGCTCCATTGAATTTATCTAGCGTTAATGCCTCTCTCCTTACCATCTCTCTATACAGTAACCGATCTCTTTTGCTTAATGATTTTTCTGATGTGTATCCTATACTCGTAGAAACAACTTCACCAGTATCGTTGTTCTTAATAACTATTCTAAAGAAGTACTCTACTTGATTATTAAGTTGCTTAGGGCCAACTCCTTTTAAAGAATATAAAGGAGTATTATCTACTGCCGCCCATGGTCCTAATTCTGTAGGACCTATTTCTAAATAGAATTTTGGAGTAAATACTCCAGTCATTTCAATATCCCAATAGACATCAAATCCTCCAGTAGATGCTTTGATTACATTTGGAACTATAACTAATGAAGTTATTTTAGCTGTATTCATTTAGACACAGATTACCACCTATAACCAACAAACCGATAAGGACTTGATTGATATCCATATCCAGATTCTATATTTAAACTAATCTTTAGTGCTTTTATTCTTTGATCAAACTCATTCATCAATCCAGTTCCTACCGCTATATACTCTTGTGCTTTAGCTTTATCTTGAATAGCAGTTCCACTCTTGTTTGTATAATCTAATTTATTACGTATCAAGTTGATTGCTTTCATTCTCATCAACATAGCACACGTTCCAATGATAGCCTCATACCTGGCAATTTCACTTACCGGAGTAAGGATAGGAAGAGTAGAATTGTACTTAGCTATTATTAGTCCATGAGCATACTCTATTTCTTCTTGGGTAAACTCCACATCATCTAGAAGAAAGTTATCTTCACTTGTTCTATCTAACATGAACAAACGGATGTCGTTCTCAGTAATAATTGAAGGATCAATAGCCATTATGTTTAGTCCACTTCTTCTTCTTTAGGAATAATGTGCAAAGTTCTACTATTGCTTTCTCCTCTTAGCTTTCTCTTTGTATCTCTTCTAATCTTTTGCAGCAATGCATTAGAGAGTCCAATTCTCTCTAGTGGCATTTCTACTTGAGTTTCGTTATCTGTTTTGCTTCTAGTAGGTAATGTAACTCTTAGGGTTCCAACTGAAGCAGAAGGGGTTGATGCGTCAGCTCCTCCAGATCCTCCAGATCCTCCAGATCCTCCAGCAACATTTACATTTGTAACCGGAGCGGCTTCTAATCCATCTGCTTTTCTTTTACTTGCTCTAGCTAGTTGATACAAAGCATAAGCACCTACAGCGCCAAGAGCACCTAGTCCTAAGTATTCTTTTGTTCCTAGTGATTGAGTAACTGTTGAGTCCTTACTTCCACCACCACTACCACCACCACTAGCTGTTGGATTCTCGAGTGCTTTAGTTCTAGTTGCACTTTCTACTGATAGTTGATTGGCAAGTCTGCCATTAGCCACTATTGCATTTCTAGTTACTGGCAACAATATATCACCACCTAATGTTGTTCCTGCAATAATACCACCTCTTAAAACTGCATTACCTGGACCTGGAAATCTACTTGCAACTCCCTTGCCCAAAAAAGTAGATGCTGCTCCTGCTGCTAATCCAATTCCAGAACTTACATATGGATCATTTTTGTCGTAGTTAGCAACTGCTCCAGCCGTTCCGGAAAGAGCTGCAGTTAAAGCAGTAAGCCAATTTGCTGCTAGTTTTTTATTAACGACTTCTTCACTAGCAAATTTCATCAATCCTGGAGTGTTGTAGTCTTGTTTCATATTACAATGAATTTGGAAATGCATATGTTGATTGCATTGGAATAGTAATTGATTTATTTAGAATTCCACTTTTTTGAATTGTTACTAGATAGCTTTGATTCTGTACTACATCAACAGACCAATATCCTGTTTCATCAGTATCTACAATCTTAGCCGAGTCTTGAAATATAATTGGATTCTGACTTGCTGGGAAATCATTTAGCCTTACTGATACTCTAGTTCCTTCAGAAGGAGCGCCATTGATGTATTGATATCCATATAGTTTACAAATACTTACAGTAGGAGGGTATATTTCATTTACATTGTCTGAATTAAACTTTCCAATTAAGGTCATGGTTAAGTTAGCTCCAGGATTTCCTCCAGTTCCAATACTTTTTATCTTTGCTCTAACAATACTATTTGTTGGAACAACTAAAGCAGGATCTAATGTAGTTACTTGATCAAAAGCTCCAATAGCTAGTGTTGCTATTCTATTTTGTGCTGTTGAGTCTATTAACAAATCTACAGTTACAGCAGCTCCAGCAGGCGCTGTCTGGCAAGTCAGTTGTACTTGTGTAAATTGACAGTCAACATCTGCTTTGAATAGTCCAAAAGTTGCCTCATCAACTAAAGCTCCAAAGTAAGTGAATGTCTGACTAAAGCGAAGCAGTGACATGGTTATTCAGAATAGTAGAAAGCCAGAATAGAAATGTTGCCAGATACACTTGCTGTTACTTGTAGTTTTTTACCAGCAGTATTTAGTTTAAATTTTCCAGTAGGACAAAAGTGAAAAGAGGAATTGGCTGCTATAAAGATTTTTAAAAGAACAGTACCAGTAGTTTCTTCTGTAAATGATAAACTCATATTTGTATCTGAGCTAATAATTAAGTCTGTAATAACCAATGTTTTTCCAGAATCTGGGGCTGTTGTAATAGCAGCAGCACTAGTAGCATTGCCAGAAACAAATGGAACGTGACTGTTGGCATCAATTCCTCTAACGTCAGAGAACCCTCTTCCTGTAGCTACTGAAATTCTAGCAATGTGAGTATCTGGAGAGTCAGTTGTTTGTGGAGGATTAGTAAAAGATAAAGTAGGCATATTAGTTTATATACTTGATATTAGTGAAAGTATAGTCTCATTTAATCAAAAAAAAAGCTACACATTTCTGTGTAGCTTTTTCTGTTAATTGTTATTGTTGATTAAAAGAACTTAACTTTAGCAACTCCATAAGGATTGCCGATAGAAGCGCCAATGCAGGAGTAGCAGAAGAACTCAAGCATGTAGGCTCTCAATTCCATGAACATCGTTGGGCTTTCGAGTTCGTAGAACTTGCCAAGGAACTGAGGAGCGGCAAAGTAGTACGCTTCACCATCAAGAATGATGTCATCCTTGAGGGTAGTCACATGCTTCAGGCCATTCATCGTTCCGTCCTTAGCTCCTTTTTCAAAGAGTTCCTGGGACTTGTCGCCGCCCATAGTGTCTCGCGTGAACTTCTCGTACTCAGAATACGTGTTAGCATTCATGAGAACCAATTCAGGCTTGAGACGAATAGGAGTTGCAACAGTTGCGTTAGCAAGCGTATGCGACTTCGTCAAGATTTTCTTGCTTTCGACAAGAGCGTCTCGGGTAAATCCAGAGGTCAAGCCAAGAGGATTACCAAGAGCCGTAGTCCAATCGTAGTACTGAACTTTTCCAGTAAGAGCGCTAACGGCATTGCCAGTTGGATAAGTTCCAAAGACATTGCTTTGAGTAGCACTTGCAGCAACATTGCTATTTGCTTTAACAATGTTGTTAACTAAAGCAATGAAAGGAACGTCTTCGCTCGTGCTCATGTCTTGAATCGCATTGTCCTTGAAGATATTGCGAATGTCAGCGTTGAAACCCTTAAGGAGCTGAACGTCTTTGATGAAGTTCTTCGTAAGGATACGGGCAAAGTTAACTGGATACTTGCTCCAGCTCATTTCAACATTACTAGGAAGGGAAGAGAAAGGAACCGAAGAGCCGAGTGGGGTCTGGATTTCTTTTTCAACAATCTTAACGGGCTGATCAGTTCCAAGTTGGTTGTCCAATTGGCTCTCAGTGATTGACTCAGCAGGAAGGATCTTTCTCAAGATACCCTCGTCGCGGAGCGTGAGGCGGGTGTAGTCAGTTGCGGCTTCAGCAGCTTCCTTCTGCTGACCAGAGGCCAACTTGGAGAAGAACTGAGTGCTAAGAACAGAGGCGGATTGATTATTAGTCATATAGATTTTATATTTTAAAGTTTATAGAATGTATTTAATATTATTAAGGAAAAAACACAGTTCCAAGCTCAGGAGCAAATGTAATATACTCAATACCATTATAAGTATGCTTAGGCTCTGTAACAGTACCAATAATTCTGGTATTTGAAATTGCAGCTACAATAAGTTTTCCAAGCTGTGCGTCAGCAGCAACAGAAACCGCCAATCTGTCTCCAATTGCTGGAGTAGAGTATGCAGTAGAAATCTGCGAAGTCTCAATAACTAGTGGCTGTTGAAGACTGATTCCATGAACTCCACCATATCTGGCTGGATTTGAAATCGTAGTGTCAGCAGAATAGTTGCCAGTATCTCCATCAGCCTGATCGTTGTGAAAGATATATGGAGTAGCCTGCGCTTCAGCAATAGTACCACCGGAGTTAAGTGTCATTCCGAGTACCCACGTACCAGCTGCGTTGAGATGTCCAATCATACCAGCCTCAAGCGTAGTAACGGTAGATGCAGGATTAGCAACCGCTTCAACGATAGTTGAAGAAGGCCATCCCTTCTTGAAGTTAACTTTATTTTTAATACTCATTTTGTTTTATATTTTAATTTCTGAATTGAAGCTCCGAGCAGAGATCTTTCTCTGTCATTAATAAGCTTTGCGGATGATAGAGTCTCTAGCTCTAGCTGTTGACTCTTTAATATTTTGAATAATATACTATTAATTTATTTATGGAAAGAAATATTTTAATTGAATGCAAATCTTTCAATAGGATCTCTTTGATCTAATGATTCCATTTTATCAGATCCATCTCCAGCTTCTTTAAGCGTAAAGGTGTCTGCAAACTTTTGAACAATAGAGAAAATCTCCTCTGGGTTGTCTTGAAGTCTCTGGCTAAAATCAAGAGCAGAGACTTTCAACATTCCTCTAGAGTCAAAGAAGACTGCAGCTTTATCAGCAGCAATTTTAATTTTCTCTTCTTTGTTCTGATAACTAGCAACCTTAGAAAGAAGTTCCAAGTTAGCAACTTCAAGAGAAGCTACTTTCTTTTGTGCTTCAAAGGCAGGTTTTGCCAACTCAAGCAACGCTTTAGAGTCAGAAATAACTGATTCGATTTTTGTATCCATTGTATTATTAGTTTTTACTATTAAGCTCTGAGAGCGGCAACCATCGCATTGGCCTGTGCATCGGTAAGACTTCCAGTTTGATAAGCTACATCAGCAGCTTCGATAAGATTAGAGATAGATGCTTGTTTCTCTTGCATCTCTTGTGGCATCTGAGCAACTCTAGGATCTACGGCTTCTGGCTGTTGACCTTGTTCTTGCTGGGCGGCCTGAAGCAAACCCTGAACGTCAAGACCAGACTCTTCGAGAAGTTGCAAAGCTTGCTCTTCAGTCATCTGACCACTCTCAACTGCTTGCTGAAGTTCGGCAATAACTTGCTGAAGCTGTTGTGACATATCAGCCTGTTGAGCCTGTTGAACATCAGCCTCTGCATCCTTTTGCAGGACTCCAAAGATTTGCTCTTCAGTAATGAAAGGATAGTTTGATTTCAAGTAAGCTACTTTGTTATCAACAGCCTGCTCCATAGCGGCCTGCTCTTCGGGAGGCATTTCAGCAGCACCCGCTTCCTCTTGACCTTCGCTAGCAATCTGACCAAGAATTCCTTTAACGTCTAGTCCAGACTCTTGAAGAACCTTAAGCGCCTCTTCTTCAGTCATTTTTCCAGCAGCCACTTCTTCTTGAAGATGAGCAATAGCTAGTTGGAGTTCATGAGCTTCTTGCGTTGGATCTTTTTTAACAGCAGCTTGACCAGCTTCGCTAAGAATTCCTTCAACGTCTAATCCACCTTCTTGAAGAAGTTGCAAGGCTTGCTCTTCAGTCATTTTGCCAGCAGCCACTTCTTCTTGAAGTTGAGCAATAGCAACCTGGAGTTGATGAGCTTGTCCTTCGGACTCTTCCTCTGCCATCATACCAGCATCAGCTTCTGCGTCTTTTTGCAAAACATCACAAACCTGTTCAGTCGTAATGCCAGGATACTGGTCGATGAGTGAATTTACTCTTTCGTTAACCATGTCTTCAATAGCAGCAATCTTTACAGTGTTGGTTTCATAGCCAAGATCCGTAAGAAGAACTTCAGCCTGTTGATTGGAGATAACTCCAGTCTCAACCTGAGTAGCAATTTTATTAAAAACAAAATCAGAAACTTCAGCCATGTTATCGTTGTGGCCTTCTTGAGCCACAGTCGAATTAGCTTGTGCTTGCTTAGCGGTTCCAAATACCAAACTAGCCGCCTCGTATCCAGCCTTTGACGCTTGCATAAACTCAGCAGTCTTTCTAGCCAAGACATCCATATCAATATCTCCAGGGTTGGTTTCAGACTTTGGAGATTCTTCTGAAGCAATCTTATTAAGATTAGAAGAAAGTCGGCTAATAAGCTCTTCAACACTACCAGCAGCCGCAACCTTAGCAGTAGATGCTGGACCTTGAGTTCTAACAAGTTCAGTAGTTGGTACAGTCTTTTTTGCAAGAGGAACGGCACTCACGTTATTTTCGAGGGTTTGACCTGGAGTGATAAGAAGGTCTTTAGTTTCTTTATCAATGTCAGGAATAGTAGTATTTGATTCTGAAAATCCTTGAGTAGAGTCAGAACCAGTCTTGTAAAATTTTGAGAACGATTCCATTACGGAGCCAATTGTCGCTTGTTTCTTCATATATTTAAGTATGTTATTGTGTAGATTTATATTTTGCAACTAAATTAAAGCAGAAAAAAGAATACTTTCATCTGCCGATGGATTGATTGATAATAGTGCACTTAGTTTATATGCACTATATTGGTTAAGTAGATAGTCATCCTGGAGGGAGCTATGTTTAATATTAACGACTTCTTCTGCACTAGATACTCTATCTAATGCTCTTCCCACCGCTAGGTCAGAATTAATAGAATAGTCTTCTGCAAGTGCTCTCTTAGTACTGTAGTCCATTTTAATATGAGAGAAAGAGGCTGGATCATATGTGGTGTTAGAACATACTTCAATCAACCTCTCTTGATCATTAACTAAATTAGAAAACATTCCTGATTCAAACATTGCACATTTGTTAACTGCTTTTTCATATTGGGGAAAGTCGTCTCCAAATATTACTTGATAGAAGTTTTCAATAGGAAGAATAGCACTAAGCTTTGTCAGTTCATGAAACATCTCAGCAACAGGAACACTCCTCAACATATCACAAGCTACTTTCTTCAACACTCTCTTCTTGGATGTCTTCATTCCAGTTCCAATAGCTTCTATTCTCTTTTCAATGTCAGCCAGCTTTCTAGCCATTGCTACTTTAGCATAGTTGACATCAGATCTATTAATAAAATATTGCTCAGCTAGTTCTGCTCCACCAATTACAGTAGAGCCATCTAAGCTAGCAACTTTCCTAAGATCCATAGCGATAGCATCAGCTCCGACTGGAACCTTAGAGATATCGTTAAAGAATCCTGCATCATTGTATACAAAACATTTTCTTCCATCGTCTATAATCCTTCCAAGTCCTCTGCCAGCAGATGCTGTTTTTCTATTTAAGTCAGTACAGTATTCTTCTCTAGTCTTAGCGAAGTTCCCACAGATAGAACATTGATCTCCAGGATGAGTACATTTGAATCCCATTGAAAAGCTAGTTGGTTTACCAGACTCAATGTCAGAAAGCCAATCAGCACACTTGTTATTGTCTGCGGCTACAACCAGCTCAACTCTTCCCATTGGTTTGTTATAAGCAGTCTTGTGAACAAACCCTTCCTTCAAGTCATCTTCGGCTTTGTGATTCCGGTACAAAGATCCATGACTTTTAAAGGTAGCATGTTTCTCTTGCAGAACCTTTTCAGTCCAAGCATCAGAGTTTCTATTGCATCCAGTCTTCTCGTATCCACCTAGTGCAATAATATGAATAAGAGTATGTCCTTTGATTGGATCAATAGTTCCCCA
>Ga0114960_10002465_pt1 | contig 14414 bp, 11 predicted proteins | sample C_130625_MF_Meta_FD_92637 | JGI IMG/M metagenome (GOLD analysis project Ga0114960, IMG submission 92637) | Freshwater microbial communities from Lake Croche, Canada to study carbon cycling - C_130625_MF_MetaG | ecosystem: Environmental > Aquatic > Freshwater > Lake | place: Lake Croche, Canada... | reverse complement strand
TCGGCCAACACGAGTCGTGGTCGAAGGTCTGACCTCGATGCACCGATTTGGGCTCGACGAATCCGAGGTTGCCCAACTTCTGGCCGACGATCGTCGAATCGGCGCGTTGACTATTGAGGGCCTCGCGCTGCACCTGCCGCTTGTGCAGCCCGCAACGCCGCGCACGTCGGCATTGGATTCACTGCATGACGACTCAGTGGGAATCGTGGCCCTAGGTTCGGCCCGTGCGCGTGAAGTCATTGCCTGGTCGCATGTGTACACAACCTTGCTCGCCGACCAGGGCGGATCGTCAGAGGGTGACCTCGCGACGACTTTGTGGGTTAGTCATCTCGATGTCACCGAATTAGCGTCGGTGAGGGCCGCGCTGCCCGACACGCAAATTCGTGCCCGCGCCGGAACCCGGCTTTGGCATGGCAGTCGGTCAACGCTGCGCGCGACCGGAACCGTACTTGCCGTGCACCTTACCGATCGGGCGGTCGGATACCGACAACGCCGACCCGCCAAAGATGGCGTAATCATTGTGGTTAGCGGCGGAACGTCACACGGTGTGGCGATGAGCGCTCCGTCTTCGGTTACCTCGTTGAAGGCCCGAGTTAATGTCGCCGGATCAGCCGGCCTTGAGGCACTCGGAAAGGCCCGGTCACCGTTTACTCTTCACGGCGAGCAGTTGTGGTTTGTCGAACCCCCACATATTTCGGTTTCGATGCTTCGGCTGCCCAAGGGCATGAAGGCGCCAGCGGTGGGCGATGACATTGCGTGCGAATTGCGATTTACAACCTCACACGCTGACACCGTGCGCTGGCTCTAACTCGCCAACGGCGCAGGTATTCGGCGCGCGCATAATGTCGCGCAAGATCAGCAGACCAAAGCCAATCGTTAACACGACATGCACCATGATGGCCGCCGCATACCAATGCTCTGGAAGAGCGCCCGGAATCGTTTCTGACTTTCCGTAGCCCAGCAGATAGCGCCAAATCGCCACGAAGTAGATGACCTCACCGGCCTGCCATAACAAGAACGCAGGCCATTTGGGTCGAGCGAGAACGGCGAGCGGAAGCAGCCATAGGGCGTACTGCGGCGAGTACACCTTGTTCACCAAAATGAATGCGGCGATGATCAGAAAACCCAACTGAGCCAAGGTGGCACTTGGATATCGCCACGCGAGAACAGCAACGAGGGCACACACAAGGGCGAACAGCCCAGTCGAAATCATGTTGGCCAACGGAGTTGGCGTGAAATCGTGGCCCATCGCCTGCCAGGCAAACCACACTGAACCGAAATCGATTCCGCGAGTTTGCGAAAACACGTAAAACTCTTTCCATCCGTCGAAGTTCAAAACCATTACCGGAAGATTGGCAACCAGCCAAGCCAAAACCGTTCCGGCCACTGCTCTTTCGGCATCGCGCCAACGGCGATCGCGAAGCGTCATGATGAGCACAGGCCCGAGAAGAAACAGCGGGTACAACTTTGCTGAGGCACCGAGACCGATGAATACGCCCGTCAGTAACGCAGCCTGTCGCGACCACGCGAACAGTGCCAGGGCCGTGAACAGCACGGCGATGAGATCCCAGTTGATCGTTGATTCGAGCAACAAGATCGGGGCTACTGCCAACATGAGGGCAGCCGTGGCACCCACCAACTGTGGCCGCGTGAACCACACAGCTGCAGTTGTTCCAAGTGCACACAGCAGCAACAGGATCGACGTGACGACCAAGAAGATCATCGTCTTGGTGTGCATGTCGCCGCCGGGGCCGGTGATCCAACCCGACACCTGCATCACGGCTCCGGTGAGCACCGGGTACTCGAGATACCGACCGGCGCCCTGATCTAGATACATTCGAGCGCCGTCAAACAATCCGCGTCCGACATATAACGGCGTGATGTCGGTGTAGCAAAGTTTTCTGAATGGATCGTCGCACGCGTATTTCCAGATCGCACCGAGCGAGAACCACACTGTGGTCAGAGCGAGAACCAACCACAGTGGAGGAGTGAAGACACTGGGTTTATCGACAACCGGCGCCAGAGTCTGCGACTCAGTCATCTGGCCGATCCGACACCTCGTGAGCAACACCCGCGGCCACCGGTTCGAGGAGCAACACGTGATCGACGGAATCGTTGAGCACTCCGCCGGCCGGATCTTGCCCACCATCGGCTCGAACCACATCGCGGGCCGGATTCCACATTTCACGAATCACGAAAGCCACGAGGATCAGTAGCGTCAGGTCGCGTACGCCAACCGTGACGTACCACCAACCACGCGGCAAACCTTTGTCGGCTTTATCAAGACCCACGAGCATCAACATTCGCAGCACCGTCAGGGCAACCTCGGTAATTTGCCACGTCAAGAACGCGCGCCAGCGCGGGCGGGCCAAAACTGCCAGCGGGGTCAGCCACAGCGCATCCTGCGGGCTGAACACCTTTCCGAACACCATGAACAGCGCGAGCAGCACAAACATCACCTGTGCCACACGTGGCCGTCTTGGCGCACGGAACACGATGAAGGCCACGAATCCGGTTAGCACGACAAGCACCAGACCCACCCTGAGGTTGATGGTGTCAGCACCCCAGCCCAAAGCGGTGTCGATGGGCAGCCAAATCGAATCCCAGTCGGGCCCACGGGCAATGTTCGTGCGCCAGAATTCCTTGGCTCCGTCGGGCGCCAGAATCAATAGCGGAATCGAAACCGCGGCCCAGGTCGCCACGGTGGTCACGGCTGCGGTGGTCCAGGCCCGCATCTGACCGGCCCGAACACACAGCATCAGCAGCACGAGCAAGAGCAGGAGCGGCCAGAACTTGGCACCCACCGCTAAGCCAAGCCACACGCCAGTCCACAGCGGTAGCCGTCGGCTCCACATCACCATCGCCACACCCATCAAGGCCAGCGACAGCAGGTCCCAGTTGGTAAACGCCTGCATGATCATCACCGGCGCAACGGCAACCATCAGGGCATCCCATGGGCGCTTCTTGCTCGCTAGCAGCGCGGTCGTGATCACAACCACCACGGCGCACAGGGTCAGCAAAATCACGCTGATGTCGAAGTACACCCCCGAGCGCACATCTTGCGGAAAGCGCCCCGCGATGAATGCGGCCAGCCCCATCAACCATCCGGTCAACGGTGGGTAGGGCGTGTTGAAACCGAAGTACGGAACCGCGCCGTTGTTGAGCCCATATGAAGTCCACGACGCCATGACGTCGGTGTAACAAACATGCGTGAACTGGAACTGGTCTTTCCACGTGGTGGTGTCACGACACGGAAGTTTCTGGAAATACCCGATCAACAGCGATCCACCGAGAAGTACCAGCGTCACACGAAGCGGAGTCCACCAGCTGCCCTGCTGGCGAACGCGTTCGCCCAGGGGTCCACCAAGGCCTTCGTTGTCTCCCTTGAGAAAGGGATCGTCGAGGGTCGGATCGACCAATGCTTCGCTCACCGCACCATCATGACCGATGAATTAGCCCGCTGGTGTTGCCGCCGCCGGTGTTGCTCCACCTGTTGCGGTTGCCGGAGGCGACGGTGGCGGCCCACTTGTCGGTGGTGGAGGGGCCGTGGTGGGCGCCGCAGACGTGGTGACGGGTGCACTCGAAGAGGAGGGGCTAGGGCTTGTGGTCGCCGTATTCGAAGGCGACGACGTGGCTGTATCGGTGGGTGTTGGGCTCGGCGACAGGGTCGGCGTGGGCGATGTGGTGGTCACACTCGGCGAGAACGTGTTCGTCGGAGTTGATGTGGCGTACGGATCGGTGAAGTCGATCACGTCTGTTCCATCAAGTGCCCCAGACATATACGAGGTCCAGATTCGCGCCGGAAATGATCCACCCGTCACCGAATTCATTCCACCGGTTCCGGCCAAACTCACCGGCTGACCATTCGCGTTGTCTTTGACCAACATGACCGCCGTCGCCAGTTGCGGGGTATAGCCAACAAACCAAGCCGAGCGATTGTCGTTGGTGGTTCCGGTTTTACCTGCCGCAGGCCGACCCAAATCCTGAGCAGCCGAACCAGTTCCATCGGTTACAACATGGCTCAGGGCGTAGGTCACCTGATCGGCAATATTGGGGTCGAAGGCTTGTGTTGGTGCAGGCGCAGATTCGTACAACACCGAACCGTCGGCCGATTCGACCCGGGTAACAGTGGTGGGTGCAACTTCGGCACCGTGAGCTGCGAAGGTTGCGTAGGCGTGGGCGAGGTCGATCGCATGCGGGCTAGATGTGCCCAGAACGAATGTGAGGTTGCGCTTCAAGCCCACAGTGTCAACCGGAATGCCTGCGGCAAGCGCCGCATCGGCCACCTTGTCGACACCGATATTGCTCTCAACATCCACATACACCGAGTTCACTGAGTTCTCGGTTGCGGTCAACAACGAGATGTCGCCCCAACTCTTATCGCCGTAGTTCACAACTCGATAACCGCCGATGTCGCGGCCGTTGTCACCGTTCCAATTGGAATCGAGCGTGATGCCATTTTGCAGGGCCGCCGCAAGGGCGAACGGTTTAAAGGTTGAGCCGGCCTGACCGATCGCTTGGGTGGCGTTGTTCAACGGGCTCGTGCGGTGATCAGCCCCTCCGTAGAGCGCCACAACCTCACCCGTACCCGGTTTCACCGACGCCAACCCAACCCGCAATCCAGCAGCATTGTCGGTAGGTGCTTGATCCTTCACGGCTTGAATCGCGGCCGCCTGCGCTTTCTGATCGAAAGTCGACACCACTTTGAGTCCGCCAAGACCTAGCTCGGCTTCGGAGATTCCGTGACTGCCAAGTTCTTGACGAACTGCATCGATCAAATACCCCGTGCTGCCAGTCGGGCGCGTCGAAGACGATCTGGCCACAACCTCGGGGTACTTCAGAGTGCGGCGTTGATGCGAGGAAAGCCAGCCCTGACTCACCATTCCATCAACCGTGTACGCCCAGCGAGCCTTCAACCGGTCTGGGTTGCGATCAGGTGACATTCCTTCCGGCGACTTCAATAGCGATGCCAACATCGCTCCTTGAGCCACCGTGAGCTTTGACGCGGGCACGCCGAAGTAGGCCTGGGCCGCCGCTTCAATTCCGTACGCACCTCGACCGAAGTACACGGTGTTCAGGTAGTCGCCAAAGATTTGGTCTTTGCTCGTAGTGATTTCAAGCTTGACCGACAGCACGAGTTCTTTGAACTTGCGGCTCATTGAGCGCTCTTGAGATAGGAACGCATTCTTGGCGTATTGCTGGGTGATGGTTGATGCACCCTGAGTCGAGCCACCCGAAAGATTGTTTTTGATCGATCGGGCTATGCCGCTGGGCGAGAAACCGCCGTGGTTGTAGTACTCGCGATCTTCAGCTGCCAACACCGCGTGTTGCACAGGCAGTGGCACATCGGCTAGCGGAACATCAATGCGGTTCACGTCGCCAAGGTGACCGAGCTCTGTCTTGCCGTCATTCCAATAAACAACTGAGGTTTGGGCGCGCGCGATCTCGTTGGGTTCAGGAATCGGCGTGAGGGCCACAGCTAGAGCGAAGGCACCCGCTACCAGAGCCACACCCGTTACAGCTGAGCCTAAGACGAGCTTCCACGATGGCACGAAACGCGAAATCCCGTCGCGATCTGCTCGCGGATAGTCAACGCGCATTGCCGTTCGGCCACCTTGGGATCGGGGAAGTTGGGTCGGGGAAGAAACTTCTCTCACCTAGCAAACGTTTGACGCTGCCCCGAGGTTCCGATCAGTCAGCAGCGAGCACGCCGTCGACTTTCTCTAAAACCTCAAGCCCGTCGTTGTGCGAGTGCGTGAATCCGCGTCGACGTTCTTCAGCAACGGTGACATGGCTGCGTAGGGCCACGATGTAGGCGCGCCGCCACGAATTCGTTGTCGTGTTGCCCCCTGAACCGTGCAGAATTCCTTCACCGTGAACCGTGATGTCGCCGCGCGAAATCGGCACGGGCCGCAACTCATCGCCTTCACGAAGATCAGTAATGAGGGTGTGGCTCTCAGATCGATCACCGTGGAGCGGGTAGTGGGCGCGCACTGGTTCGTGCTGACTGCCTGGCAGAAACTGCAAGCAGCCGTTTTCGAGGGTTGAATCATCAACCGCTAGCCAGCAGGTGGCCGTGCGCCGATCGTCGGTATCGATCCAGTAGGCCTGATCTTGATGCCAGCCAAATACCGCGTCGGTTCGGCCCGGTTGCTTTGCCAGCAGTTGATCGAAGTCGATCACCATGCCCTCACCGCACAACTGCTCGGCAATGCTTTGGCAGCGCTGTTCGTAAACATTGCCCTGCCATTGCGGGTAATACTTGCGCGGAAGCATCACATTGACGATCGCGTACGACGACGGATCAGTTCCGTGCTCACCGGTTGTCATGTCATTGAAGTCTTTGCCTGTCACGTCGATTTCTCGGCGCAGGAACCTGTCGTACACGGCCTCGATTTCGTTCATCTCGTCAGGCGACATCACGGCTGGCAAGTGCACGTATCCATCACGTGCGAAGGCCGCGCGGTCGTCGTCAGTAACGACATAGCGATCACCTTGGCGGCGATCGTCGGGGGTCAGATTCACGTTCGCTCTCTCCAGTCGCTGGTATCTAGTCGAGTAGGTCTCGTGGTCGTCGAGGTGCGGGCCGAGCAATTCCGTCGCCGAGCACATACGACAGAACCAGGTGATTCCAAGAACATTCTTGACACACCTCAACGACGTACACACGAAATTCGCCGTATTCGCTGGCTAACCCGGCCAGTTCGGCACTGGCGCGAACTCGACCGCTGTAAACGCCGAGTTGGGCCCCGAACGTGTAGGTGACGTTGGTTACTTCAGTGCGACGACACACTGGGCAGCGGCGTTGGGTTGCTTCACCGTGCCACTGCGCCGCCCGCAACAGATACGGATCGGCGTCGCAGGCATCACTGCGCAGACCGCCACCGGTAAATAAATCCTCAAGAGCGGCGCGCCGTTGGAGTGCAAAACTCACCACATCGCGCGGTTCGGTGGGGTCGTCTACTGCCTTGTGCGGACCAATATCTTCTCGCGGCGCCGCCGTGCTCGGGGCTCCGATCGCACGGGTGCCCCGAATCGACGACGATCGCTGACCAGCCACAAATTGACCCTACGCGACACGGCCGACGTTGTGCTAAATCCCGATTCATTTGAATCGACACATCGTTGTGATGTATCGTGTCGATATAGTTCATCGATAGATCGGCTCGCTAAAAAAGTTCAGGAGATTCAGTGGCAGCTCGTTCAGGGTCGAGGTCATCCCTCCTCGAATTCGCTGTGCTCGGGCTCCTTCAGGATTCCCCGATGCACGGCTACGAGTTGCGCAAGCGTCTCAACGGCGTTCTCGGTGCTTGGCGAGCAATTTCCTACGGTTCTCTCTACCCCTGCCTCAAGGCACTTGAGCAATCCGGCGCGATCGAGGCGGCCGTTTCAGCCGATCCCGAGCGGCCAACTCTCGGTGGCAAGCGCGCCCGCATCGTCTACGAAGTCACGGTCGCGGGCAAAGAGCGCTTCGACGCACTACTTGCCGAAACCGGCCCCGAAACCTGGGAAGACGACACCTTCGGCGTACGCCTTGCATTCTTCGGCCGCACTGATGCCACGGTACGTCGGCGCATTTTGGAAGGCCGTCGAAATCGCCTTGAAGAGCGCATGTCGATTTTGCGGCAAGCACTCAATCGATCAAGTAACCGCCTCGACAGTTACACCCTCGAACTCCAGCAGCACGGGCTTGAATCTGTCGAACGCGAAGTTGGCTGGATCAACGATCTGCTTGCTACTGAAGCAAGCCGGTCGCCACAAACTCCCCGACCTTCTACGCGGAAGGCACCCGGGGCTTAGCAATACCCGCCATCACCCGATGGCGGCAGAGCTGGCGCATGCAGCGCCTGCACTACAAAGGTGAGGAAGGGCAAGACACATGGGAAGTCTCAAAGTTGCGATTGTCGGTGTAGGTAACTGTGCATCGTCACTCGTGCAAGGAGTCGAGTACTACAAAGACGCCGATCCGGCTGGCCACGTGCCTGGCTTGATGCACGTTCAGTTCGGCGAATACCACATCCGCGACATCGAATTCGTTGCTGCTTTCGACGTTGATGCCAAGAAGGTCGGTCACGATCTTTCCGAGGCCATCGTCGCTAGCGAGAACAACACGATCACAATCTGCGACGTACCACCAACCGGCGTCACCGTGTCGCGTGGTCACACCTACGACGGCCTTGGCAAGTACTACCGCGAAATGATCGTAGAGAGCGACGACGAGCCTGTTGACGTTGTGGCAGCACTCAAGGAAACCGGCGCCGACGTTCTGGTCTGCTACTTGCCCGTGGGTTCGGAAGAAGCCGCGAAGTTCTACGCCCAGTGCGCTATCGACGCCAACGTTGCGTTCGTCAACGCGCTACCGGTGTTCATCGCCGGAACCAAGGAGTGGGCTGACAAGTTCACCGCAGCCGGAGTTCCGATCGTGGGCGACGACATCAAGTCGCAGATCGGCGCGACCATCACGCACCGGGTGCTGGCCAAGTTGTTCGAAGACCGCGGTGTCACCGTCGACCGCACGTACCAACTCAATGTTGGCGGCAACATGGACTTCATGAACATGCTCGAGCGCGATCGCCTCGAGAGCAAGAAGATCTCGAAGACGCAGTCGGTTACCTCACAGCTGCGCGACGAAATCTCACCTCGCAACGTGCACATCGGCCCGAGCGATTACGTGGCGTGGCTCGACGATCGCAAGTGGGCGTTCGTGCGCCTTGAGGGTCGCAACTTTGGTGACATTCCGCTCAGCCTTGAGTACAAGCTTGAGGTGTGGGATTCACCCAACTCTGCAGGCATCATCATCGATGCCATCCGGGCAGCCAAGATTGCCAAGGATCGCGGTATCGGCGGGCCGATCCTGTCGGCTTCGAGTTACTTCATGAAGTCGCCGCCGGTTCAGTACTCAGACGACGAAGCCAAGCAGGCAGTCGAAGACTTCATCGCCGGAACCATCGAGCGCTAGAAGCCTCACCAAGCCGAAGGGCCCGACTTCTCCCTCACCGGAGGTCGGGCCCTTCGTTATGCCCGCGAGCACGCCTGCGGAAGTTTCCCTTTATGCGTAAGTTGGTCGCGTGGCACTAACCGAACTGCGAAATGTTTTGGCGTCAGCCTCATTTCGCAAACTGTTTGGTGTTCGGCTGTCGGGCCAATTTGCCGATGGGTTAGTTCAGTCGGCGCTTGCCACTTTCGTGCTGTTTTCGCCCGAACGTCAGGCCACTGCCCCACGAATCGCTGTTGCCTTCGTGATTTTGCTGTTGCCGTATTCGCTGATTGGTCCGTTCGTTGGCGTCTACATCGACCGTTGGCCAAGACGGGCAATTCTGATCTCGGCCAACGTCGTTCGAGCCGCCATGACGATGGTGCTGGCGGCCCTAGTTCTAGCCAGCCACGACGGCCCAGATCTAGCGATCGCAGTACTAGTAACCCTCGGTGTTGGGCGCTTCGTGCTGGCTGCTCTTTCGGCAGCGCTTCCTCACACCGTCGAGCCGGCCGCACTGGTCACGGCCAACGCACTTGCCCCAACCTCAGGAACCATTGCGGCATCGCTGGGTGGATTGATCGGGGTCGGCATCCGCGCCATTGAGGGTGGTGGAGACCGAGGCAGCATGTTTGTGCTGGCCTTCGCGGCTCTCATGTATCTGGTGGCTTCCGGCGTAGGCACGCTGATCTCACGACACCTGCTTGGGCCGCACGGTGCTGTGGTCGGCCAGAGTGCTCGCGATGTTGTGTCCGGCCTGATCGACGGGTTCAGGCACCTGCGCGAACGGCCGGCCGCTCGCGATGCGATTTTGGTAGTTACCGGCCATCGAATCACCTTTGGTGCCGCCACAGTTCTCGTGCTGTTGATCTTGCGCAACACGTTGAACTCGCCCACCGACCCCACCGGAGCACTGGGTGCGTTCACCAAAGTCATCGCCTTCGCCGCAACGGGCGCACTGATTGCCGCGCTGCTCACTCCTTGGGCCACACGTCGAATTGGGTCGGTGCCGTGGATCGTGGGCACGCTTCTAGCAGCAGCCACTCTCGGTGTTATCGGCCTGCTCGGAACGACGCTGAATTGGCCAGTGCTTGCAGGAATGACCGGCCTCTTTGTCGCAGCACTTGGGGTCGGATTTTCTGGACAAGCGGTCAAGGTCACCGCTGACACGATCGTTCAGAAGGCCGTGAGTGATGACCATCGTGGCCGCGTCTTCTCGCTCTACGACGTGGCAGTCAACATTGGTTTGATCATCGGAGTTGTGTGGGTGGCCTTCACAGCGCCGACAAGTGGGGTTTCTGTCGCCCTCGATTTCGCCATTCCGGCGGTGCTTGCGATCAGCGCCATTTGTTACGCAATCGCATCGCGACGCCGCGGGCCAATCACCTAGGCCGCGCCCTAGAGTGTTGGTATGACTGACACGGTGATAAGCGACGCCCCACAACGTTCCAAGGCCCGCACGATTCCGGCAGTGATTCTCTTTGTCATCGCCTCACTTCTGTTTCCGATTGGTGTGCTCGCCTTTTGGGGCCAGAACTCAATCACCGACACGGAGCAGTACGTGGCCACTGTTGCGCCGCTGGCCAGTGACCCCACGGTGCAAGACACCGTCTCCAACCTTGTGGCCACCGAAGTTACGAGTTCGATCGACATCGGTGAGGCCCTAAAGACCTATCTGCCCGCAAACGGTCAGGTTCTAGTCGGCCCCCTCACCGCCGCCTTGAACGGCCTCATCGACAAGGCCGTGCACGCGATCATGGGCCGACCCAAGTTCCAGGAGCTTTGGGTCAAGGTCAATCAGGAAGCTCAGACATCGTTCATCCGTCTGCTTGAAGGAGACGAAAGCGGGCCGATGAAACTGGCCAATGGTGAAGTGGTTCTCGACACCACATCGCTCTATCAGGCTGTACGCCAGCAACTCGTCGACGACAAAGTGGTGTTCGCCGACAAGTTGCCCGCGACCCCGCCTAATGACCACCAAATCGTGTTGTTCCAAAGTGCTGAACTCGAACGCATTCAGACGATCTACAAGTTCACCCACCCGATCGCCACCTGGTTGATTTTCCTAGCCATCGCGCTCTTCATCATTTCGATTCTGCTCGCGATTCACCATGCGCGATTCGTACTTGCCACCGGAATCGTGGTGTTACTGACCTCCGTTCTGATCAAGGTGGGTCTGAGTATCGGTAGCGATCAGATCACGTTGGCGCTGCAGGGAACACCTTTGGCAACCGGTGAGGCCGCATTCTTCGACATTCTTACTCGCTACTTGGCCAATGTCGGCTCGTGGCTGTTGGTGATCGGCCTCGTCATGATCGTGGGCGGTTGGCTCTTGGGAGGTTCGCGCCCTGCCACAGCAATTCGCAATTGGTTCTCAACGGTCGGTCGCGACGAAGACGCTGCGCTGCCGGCGCCCTGATCACGGCGTTACTTGCGCGCGTTCCACCATGCATGCAGCGCCTCGGTAGCGAGCTCTTCGCCAATCGGGCCGCGATCAAGTCGCAGATCGAGCAGAAATCGATACGCCTCACCGACGATGGGCCCAGCCGGAATCTGCAGAATCGCCATGATCTGCTGACCGTCGAGTTCGGGGCGGATCGAGTCGAGTTCTTCTTGCGCTGCCAACAGTGCAATGCGCTGCTCAAGTTGGTCGTAGGTGCGCTGCAACCGCTCGGCCTTACGTTGATTTCGCGTCGTGCAATCGGCGCGGGTGAGCTTGTGTAATCGATCAAGCAGGTCGCCGGCATCGCGCACATAGCGGCGCACTGCAGAGTCGGTCCATTCGCCGGTGCCGTAGCCGTGAAAGCGCAGATGCAGTTCAACCAAACGCGACACTGCCTCTGTGTCGTCAGTTGAAAAGCGTAGAGCCTGCATTCGCTTGCGCGTCATCTTTGCTCCGACAACCTCGTGATGGTGAAACGAGACTCCGCCGTCACTTTCGAATCGTCGAGTGCGTGGTTTGCCAACATCGTGCATCAGTGCGGCGAAACGCAAAACAAAGTCAGGTGACGACACTGGCTGATGGGTCTGCTCAAGTTGCATTGCTTGCTCAAGCACGGTGAGGGTGTGTTCGTAAACGTCTTTATGGTGATGGTGCTCGTCAATTTCCAGTGAAAGTTTTGGAAGTTCAGGGAGCACGTGCTCGGCCAATCCGGTTTGCACCATTAGGGCCAAACCAGCGCGCGGATTATCGCCGAGCACCAGGCGCACTAATTCTTCACGCACGCGTTCAGCCGAAACGATGCTGATTCGATCAGCCATTGAAGTCGCCGACGTCACGATGTCGTCGCTCACCTCAAAGCCCAGCTGAGAGGTAAACCGCGCAGCGCGCATCATCCGAAGCGGATCGTCGCTAAACGACTCATCAGCGGTACCCGGGGTGCACAACAATCGAGCGTCCAAGTGCGCCAAACCATTGAACGGATCGACGAACTCACCGCTGGGCAGTTTCACCGCCATCGAATTCACCGTGAAGTCGCGGCGCGCGAGGTCATCGGTCAGTGAGGTTCCAAAAGCAACCTCAGGCTTGCGTGAATCACTGACGTAGCTCTCGGTTCGGTACGTCGTTATCTCATACTTCGCATCCGAATATGTAGCTCCGACCGTGCCAAACCGAACGCCTACATCCCATGTGGCATCTGCCCAGCCCACGAGAAGTTGTTGCACCTGTTCGGGCCGTGCGTTGGTCGTTAGGTCAATGTCCATGCTCGACACCGCTGCACCTGCGGCACCGGCGCCGCGAACCAGATCTCGCACCGCGCCACCAACAAGGGCCAATTCAAAACCGGCACTTTCAAACTTGGCTGCCAAGACGACCAAACCCGGGGCCTGGGCAATCCACGATTGAATCCAGGCCTGTTGCTGGGCACTTAAGGTCGGCGACACGATGACCCACCCTACGGCGCAGCGGGCAGTACCGGCAGTCCACCGTAGGCTGGACCCATGTCGACGCCCTCTGCCCCACGACGCCGGCCCCGCCGACGTCGCAAGGGTCCGGGTGCGCCAGCGGGCGAAAATGCGCCTAAATCAACTAAATCTGACACTTCTGAGGCAGTCGAGGCGCCACCGAAACCGACTCCGGCTTCGGTGCGAGCCAAACCACCCGTCAACCCCAAGCCCACTGCTAAGAAGCCTGGGGCCAAGTCAGCCGCGAAGAAGTCCGCCCCGAAAAAGCGCCCGCGCCTCACTCGCGTTGAAGAGACCAGCGCTGGCGGACTAGTGGTCAGGGTCATCGACGGGCAAGCCGATGCGGCCTTGATTGGTCGAATCGATCGACGCAAGCGGCTGGTTTGGTCAATGCCCAAGGGGCACCTCGAGGCAGGTGAAACGGCCGAGCAAGCAGCCGAACGCGAGGTTGCGGAAGAGACCGGAATCATTGCCCACGTTGTCGCCCCGCTCGGTGTCATCGACTTCTGGTTTGTGGCCGAGGGCCGTCGTATTCACAAGACTGTGCACCATTTCGTGCTCAGGGCCACTGGCGGTGAACTCTCAGACGAAGACGTCGAGGTCGAAGAAGTCGATTGGGTGCCGTTGCAAGAGTTGCCCACTCGCCTTGGCTACGCCGACGAACGTCGCCTGCTCTCGCGGATTCCAGAATTACTGCAGCAGGCCAACTTTACCGTGAATCAAGACATCCTCGACGTGCTGCACAACAGTGCGACCGACGCCACGGCAAAACCTGACCCCACACAACTTGGTGCGGTGGCCGGAGCCGACAGCGCGTGATGGGCCGAGTACTACTGGCTGCCGCGGCGGTGCTACTCACTGTGCTTGGTACTCCGTTAGCAAGTACCCCGGCCGCAGGCGCAGAGACGACAAGTCCACTGACTATCTCCCTAGACTCCATGGCTCCCACTGCTCCGGTGAGCACAAGCGTGCTTTCACTTACGGGTTCGGTAGCGAATGCGTCGTCGGAGCAAGTGAAGGGTGTCACGGTACGCCTGCGAGTCGACACCGATCGGCTTGTCGATCGCTCAGCACTTGCCGCCGTGGCCGACTCGTCAATCGAATCGAATGGCGATCCGATTGATGGAACCCGCAGCCCCATTCCGGTTGACTTGAACCCCGGCCAAAGCACGGCCTTTCGCATCTCGGTGCCGGCCGACTCGCTAGGGCTCGGAGAATCGGGGAACTATCAGGTGGTGCTTGAGGCACAATCTGACCCAGGCAATGGCGACCTGAGACGCGTTGGTCTGTTGCGAACATTTCTCACCTGGTTTCCGACTCCCAATCAGGCACCGTCGACATCGCTGGTCACACTGCTTCCGTTCACCACCACACCAGACGTCGATAGCACGGGCCTCCTGCTCAGTGATGAATTGCCGAAGGCGCTAATGCCTGATGGGCGATTGAGCACATTGCTCAATGCCGGAGCAGCACACCCCGATGCCGTTACCTGGCTGCTCGATCCGCAGTTGATCGAAACGGTCTCAGCGATGAC
>Ga0114960_10002463_pt1 | contig 14418 bp, 16 predicted proteins | sample C_130625_MF_Meta_FD_92637 | JGI IMG/M metagenome (GOLD analysis project Ga0114960, IMG submission 92637) | Freshwater microbial communities from Lake Croche, Canada to study carbon cycling - C_130625_MF_MetaG | ecosystem: Environmental > Aquatic > Freshwater > Lake | place: Lake Croche, Canada... | reverse complement strand
GGTTACAGTGAAAGGTGTTGCGGTAAAACCCTCTATTATCTCTATTTCTTGGGGTGCACCCGAAGTCTATTACACGTCGGCGCAGCTCAGCACCATCAACGGTCTATTTGCTACAGCGGCTGGTCGCGGTATCCCCGTAACGGTGGCGTCTGGTGATAACGGCTCTAATGATGGCGTTGGTGGCGCAGGTTCGTACTGTGATTTTCCCTCTTCTTCACCGAATGCGATTGCGTGCGGTGGTACGAACCTGGTCTGCCCTAATTACACGTACGATGGGTCCACGGTGGAGACGGTCTGGTCTGGCAGTGGTGGTGCTATTAGCGCTACATTTGCGAAGCCAACCTATCAGTCAGGGCTGAGCGGCTCATATCGGCGGACACCCGATATCGCGATGAATGCGGATCCAAATACGGGTGTTCTGTTTATTTTAGGTGGTCAGTATGTCGTGTATGGAGGCACAAGCGTGGTTGCACCAGCGATGGCTGGGTATTTAGCCGCCGTCAACGCTAAGGTTTTCGTAAATCCCATTTTGTATAGCGCTCCTAGCAGCACCTTCCACGATATCACAGCCGGGTCAAACGGCTCCTTCTCTGCCGGTGCAGGATACGACAATTGTACGGGTTTGGGTAGCATCAAAGGGGGCTCGTTGGCTAGTCTATTTAGTTCGGCAAACATACCGGTTGTGAGCGTGAGTCTTAACGCGGCTTCAGCAACCATTCACCCTAATGGCACATATCAGGCATTGGCTACACTAAACCCCACAAGCCCAACGAATTCTGCTGTTACATGGAGCTCTAACGCGACGGGTGTTGCGACTGTCAATAGCACTGGGCTCGTGCGCGGCGTAGCAAACGGGACCGCCACGATTACTGTGACAACCGCCGACGGTGGTAAAACAGCAAGTCTAAGCGTTACTGTAACAACGCTGGTATCCGGCGTATCGTTAAATTTGACGACGCTGTCTTTAGCGGTCGGTCGAACCTCTCAACTTGCTGCGACTGCGGCGCCACCGACGGCTTCGAATACGGCTGTTACATGGACCAGCAGCGCTCCTACAGTGGCGACCGTGGTGGGCGGGCTTATCACTGGTATAAAAGCGGGCAGCGCGCAAATACGGGCTACAAGCGTAGACGGAGGGTTTATTGCGACATGCGCTGTAACTGTTGTGGTTGGTGTAACGGGTGTTACGTTGAATCGCAGCACTCTTGCTCTCAGAAAAGGCGCGACGGGCACTCTGACCGCAACCGTGGCACCAACCACGGCAACTAACAAGAGTGTTACGTGGAGAAGTAGCAATACGACAATTGCTACAGTGTCATCGAGCGGCGTTGTAACTGCGAAACGGGTGGCTGGCACAAGCACTATCACTGTTACGACTGCCGACGGAGGCTTTACTGCATCCTGCGTAGTAACTGTTTCTTAGTGCGTCTCCGGCTTACTTTTTTAAACAATTATGTGATTAATGGAGCACATTGACCAGATAATTGATACCTGGAAGAAGTTTATCAAAGACCGACTTATTCCGATTATAGATGGCGTAGGTGCCACCGTGGAGGGTAACTATTATAGTTACAATTTAACAACCGACTATTATGAGCCAAACCTTCCAAAACAGAAAAATATCATTATGTGCGCAAACGAAAGGGTCACGCAGGTTCTAGAAGTAGGCTTTAACGGTGGATTTTCGGCAGTTTTATTCTTATTGGCAAATCCCGAACTATCCATTACATGCGTCGACATCGGTTCTCATCCCTACGTTATGCCGTGTTACGAATACATCAAGAGTGTTTTTGGCGACCGAATTAATTTACTTATTGGGGACAGCACAGTAGTGTTGCCTGACCTGAAGCGCGGTTTTGATATAATTCACATCGATGGTGGACACGACGTGGAGGTGGCGGCTAAAGATCTCTGTAACGCAAAACTGCTGGCATCAGATACAGCATACATTATTATGAACGATATAGACTATGCGCCTTTGAAGACTCTATGGTCTGGTTGGTGCGATGCGTATAGTTTGCAGGACTCCGGTTACGCCGATTCTGGACACTCTATTAAAAAGTATAAGCGCGATACAGAAATTGCTTTTTATACATGCTATTTTGGACCCGGTAATATCAATGGTTCGGCTAAACACATTGCCATGCAAATTCCCAGGCTGCCATCGCTTATTTACGACTGTTGTTATTTTACAAATAACGTAACGATACGCGAAGCGTTGAAAAATACAGGCTGGATCTGCGTATTCCTTGAATTACCCATAAAACATTCAGACAATCTGAATGCGTTTGACACCAAAGAACTCAAATCCTGTCCGCATCGTTTTCCAATGCTCGACGCCTATACGTATATTTGCTACTGCGACAGCAAATATAGCGTGAATGAGAATCGGGTCAAAGAGCACATTAAAATGCTAACAGGTGAACGTCTGATGATTCTACCCACGCACCCTGATATCGGTCCAGACGTGTGGTGCGAATATGAGCAGTGTTTATTTCAACCCCGCTACAACGTTGATAAGGACCGGTATTTTAACTACATCGAGTCGCAAATTGCGGCGGGATTTCCTTCAAAAACAAAAATTCACTATACGACACAATTTATGATTCGCAAAAACAATTTATTGACGCGAGCCATAGGTGAAAAATGGTACGAACACATACAGATGTGCGGCATCGAATGCCAAATCAGTTTCTTTTTTGTTCATCAGATGTTTGAGAGCTACATTTGCGGTGTTAATTCGTACGATGGTTATTATTGGACGTAGCGGGACCATATGATACGGCGTATCGCCTCCACGGCTTGCGCGCTTGTAATCTGCTTTCTACTCTGCTCCTCTACGTCTGCCGGCTGAAGGAATAGAGAGTGCGTACGCTGGCGCCAGTCCTCAAGCCAGGTGTTGAAGTCGGTGGCTAACTTGAGTTGTTGCTTCTTGGACAGAAAGCCGCGAATCGCAATTCGGCGCCCTAGACCGCATGCGTAGAGTCCTGCGCGGCGCTCACTACTGTCGTGCTTTTGTAGGCAGATATCTAGCACCATGTGATTTTTGAGTGGCTCCTCTGTAATGGTAACTCCGATTTTCTTATTTGGCGCCTCCTGATACATCATATTGAATTCATTTTCACCTGGAAGATAGGCACAATTGTTCTTTACAATTGTTAGGATGCGGTGCTCACCAGAAGGACTGAATTTGAGAAGCCAGTCCTCTTCTGCGGTTTGGCTAAAGAAGACTCGGTTCTTGAACTCGATACAGAGTGTGATTTGACTGCGCTTGGGGAAGACGCGCTCTTCAAACACATTGAAGCGTAGCGGCTTAAACACCGCAAAGAAGTCCTTACGTCGCGTGCGCTCGGAGTCACGCGTTCCCGTTAAGAAACTCAGCGGTACGACAATTATGCCTCCTAGCGGCTGGCTTTTCAAAAGCGTCCGAATAAACACTTTATACAAATTGTCAATGCCGGTCTGCTCAAAGATTGTCTTGTCAACTGCGTCGGCTTTTGCTGTCCACGGCGGATTTGCTATAACATAGGCACCCACGTAGCTCGGGCGATTCGCTAAACAATTGCGACTCAATACCTTTGCAATTTTTGGTTCGGCGTCGTACGCAATTGTGATATAGCCGTCGCCGAGCCACTTTAATATTTCACCTTGGCGTGTGAATGGGTCTATGACTAGAGCCCCTTTTGGAGGGCGGTCGAAGCCCTCAAATAGCTTGTCGTAGAGTGTCATTTGATAGGCGTGGTGGAACGGCTCTATGCTCTCAATTTTCCTAAATGCCGACTACTTAAATATACGGACTGTATATTTTTTAGCATGTCTAAAAAATTAGCCTACTATACGGCATTTTTTGGCGATAATAGTAGTTGGGTCAATATTATACCACCGCTATTTTCGGCGGTCCATGATTGTTACTTTTTTACTAATAACGCGGAGATGTACGACAGATTGGGTGGAACTAAGTGGATTCGCGTGTTTCTTGACATTCCCATTAAAACGGATTACGCGCTGAGCGCCATGGATTCAAAAGAACTAAAACTGTGTCCGCATCGGTTTGAAGAGTTACAGGGCTATGAATTTACGTGTTGGTTGGACTCAACACTTATTGCGTTCGATGATAAGATAAGCCCGCTACTCGATAGACTAGACGGATGTAATATTGTTCTGACGCGGCATCCCGCGAAGTTTACTTCGGTTTGGGATGAGTACCGTGGTAGTATTGCCCTGCAAAAACACCAGATAAATAAAGATAGATATCTTGCATATATTGGAGCGCGACTTTTGCGCGGACTTTCCGAGGGCACAGACTGCTTTCATTGTACCGGATTTATCTTGCGTCGCACCTGTGACGAAATTGCGGATTTGAATGAATTGTGGTTGGAGGAGGTCAAAGAATGTGGTATCAATTGCCAGATTTGCTTTCATTTCGTTAAGCAGATATATGGTGTACCGGTTATGGCGTTGGAATTCTACCAATACTGGGACTACAATCAGCCTGGTATCGTATTTAAATATCCGATTCGCGCGGACGGTACGGTTGATACCTGGTAGGGGGTGGTTAAATTCCGGACTTCGAAACCATAGATTATATACCCGGCAACTAAACACATAATTTTTACTTTGTGTGCCAAAAGAAAATATAAAGATATCATAAAGAATAAATGTCTGCGTTCCGCCGATTAATTGGAGTGTCGCCAGTTGAAATTAGAGATAACCTTGACGCCTTCATAAATTACTATAACGAACATAATAAACGATACCGCGACGCCCTAAAATCACTCAGTGACGGTAGCGAGCCCGCAGTAAAAACTGCACAGAATTACAAAGTAGATTACTCTTTAAGAAAAAACGTGTGCTATAATCGCATAAAACTGATAGAGGACAACCCGTGGCGGCACCCAGACGACCCGCCGCCTTATACCGGTAAAAGAGTTGGAAAAATAGTAGGAGCAAAATTAATGTCAGACACCGATTCAGAAGGGGAGAAATACTATTATTGGTTAGTTAAGTTTACAAATGCCACAGTACAATGGCAGCAAGGCGATGATGACATAAAATGGTTCGAACCTTGTTCCGAAACCGCGGGAGGGCAGAGAAAGAAATCTGTAAACAGAAAAAAGAACCGCAAGAATAGAACAACGCGAAAGCATTAAGAAGGTTGTATCTATATTGGTACCTTGAGCTTGGTTGGGGGGTGTTTAAATTCCGGACTTCGAAATTATATCGAGTATACCCGCTTCTACCATTTCGTCCGATTGTTTATACCCGTACTCAAATCTGCAATACGGACATTTAATGAGACCTCTATTTGCTCTGAAAATATTTATATAACATGGTATACACCAGTAGTTGGCGCAATGCGGACAACTGACCTTTTTATGCTTCATATCTTCGGAACAGATAGAACATGAAATATATTCGTCGCTATTCAGTTTCGCATCGATATGCCGTTTTATCTCATCCCAAGTATTATCTTCAAGAATTGTAATTATTGCTTTTATTCTATTTAATACTAGTTCTATATTATTAGTAACAGGGTCTCTCCTGAATGTAATACTTTCATTAGGTATATATTCTTTAATCTTATGAATAATACTGTTCATTTGTTATACTTTAAAATTGAAAATACATCTTCAATTTTAAAGTGTTTATAATAGAGCACCAGATGCCCCATCCGGTTCCGCGGGCGCTGGTGTTTATGCCTAACGAATGCTTTTATTGTAAAGAGCATATTACTAAATGTATATTTACTTCACACATGTTTGGTATAATGACATGTACTTTTCATCAACGCGCAGGTCATCGCGATATACGCGCGTGGCTTCATACATGGGGTGCCGTACGAATACAGGATGCGCGTAAGTTTGTAGAGATCGGTGACATTTTATTAGTGCTCGATAAGGGATTCCCTATTCGCAGAGCCTCTGGTCGCATTGAGCATGGTTGGTCGCTGTTTCAGGGGTTTGAAAAAGAGCCTGTAATGATTCGCCGTCTATGCGGCGCCTGGTCGATTCGGTGCGAAAAGGAGGACAATTATAGATACGTGCGCTTTGACGAATTTATAAAGGATGATATTATCTGTCATTTGCACACAGACCCTGACGATTTTAAACTTGCTATGAGTTATGCGATTACGTTGCTTGAAGAAGGAATCTATTTGCCACAAGTCAATGAGCAGTTGAGACCTGAATCAAGGGAATTTACGGTGAACAATAAGAGCATACATATGATTATGATACCGTGAAACCGATGGCAGCGCCTGTGGCGCATAGAACGGTGCCCCAGAGTGTATCCATAAAAGCCATTTCTGTCGTCCAGCCCTTGAGTGAAGCCAGATTTGTGAGGTCGTAGAGTCCGTACATGGCTGCGCCGAGCGCGGCACCTTTGACGGCGGCGTCTTTTTGGGAACGTGCCGGGTTCACCGCAAAATAGAGAACGGCGGCTGGAATCAGGACGTAGACAAGCGCGGCGGGAAGGGGTCTCAGGGTGGCGGCGGAGCCCTGAACCGATTTGATGAGGTCCGCGTGGTAGGTGCCACGGAACGAAAGCCAGACAAGGTCCAGCGCTAACATGGCGGCGGCAACTATGAGGAATTGCTTGAGCATCTTACCATGCGCCTAGGTTTTGTGCCCACGCGGGGGTCGGTAAGGTATTTGAGACTAATTTCGCGGACGAGGTCACGGGGAAACCACAAGTCGCTGGGAGTGGAGCCGGTTAAGCCGCGTTCGTACTGGCGGCGCTCGCGCAGAGTGACTCGGGTTGCGAGCTCCTTCTTCTGCTTTGGCGTGAGTGCCGAGAGCCGGTAAAACGTAAAGGATTGACCTATATTGTCCGCGGGTCCAAATATACGCCAATAGCAGCCTTTTGGGCTCTGCTCTTCTGTTCCGTAGTAATACGTATAGCCTGTCGCATCTTGGTAGTACGTATTATGAAAACACATCATGTTGTAGTCGGCTTCATTTTGGTAGTATCGGGTAAAAGTGCCGCGGAATCGCGCCTGTATGCCTCTATGTCTATTTGAAAACGCGTAGTACTGCTCGCCTGGAACGAGGTTCCAGATATCGATTTTGGCTCCGATGGGTTGCTGCATTTTGTTTAGGTTGTTTAATGGCGGGGCTTAGATTTCAATTTTATTCTTTACATGAATGCGGCGCGTGCATATCAATTTTTAGATACTTAAAAGTGGTGCGTGCGAAATACATAATGGATGTCCTACAACTGGAAGGCTTCGGCTCCGATATCAAAAATACGGTGTCGCTAGTGTTGTGCGACTCTGCAACACATCTCTGGCTTCCGTACGAATTTATGAGTTGTCAGCCGGCTACGCGTGTGTTTCTGTATGGTGAACACAGCGCGGGCACCCGCGGGCTTATCGCTGCAGAGGGCTGGAGCCTGGCTCTGTGCATGGTGGGACCGGTTGGCGTGCGGTCCTGGTCGCTTTTAGCGTCGATGATGCGACACATGCTGAGTCCGGTGCTTTTGGTCGTGGCGCCTGATGTTGTGATACCTGCGGCTTTTGCGCAACATATTGGCGGCGAAACGACTGTGGTGGTGTTTCGTTGGCTTTCTGAGCCGCCTACTATGAACGGGCTTGCGGTTTCAAGCGTGTTTTTTCCGTTGGCGATTCAGGCAACACAGATAACCGCAGTACAACGCGCTCTCTGGAAAGGAAAGGCGCTGCGCACGAGCGACACAAATCTGAACTTGGTGGTTCAGGAGACGCGCCCGCAGGGGCTTTGTTTAGTGTCGACCGTTTTGGAGGATGAGGTTGTGACGCTGTCATGGTACCGGCAGTTGGACTCGGACCAGATGGTGCTTGATGAGCGGCGGCATCTTTTGTCACTGTGGCTGGGGGCTATCAGTGAACGAATTATTGGGCTTCTGAAAAAAGAGTAGTATAGACCACGGCGACTGTCTCGATAATATTTTTGTATATGTAAAATAATGTATTTTACGTATATTACATATACGTAAAATAACGCATTTTACGTACATTAAAAGGGGCTACTGATTTACCAGAAGCGGCGGCTGACGGCACGGCGACCACCCTTCTTGGCGGCGCGCTTGGTGTTCCACGCACGCTTGGCGGCGTTCGTGCGCTTAGCGTGCATGGCGCGGGTCATCATGCGGTTAACGCGGGTCTTGCGGGCGGTGCCATTCTTCTTGAGCGCGGGCATTTATACTTAGGGTGGCGAAAATAAACGCGACCGGGGTTCAGTTCTGTGACTAAAAAGCACGGAACTAAACAAAATGCTTGTACTGGTGGATTTACCAGTAGCGGCGGCGACCGCCCGAAGCCGCCTTCGGGGTGCGGCGCGTGGTCCACGCCTTGACCGCGGCGTTGTGACGGCGCTTGTGGTTCGCGCGCGTCATCATGCGGCGACCCGTGGGCGCAGCCTTCTTGGTGGCAGCGCGGGGGCTGCCCTTCTTGAAGAGCTTGAACTCACCCTTCTTCGCGACGAAGCCCGCCGCGCGGAGGCGCTGGATCGCCTTCAAGCCAGCCGCGTGCTGCTTCTTGGAGACGATGCGACCCGCCGCCGTCTTCATCAAGTCATCCTTCTTTAGACCGCCCGCCGTGCGCGTCGCCGTACCGTGGTATACCTGAGCCTTGGAACCGACCGTCATGTTTTCTACATGGGATCCAGGTATTTTTCTAGAAATGTCGGGGGCTTTGCTGTTGTCGGGTCGGCGGACGGTAGCACTTTCTGCTCGTACCACTCCACGAACATCTCCAGGTCATGCGTCGGCTCGAGCTGCTTGGCGCGGGCTTTACCGCGCGTTGCGTATTCATCATAGAAGGCTTTGTCCGTTGAGAGACGGCGTATCAAACGAACCCATTCCTTGATGTCGTTGCGCTCCACGAAAAGCGCCGCATCTTCGCAACATTCGCGCAAGCCGGGAGTGGGTGCGGCGATGACCGGAATACCGGATGACATTGCTTCTACCGCCGTGCGACCCCACGTTTCGTCTTTGGACGGCATAATGAGGATTTTTGTGACGGCGTAGACCTCTTTGATACGCGGTGTGTTGTTTATATAGGTAATGTTTTCTACGGTGTGGTCTTCTATCTGCTTCCAGTAGGAGCCGCGCACACCCAGAAAATCTAATTCGGGTGCCGATTTGGCGATTTGAATGAGGATTTGCCCGCCCTTGTTTTCGTTGAGATTGGACAGAGTGATGTATCGTGGATTGGGCTTCTGTACTTCGTATTCGCGCCAGTCCACGGGTGGTCTCAAAATGTGAATTCTATTTTCGCTAATATCGGTGAAGGACTCCATCAATGAAGTACTATTGAAGACTGCCCAGCGAGTTGAATCAAGATTGCGTGGCGCCTTGTTGGCATTCGCTGTATAAGTGCCGCCGTGAAACCAATCAATAAAGGCTGTACCGTAGTTACGGCTGAGCTTTAGACAGCGGTCTCTGTATGAGTGGGTTGAGAGCACTTGCGTGTGTTTTAATATCGAATGCGTAAGAGCGCGGTCGTTTAAATCGAACATATGCACGCCCTCATAAATACGATTGGGGTAACCGGGAACGCCCACCCACACTTCGTGTCCTTTTGCGGCGAGGGTTTTGTTGACTGTGTGCGCACAGACCTCTGACCCAGCATTCCAAAACGGCACATACGCGTGAAGAAACATAACGGAGCGGGATTTAGCATTCGGTCTTCGTTGCGCCTTCTCTTGGCTGTATTTTAACCAGAGGTCGAAATTTGTCAATGACCTGGTGTCCTTGTCTATGACGATAGCGGTTGACATCTTTGTGTCGTACAGCAAGACCAGTGTTACACAAACAAATAGGATGAGGAGACCTCCGTACATGTATTTTTCACTATTCTTCATTTCCCCTATGTTGGGCGGCGATCTTTAGAGACCACTGAATGAACCACGCGATGTGCGTCAGTAACATCGCGATGCCGATATTTCTATAGGTGGGACCCAGGTAGGTGACAGTGTTAATCATATAGGCGTTCATGGCGAGTCGGAACAGGAGGAATGTGGAGCCGAAGGCGGGTTTATAATTGAAATTTGGATAGAGTTTGTGAAGATCCAGGATGAGGGTGGGTATCTCGAACGGAAGGCAGAGAAAGATAAGATTTGATTGCTGCTGCGACTTGAGGTAAAGGGCTAAGCCGATATAGACACTGTGATGAATGTAGCCGGTCACCATGTTGAGTCCGCCGTCCATATGACCTAGGAAGAGGTCGGTGGCAAAAAATGTGGCTATGTAGTCGGAGAGCCAGACCTGCTCGGGCTGACGTAGCAGCGCGTTGGGGTCTTGGGCAGCGGGATTCGTGACTAGGGCTGTCGTGGCTATCAAGGAAAGGAAGGCGGCGTTAGCGGAGGAGAAGTAGACACGGGCTTTGCTTGCGTTCTGGGTTGTGTGAAGGGCGTAAATGTAGAGGAGCAGGAGCGGTTCAATCATTATCTTAAATTGCGTGTGCTGGGCTTAATAGGCTTTTTCATAAAAATTGAAATCACATGGTGCCAGTTTTAAGATGTCAGAAGGGTTACAAAGATGACCATCGATTACGTAAAAAACGCTGCTGGGCACTTTGTGTGCCAGCACAAGGATTGTGGACGTACGTTCGAGAAGCAGAACACTATGTACTATCACGTCAAGCGCCACGCTGCTGAGACCGAGAAGAACTTTGCCTACGAGTGCAAGGACTGCTCGATGGGCTTTATTCAAAAGTCGGCATTTCTTCACCACATGGCGGCACTGCACCCCAACGTTATTGATATTCCGCTTGACGAGAAGACGACGATGAAGAACCCGTACATCGGGCAGGAGTTCAAGTGCCCGTGCTGCGACAACGTAACGCGCACCAAGGCAAATGCGCTCGTTCACTACGCGCGGCTGCACGCGAAGGACTGGATTCCAACTTACGATAGGGAGAAGGGCTGTACTACGTGCAAGAAGACGTTTAGTTCTATTGCAGCGTATCTTTACCACTCTACGGGGTGTGTGCCTGCTTCACGCCGTCACCTGAAGGTGCTGCGTGAGGCGAAGCTTATTGAGACGTGAGCTCGCGGACGAGACTTAGTGAATGATAACCAAACGCGGAGAAACCTAAGAGAAGAAGCATCTCAAAAAACTTGCGATTCGCGGTTTTTCCATAGTAGCCGGTTACGATGAGGAGCGGGGCGACCAGGAAAATATGGATGTAGTTAATCCAGGGGCTCGTGCCTGCCTGTATCTTGGTGTAGGCTTTGTAGGCGTGGTAGCCCAGGATTACGATGCCGACGGCTAACATGGTGTGAAAGACCGCATCGGGAACCTGCTCGCGTGCTAAGCCGACGTACAGGATGAAGGGGGCGATGACCAGGGCGTGGAGGAGGGCTAACTGGGTGTGAACGTTCATTCTAGTATTGGCGACGGAAAGATGCCCGGCTGCGGTTTTTTGGCGCGCGCATTGTCTTTGCTTAACGAAAGAGACTATGGGCAATGTTGAATCTGTTCAGAGTGGCGACCGTCCGGGTCCGCTTATCGAAGAGGCGCGGCGGCTCGTAGGGATGGGGTTTCACGAGGGGGCTATTGCGAAATTTCGGCGGGCGTACGAATTACATAAGGAGGGCGGCTCTACGTGCGCTGCGGCTTCTGCGCTTCGGCAGGCGGCGGAGGCGGGACTTATGGGGGCGACGCCTGATTATGAATTGGCGGCGACGGGATTTGAGGAGGCGGGGCGGCTTATGGCGGCAAACGATATCACGGCATTTGTTGCTCCTGCCTGTTTCGCAAACAGCATTTTTTGCTTATTGGCGGCAGGGCGGGGGAAGACGGCGATGTCCAAGCTGGAAAATTTTGAACAGCTTGATATTACGTTTGTCACATGTCTTGAAGGTACTGCTGCTCGTAAAATTTCTACTTGTTTTACTGGCGGAGGTAAAGCTGAAATACGCGATTGTATTGAAGGATTTAAGTATACCGATTCTGCTATGCCAGTGTGGCGTATTGGGCTGCTTGATAAGATTATTGACCGTTTGTAAAAAATTGAACTCTTTGTAGAGGTTGTTGCTCTTGTAATAAGTAAAAATGTACTCTTGGTCCAGCAGTCTTAGCCACATGCATGAGAACATGCGTCGAATCGCACGTAATAATTTTCCTGCACCAGCTTCTTGTAGCGACGTAGAGCTACGCATGTTCTGGGAAGAGTGTGTAGAGCGTTATGAACATTATGAGCAGCTTGTCTTGGGTGGCAATTTTGACAACTCGGAAACGCGCGCACTGGAACTGCGCCTTCACGATATTAACGACTTACTTAATGATATTAATATTGAGTGGGATAGACGTCCATGGCTTGTATGTTAAATCAGTCCCGGTATATTTATTAAATTTTCTGCGCTTAGTAAGTTCAGAAAATTTGTATTTTTATATTTGGTTATAGTATAGATACATGTCAGCGCCAGCGCAACCAAGGGCACCGGCGGCGGCAGCGGCAGCTTCAGAAGTTAGGAGGAAGGAGACAACTACAAATGAGACCCTTGAGGATCTACGTAGTTCTCCGAGCGGGCTGAAGGCGCAATGGCGGCGGGCACTTCTTGATAATAATGTAGAGCTTAATACTAGATCCCCAGTTTCGGTTAATCCTAATACTGGTGCTTTAATTATTAGATCGCTTGAAAGTGATTTACAGATACCAGATGATGTTAATTACGGCTTACCTTTTACAGACCAAGATTTACTCGATGAATTACCTGGTGCTGACGGCGCTCTCTGGGCGACAATAAAGGGTACTGGTAATGCCTTATTAGATGTGGCCGAAGGCGTCGCAGCCCTAACAGGCGCGCCGACCGCCGCAGCATTGGAATGGGCTGGCGCCGTTGGAGGACCTAGTTTAGCTGCACAAACTCGTGCAGACGCCGCAGCAGATGACAAAGGCGTCGTTGCTCAAGCGGCGGCGGCGGCGGCGGCGGCGGCGGCGAATGCGGGCGGACGCCTTACCGCACTATTTAGTGCTCATTCTTTATCGGAAGCATTGAGTGCCCTAAGCTCACATGACGCGGATTTAATCCATTATTGTGCGCTTCTGCAAGCAACCCAAAAAAAATTCGATAGAATGTTTTATTCCTTATATTCTATATCTGCATTTAATAACAGTTTGTGGGCTATGTTGAAAGATGGACCCTCTTCGCGTATTCTAAGAGTTAAATGGGATAAATATCAAAGACAACTAAATATTTTGAATATCATTAACGAACGCGCTCAACCATTTGTACATAAAATAAATGTTGAAGTAAATTATAAAAATAGAGTACTTTTTGCAAAAGCTGATGCAACGGAATTAGCATTATTGGAACAACTTCAAAACCCGAAGCCAAGGATAACGAAGGCTCTGCTCTTAAATGATACGTGGGAAAAAGGGAATTCTATAAGTAGCATTGTTGATGAACTAACAAAAGACACTAAAAAGGAGAGTCGCGCAAAGCAGTTGCGCGAGCAGGAGGCAACTGCGCTCAGCGCTGCTAAAGAATTGAAAGCGAGCGGTGACAGCAGAAGTAGCAGTGGCAGCAGAAGTAGCGGTGGCAGCAGAAGTAGCGGTGGCAGCAGAAGTAGCGGTGGCAGACATCGTGCGAGACAGCATGGTGGCGATGACAAGGATGCGTGGAACACTTTCTCTTTCACCGACGAAGATCTGGCAACTCTATTACATTATCATTCACAACTAAAAGGGCGCCTTGGCGATTTGGCTAATAAAACAGCGGAGATGTATCCAGAAAATATCAAAAGCCTAAATAGAGACTTGGCTACTAAAAAGCCACTTCTAATAGATGCTATCTGGAACGTAATTGTTTGTGAAGAAAAAGCTCTTTTGAAGGAGGCGGAGGGCGCGCCACCTGGTTGGGCTAAGGGTGACCATGGTTGGATTAACGCTACATCATTGCAAAAAGCATCTGCTTTGGTATACTATTTCCGCCAAAGAATTGTTGAACATGACAAGATTTTTAAATCTGCAAATAGTAGCAGTAACGACGATTATGAATCCGCTGATAATGAGGATATAGCAAATTTCGATAAAGAATTTGCGAACCAGCGTGCCGCGTACCAGGAAAATCTTGGATTATGTGAAAAGTTGTTCGACAAAATTTTGTCAGTAATCGCGGCTAATGACGAGGATTCCATATTCAAAGAGGACGATGAGTTCACCGAAACTTTGCTTTCCTTATCTGAATTAGAAAATGGAAAATTAGTATTCCCTGGGGGCGGCTCTATTAGTGAACTAGAGGTAGATGATGCTTGGAATATGTATGTTGATGCTGTAAATAAGCAGCCGGCGCTAAACGTGGAGGCTGCTGCGGCTGCTGCTGCTGCTGCTGCTGCGCCTGCTGCTGCTGCGCCTGCTGATGCTGCGGCTGCCCCTGGTAGTGCTGCTGCTGCGCCTGCGCCTGCTGCTGCTGCTGCGCCTGTTCCTGCGCCTGC
>Ga0114960_10002462_pt1 | contig 14419 bp, 19 predicted proteins | sample C_130625_MF_Meta_FD_92637 | JGI IMG/M metagenome (GOLD analysis project Ga0114960, IMG submission 92637) | Freshwater microbial communities from Lake Croche, Canada to study carbon cycling - C_130625_MF_MetaG | ecosystem: Environmental > Aquatic > Freshwater > Lake | place: Lake Croche, Canada... | reverse complement strand
TTCTGCAACCAACCAGTCAACTTCTCAGTCAACTTCGTGATGTACGGCAACACGGCGTTACCAACCGTCACCTTCAGCTTTTCCATCGACTGATTAAACGCGCGTTGAGCCCTAATGGAACGCTCATACTCTTTCTGAGAACGAGTCAAGACAGCGCCATGCTTCAGCTCATCCTTCAGCAATTCCTTCAACGTCTTGCTGCCCTTGTTCAACAACCCCAAAACGGGCGCATAAGACCGGCCAAACAACTGGCTTGCAACCTTTGACTTGCCAAGCCCGTCAGCGTGCTTGCTAAACGAATCAGCGATCTTGCCCATGATCGCGGCAGTGTCACCAGACCTAAGCATTGCCTGACTGACACCCAACTGATTAAACGTGTCAATCGCCTTTTTGCTGCCGCCCTGAGCTTGCCCAATCTGCTTAGACAACGACGTGTACGAGCGGACAAGAGCATCCGTTTGAATGCCCCTTGACTTAGCAAGATCAATCCACGCATTTGACTGCTTCATGTCCATGCCCGTCACGGTGCTTAACCGCTTCGTGCTCTTGTACAAATCCGTTGTCGCGCTTGTCGCTTCCTTCACGAACGCGGCAGCACCACCAAAACTCGTCAGGCCACCCACAACGCCAGCGAGGCCACCTCCCCCAAGACGGGAGAGATGGCCTGCGCCTTTAGCGAACTTGTCAATCGTGCCCTGAGCTTCGTTCATGCCTCGAACGAAGGGACGAATGTTTGTGCTGACGTTGATTCGTAATCCGCCTCGGGCCATTGTCGTTACCCCTTTCGATTCAACAAGTCAGCAAGTTCTTTAGGTGGTGCCTCAAACGGGTCACCTTCATCTTCAATGTCAGCCGATTCAACGGGCCTGACTGCACTGCACAACAGTGCGACCTCCCACGCTGGCAATTCGCACCACGCTTCGCGCGCGCCAATGCCGTACTCCTTACGAAGCAAGATCAAGTCCATGATCTCTTCGTCTGTGAGGTCGGGAATCTCGCCAGCGATTAACTGGCCGAGACTCACACCGTAGGGTTTGCCTCCGAACCACCCAGCTGGTCAATCAACTCAACGAGCTGATCGAGTCGCAAACTGTCCGCCTTGTACAAGCTCACGATGTGCTCGTCAGCTGGGGCGCTTTCAGCGAGTTCGGGTACAAGGCGCAACGCGACAGCCTTCGCGAGGTATTCAACCTGCGCGTCGGGTGTGGCGTTTGTGTCTTCGAGGACGCTGCCCGCTGTTTTTTCCAGCTCAATCGCCTTGTTTTGAACGCTGCGAGTGATTGGAATGGTCTTGTAAACAACTCCGAAGAGGTCAACTTCGACCGCTTCGAAACTGTCACTGATCGTTATGCGCTTGCTCATGCTCGGTAACTGCTGGTTGCGTTTACGAGCTTGACGACGGCGCTTGCAGTGGTGCCGTCATAAACGGCTTTCCAGTTGAAGCTTGCTCCGTGCCGGCGCTTGTTGTCAAGGTCGTCAATGTCGCCACCAACGAGCTGGGCCTGAATGACCATTTGCAGGCCGTACTTAGCTCCACTGGTGCCAGTGATGTAGTTGCCAAGCCAAGTTGCGGTAATCGTGAACTGGTTCAGGTCGCGCATTGCGTCCCAGTCGTTCTTTGTCAGGTTGCGTTTTGCGATGGTGCCTGACAGGTTGATCAGGCCATCGTCCTTTTCCATGCGGTCAGGGAACTGTGACGTCACGCCAAGAGTCCTTACGGCTGTAACAGGGTTGTTGACTGCCACGGTGAACCCACTCGCTGCACCAGTTGTCGCCGGTGCGTTTGATCCACTGAACGACACTGCAAGGTTTGCGTGCACGAACGGGCGAATGCTTGGAGATTCAAGCGTTGGCGTTGTGCTCGTAATCGCGCTTGAAGCCGTGCCGGAAGTGAGGTACAGACCGGGCCCGGAAGCCTTTACGGTCACTCCACCCTTGTCAGGCGTGTCAATCTCAAGCTGCTCAGTCGCGCACCCGGTCATTGTGTAATACGTCGATTGATCCGTGTACGCCCAACCAAGACGATGCGTCTGAGGCGAAGCGCCAGCTGGCCCAAACGGTGCAGTCCAAGTATGGATGTACTGGCTGGCACTGAGCGTTGCCGGAGAAGCCTGAAAGTCAGTGTTTCCTGAACCAGATGCAACTGAGTAACCGTTTGATGAATCGCGACCGAAAATGCTTGACAGCCAATAACCGACGTCATTTGGCATCGCGCGCTGCGTCAGCTCCCACTGAGGGTCATACGTATCGGTGATTTCCAAAAGCGGCTGATCTGAACCACGGAGCTCATCGTCGCGTTCCATGGGATCGGCACCGAGTGAAGGCTTGGTGGTCTGCACTGGAAAGAAACGCTCCAACCCATACGTAGCCTCAGTTACTTCGTTGCCTGCCTTCGGTGTGTAATTCGAAGCGCCAGTCTGTTCAAACTTTGCGTTCAAGAATCCATTAGCCATGTTTGTTTAGCCCTTCACTGCGTCGAGTTGATCGTTAAGGACGCCAGCCTCAGCCCCAACCGGGCCTTCCTGACGAGCAGCGACCGCACCAGTGCGAGCCGCAGCAATGTCCGCCTCAACCTGGGCGCGCACGGCGTCCAGTTCCTTAGCGGCAATGTTCACAAGAGCCAACGGTGCGCCAGCGTCAATCGCTGCCTTAGCCTCGTCAACAGTCAGCTCGCCGTCCCCACCAATCGGAGTTGGTGAGTCACTGCGGTACAGGCCACGCAAACCAACGACACTGTGAGGAGTTTCGGGCGCACCCGGAAAAACGAGGATCAAGCCAAGCGGCTTGCTTTCATCAATAGCGGGCATCAGCCCTCCTTCATGTTTGGAATTTGAGCACCCGAAGGGTGCAGGTGTAGGACAACATTGGGCGAGCTGAATCAACGATTTCGCCGGGTTCGCTGCGCGTCACTTTCGCGTCAACAATTGATGGGTTGCTTGCACTTAGTGCAGCGCCGTCGATCGCAAGGACAAAGCGTTCAAGCGTGTCCAATGCTTGCGATTGAGCGGTTTGGGTATCACCAAGGTCAAACAGGAACGTGACGTCAAATTGAATCGTCCAGTCGTATGACCCAAGTTGTGATTCTGGTTGATCAACGTCAATGCGTTCAAGGCTTGGAAGTCCACAGATAGCGACGGGCAAACGATCGACGCCGGCAAGTCCGGGGTCAGTGCCGTAGGCAATGACGGGCTCGTCGCACGCCAGTCCTTCAATTGTTGAAGCAACGAGATCCGCGAGGGGCTGAAAGATGGTGCTGCTCATTGCTGAACCTCCCAGCCTTGTCCTGAAGCCCGCGAAAGAATCTGTGTCTTGACTTCCTCTGAATACGCTGGCAACGAAGCTTTAACGCCACGAAGAATCAAGTGCTTGCCTTCGTAATGCCTTGGTTTTGTGACAATGAACCGCGCGCCCCCTGGGGCGGACACTGCACCCGCATGATTCGAATTCGTAAACGAAGAACGACGATCATCTTTCGTGTACGCGATTTGCGTTTCAATTGAATGACCGGCAGCTCGACGGCGCTTTTTGCGGTAATAGTCCTTGGGTTCAAGGTCAAACGTAGACGTGGACAAATCCTTGTAACGCTTGCCCTTACGAACCGCCAAAATTGGTGGACGGACAGTGCCGCCCCACTCAAGCATTCCCGCGATGCGAGCAAGTTTGCGAGTACCCGGAGCTGCGCGCGTACCAGCCATTGTCGTGATGTACACGCGCTGGCGGCCACTAGCTCGAGCAACTACGCCCATGCCCGTAACGGTTCGAACAAATCGCGCGGTTTGATTGACGCGAGGCACCACGTGCGATTCAGCGGCCTTCAACATAATGCCGTTGATTTCAGCGTTTACCTGTTTACGAAGGGCAATGAAGTCGTCCTTGGTTTCAACGGACTCCATGACAATTTCGAAGCCCTCAACATGAAACGTCCACCTGCGAACTTCAACGCCAAACATCAGGTCACAATTGACCGGCGATAGACGTTCAGCATTGCCCGAATCGCGCTTGGCAATGCTTCGGGTCGCTCAACGCGATCCTCGTCCAAACTGAACGTCGTACTGAACGCTGCAACGTCACGCCTCAACCACAATGCTGTGGTGACAATCGCTGCGTGCTCAACGTCAGCTGGGACGCTTGCCCAACCCCACTGGGCAGTGACTTCAACTTGACGATGGCGAAAGTAACTGAAGCCACCGTACGATTGTGGAACGATCCTGATTGCCGTCGTAATTCCGTTGCTTGCCGGGATCGGCCACGGACGCCACTCGCTTGAACCAAGCGTGCGCGGATTCCCCAGGTCAGTGTCTAGGCGAACGGATGTGATCGTTCCGGCGCGCGCGTCGTAAGGGGCAAGGTCAACGAATCCGTCACGCACAAGTTCCACTTCGAACAGGCGTGCTTGCGAACCCGTCACTTGCGTTACAAACTCGCGGTCGCAGTAACGCATGATTGCGAGACTGGCTCGACTGATCAGGCTGTCAATCATTGAATCCTGATTGGTGTCACCTGACGGCTTTTGCAGGAATGCACGAACCGCTTTGCGAGTGGTCAGATCCGGGTACGCCATTGTTATCGAGTTTCAGCGTTGGACTTGTCAGCTGGGCGCTTCTCGGCCCGCTTAGCCTTTGGTGCAGCTTTATGACCAATGCGCGCGAGCTCAACGTCAATTTCCTTGACGTGATCCGTGTTGGCGTTGCGTTCGCTGAACGACTTTTCTTCAAGGAGTGCAACAATGTAGTTGTCGCGCTGCGCATCGTTGATGAACTCAGACACGTTGTGTCCTCTCTGATTAGAAGATTGAGAAGCAATGCCCCCGCCCCAATAATGGGACGGGAGCACTACTCAAGCGGCTAGAACGTCGGTGTGACGAGGCCGGTGCCCGTAATGAGCGAGGTTGCCTTCGCGTAACGCGAGCCGGTGAAGGCGGCGTATGCGAACAGCTGAATGCGGATCTGACCAGTGTTGGACAGAACCTCTTCGAACACGCGCACCTTTGGCGTGTCCTCCCACAGCCACTGATCCTCAAGGCGAGTCACAATGATTGTGTCCTGGTTGGTGCTAGCGCCGGTGTTCGTTGCGATGTTTGCGTCAACGATGACCGGAACGCCCTGAATCGAACCAACGACGTTCTCTGAGCCAACGCGCTCGAGAAGGCCAATGGTGTTGGTTGCCTGAGCAACCGGAACGACCAGCGGACGACCCTGCGTGTCCGACGCGCTCATCATCCACGCGAAACGACGCGGATGCATGATGATTGCTGTTGGTGGCAAGAACCTGTTCGTGTGGATCTGCTGAATCGCATTTCCAATCTTCGGGTACAGGTTGTCAGCTGCGGTTGATGAACCAGCAACAACCGGGCTTGAGGTGGTGTAGGACACGGTGTTCGGGCTTGAAACATTTACAAGACCGAGCGCCTGACCTGACGAACCGCTGCCGCGCAGAACCTGAATGTCAATCTGCTTGGCGTAGTCAGCTGCGAGATCCGCGCCAAGAACCTGCTCAAGGCCGGTTCCGGCTGCTGCTGAACGCTCAAACGCCTGACGGCTGAGATCCTGCTGGCCTGCGATGGTGATGACCGAAGCCGTCACGGTTGCAGTTACGGCGTCACTTGAAAGGCTGCCAACGTTGCCACCGTCAGCCTGTGCACCGGTTGTTGTACCGGTTGTGACTGCCGGAAGGTTAATCGAATCCGTGCCAGCAGGCAGAGGAAGACGATTAACAGCGTTTGCTACCGGACGTGACGCACGCGCAAAAGCGACGTACTGATCAAGGAGCCATGCCGGCGGAATAAACTCGCCACCAGCGGTATCGCTTGAGCTAAGTGCACGCTCTTCGCCAATCTGCTTGTTGTGAGCTGCAAGACGCTCGCCCGCTGCACTGTTGCCCTTAGTGGCATCAAGTGCATCACGGAAAAACGACGGGCCCTGGAAATCAGAGCGGTAAACAAGCTCAGATTTACCAACCTGAATGCGAGCCTCAGGAACCTCAACGGTTTCCTCAGCAGGCACTACCGGAAGGGCACCACGAGCCGACTCGAGCTTCTCTGCGCGCTCAAGCTTCTCAACTGCTGTCTGGTGAGCACGCTCAGCGTCATTGAACGCTGCGACAAGCTCGTCACTGCCAGCCTCATCGGCGTCCGGCTCAACAGCTTCGAGATCGGCAGCAGCCTTCTCCATAGCTGAGAACTGGTCGCGCACAGCGGCCTTAAGGGTCTTGACGTCCATGTCAAAGAACCTCTTTCTGTCTAGGTGATTTATCGGGTACGCGCCCGTGCCAACCGCAGCTTGCGCTGTACGTCTGCACGTGTCGCGGCGAGCGCCTCTGCTCGCTGCACTGACGCCCCGACCACTTCAGGTTCGGCGACATCTGTCACGCCCACAGGGTCATCCTGTGCGACGGGGCTGGCCCCTTCCTCACTTGGAAGGCGACCGGCTTCGATAGCAGCGTCAACAACGCTGCGCATGTCATAACCGGGAGCGGAATACGCTCCACGGACAACGGCGCTTACGTCATACAACTCGTTGACGCGGCTAATGGTTCGAAGATAAGTTCCGTCATCTCGCTTCGTCCAGTCCTCACCACTGCCGTCAGCTGGCAGCGTGAAAGCAAAACTCATGTCGCGAGCAATGCCCGATTGCATTAAGACCTTCAGGTCACGGGCGTAGGAAAGGTCAGCTGGAATGCGAGCCCAAACGTGAAGACCAAGGTCGTCTTCGCGAAGTTCAAGGGTTCCCGAATCCGTTGAAGCAAGCGGAAAGTTGCTGTCGTGATTGAACAGCAAGTGCACTCGACTGTTCTTGATTGCGTCACCAAAAGCGCCGGGTTCGATCTTTTCGACGAACGAACGGCCACCCTCACCAAGAGGGTTGCTGACACTGTTGAACATTGCGGCGTGCCCACGCAACGTGTAGAAATCTTGCCCCGTGCCACTTGCACGGATCTCAAGGTCATTGATGCCAACAACAAGCCGTTCGCGGCCCTCAATGACGGTACGACGACACATGACGTGCTCGCCCACAATCAACCTCCCAAGTTGGGTCAGCTAAACGCTGACGTCAGATTCAGCCTCGGTGCCCTGATCATCACTAGGCACTGAAGCCGCATTGTCATTAGGTGCGCCACCAACTGGCGTGATTTGCACCGTGTCGCCACCCTCAACTGGTGGCAGGTTTTCCATTTCACGAATTTCGTTTGCGCTCATCCAACCGCCCTGGCGAGCTGACGTGTAAGCACTGAACCGTGCGCTCAAGTCAGCGCGCACAAGATGGTTCGTGTCGAACCTGACGCAAGGGTCGTTGTCAACCATTCCCGGCATGTCAATGTCGGGGAACAAGTCTTTGTCGTTCTCGAGGGCGCTTTCAAGGCGACGCATCCACGGCGTGAGGCGCAGCAGGAAGCGGCTCATGTCCTCTTCAGGTGTTGTGCGAGTCGTGAACGCGGCTGCGTCAATCATGCCGGCGGGCACACCAAAGATTCTGCAAATGTCGCGCGTTGATGCTTCAGCGCCCTCAATGTATTGCGCGTCCCGCAAGTTGATGCCAACGCTGCTGAACTCTGCGCCACCGCTCAAGATGCCAATGCGATGAGCTGCCGAAGCGCCACGATGGCGTGATTCCCAAGCTTCCTTGATTTCCTCGCGCTTCTCTTTGGTTAGCTGAGTCGGAACCTTGATGATTCCGCCCGGTGAACCATCGTTCGCAAAAAACCGTGAGCTGTACTCAAGTTGGCTGATTGCGTTGCCAAGTGTTTGACGATGCAAACCAATTGGACTGACGCCAATGTACGGGTCGTTGACAAGCAAGCCGGGAATGTGCAGCACGTCATCTGTCGTCAGGCGCGTGCCCTTCGGGTCATGCGGCTGGTTTGAGTTCCGCACGTAAAACACGACTTGTCCGTCCTCAACGCGCGGACCGACGCGACTCGGGTCAAGCGGGTACAAAGCAACAACCTCACCACGCGACTTGCTTTTCAAAAGAAACGCATTGCCCCAACCAAGCATTGCGCTCAGGGAATGAGCCCACACCTGAAACGCAGTGGCCTGCTCGTTCGGTTCGCGACGCAACAAGTTCGCTTGCGCACCGTACTGCTCCGGCTCAACGGTCTTGCCATCAATGACCTGGTACACCTCAAGTGGCAAACTCGCAGCGGTTTCAGCAATCAAACGAATGCAAGCCATGACAGCTGGCAAACCGCTCGCGTTCTCAAACGACACGTTGCGACCGCTATACGTCCAAGCGCCACCGATCTCACCCGGGCGTGGAACGCGATCCGCGCCACTGAACATGTCCCTGACTTCAACGTCACCGTTCTGCCCGCGAATGATCATGCTTGCCCATCCAATCGTTGAAGAAACAACACGTTGCGCCTAGGAACCTCAACGTCACCCTGAATGCTGATCGTTTCCTCAGCTGCCTTAACAAGACGAGCAACCTTCAAAACGTAATGACCGTCAACTGAACCAACGAGAATGCCGTCAAGGCTTGGACTGTTGTCCTTCAAATGCAGGCGCACACGACGCTTCTTCAATCTCATAGCCACTCCACACTCACTTCCGGGTTCTCGTTGGTTGCGACCATGAACGCGATTAGCAACGCGATCAACGCATCAATCTTTCCTGTACCGACCTGCCCGCTCTTGCCCTTCGAGACACGCACGCCACGCTCAGTGACACGCGCCGCAGCTGACTCAACATGCGACTGCAACACCGGGTCACCGTTGTGCACAATCTCGCCTCGGTTAATGGCTTCCAGCAAACGGCTACAAGCGAGCACCATGCGCTCGTTGTTTTGCGGCACCTCAATGCAATTCGCTCCGCGCGAAGAAAGTTCCTGTGCGGATCGCGCGAAGTTCCACCTGTCATAAACGACGCCCTGAACGCTGTACCGGTCGTGCAAACCAATGATGAACGCCTCGACCATTGCCAAATCAACTTCGTCACCGTGTGGCGGCTCGAAAACGGTTGACTCAACCATCCAACGGCCATCCTCTGGACGTTGCCCAACGATCACTACTGCTGAATGATCGCTTCTGATGCCAATGTCCACACCAATGTAAATGGGGTGATGTTCGGGAATGATCATTTCCGAGTCACCCAGCAGCGCCCATTTCCCAACGGGCAACCATGCATCTTCCAAATGCCCAACCCACCTGTTGCACGCGAACCGAAGCCAGTCCCGTTCATGCGTGGACGGTGACTCGCGCCGGCGCTTTAGATCTTCAACAGTCACAAACGACGAAGGGTTTGCGCGTTTTACAACGTGCACGTCGTCCGTGTCCCAATCGCCCTCAGGCACTGACCATTCGTGAGCAACGAACTTGCCATCCGAACTTGCGGCCCTGACGTGAAAGTCGTTGACGACACGATCTTCAAGCAATTGCGCTTGATCACGCATTTTGCCCAGGGGGCTGTCAAGGTTGGCGCCCGCCGTTGAAATCGTGACCATTTTGCCGGCCCTCTTGCCGAGGCCATCCCTGCCCACCGTGTACAAATCGGGGGTCTTGTGGCGGTGAAGTTCATCGCACAGGAAAAGCGTGGGGCCGATTCCGTCGAGCGTGTCAGCGTCCGAGGCAACCGTCTTCACGAACCCAGTTCCGCCGACTCGTCGAAGTTCCCTGTATCCGCCTTTAACGTCAATCATTGACTCGAGCACAGGGTTGCGTTTCACGAACCCAGCGGCGTGCTTGTACATCAAGGTTGCTTGATCCCTCGAGGCGGCAGCGATGTAACAAGTGGCGTCAGGGACTGTGATCAAGTGCCACAGGCTCAAAGCACTGAAAAGCGTTGTCTTGCCGTTGGACTTTGGGAGAAGGCAAAGCATTTCCTGCGCGGTGTCAAAGTGATCAAGCAAGACACCTTTTTGCCAATCCTCAAGGACTAGCGGGCCACCATTGTCAGTAACTAACTCCTCTTTGCAGAACGAGTCAAATAACTCAAGTTCCAACCTTGCGGCTTCTGAGCTGCGCGAGCTCATCAAGTCGGTCAAGGGCTGAGGCTCTTGGCTTGGCGGGTCCAATGTCTTGCTCGGCACGTTGCCTCCGAATGTCGTTCAACAAGCGAATAGCTGCGACGCTTCTGTCTTCGTGCGCGAACCGCACCAGCAAGCGTTCAAGTGCTTCTGGACTGCCGTCGTACTCACCGTTGCGAACACTTGCCGCAACTTGATTAGCTGACCGCCGGCGCGACCGTTTCGGAACGGCGTCTAGGCGTTCCACGAACTCGTGGTACTCGCCCTCAGTTGCCTCGCGACCCTTCTTGCGCCAATAGTCAATCGTCTTGTGACTGACGCCAACAACTTCGTTTGCTTCGCGTTGCGTTGCGCCGCTTTCAACAATCTTGAACCACGCTTCCCTGCGTGAACTGTCAAACTTGAGCCGATGAGTCATTGGGGTACCCCCTTACTTACCGATTCACTTTTCTTCACGGATTAAGGGGCGGCGGTACTCTAAAACCGCTCGATCTCAACCCACCCCCCCTTTAAGGGAATTAGTACAGCTCAACCCAAGGCAGGACTGCACCGATCGTGCCGCTGCTTGCCGTTACGTCAGTGATGCTGCCGGGTGCGCCCGAAGTGAACCCTGAACCTGTCTTTGATAGGACTGGTGCGAGTGCCGCAACTGGGGTTCGTCCAACGTTTGTGCCCATCAAAGTTGGTGCCGCACTGAACACCATTGCAACACCGACGTAGTACACAGCTCCGGGTGTGAGGGTCAGCGACCCCGTGCTTGCCGCAGTGAGTGTCCCTGTCGTCAGCGCGCTGTTGCTCAGTGTGAGGTTGCCGGTGTACCCGAGCAACGTGCCACTGGAACTCCATACGGCAAGAACGAACTGGGTGACGGTGCCGGTTGCGAACGCGAAGCAGCGAGCGTTAGTGAACGTGTGGCTGGCTTGGTTGCCGGTGTACACGCACCGGACGCCAATGGGGACTTGAGTCGTGTACGACGTGCCACCAACGTTGGCGAGCAAGCGCGGCATGGTGCTGAGCTGGCTTGACCTTGCGTGAGCGAAACTGTCTGACCACAAGTCTTCGACGCTGTTTGTGGCGTACCCGCCTGTTGCGCCAATGTGTTGCCCTGACGCAGTGCTGGCTGCGCTCACGAGCTTGGTAGTTGGGAAGTATGCGCTCGGGCTTGCGCCAAGTGTCGTCAAGTACTGGCTGATGTTTGTTTCACCAACAGCTCCGGCTGCAAGCAATGGTTGAGTGATCGCACCCGCTGCAATGTCACCCGTGGCAATCGTGCCGTCAAGGATTTTCGCGGTTGTAACTGAGCTATCAGCAAGCTTGCCTGTGGTGACGCTGGTGTCAGCAAGCTTGCCCGTAGTGACTGCGAGGTCACGGATTGCGCCAGTGCTGACTGCTTCGGAGCCGCTGACCTTGTACAGGTTTGCGTTCTGGACGGCTGCCGCACCAAGTTTGGCGTTTGTGATTGAACCGTCAGCGAGCACAAAAGACGTTGGGCTGCCTACTGAAACGGTGGCGTCCACGTTGATTGACGAGGACAACTTTGCCCAGTTACGTGAAGCGCCATACGTGCCAGCAGCGTCAGCGGCCAGCGTGTACGTGAGGTAGTACGAACTCGTTTGGTTCGATGAGTTCAAAGCACTTGGTGTCGCGCTTGTTGCTGCGATGCACAGGTAAACGGTTGCGCTATCAAGCACGAAGTCACCGGGGTTGTACGGGCCCGTCGTGTTGAACTGCAATGTGTGGGGCTTGACGCAAACGAACTGGTTGGTGCCATCGCTTACGACGTCACCAGTGTTAAACGAGTAAGGCGGACTGACGCTAGTCCAGGTGCCTTGCCAAACAAGCTGTCCACCGAGGCGAGTGCCAACGGGCCAAGGGTTCGTTTGAGTTGAGTCTTTTGGGCCGTAAAGGATGTTGGTGTTTAGGTCGAGGGCGTAGTCACCGTCACCACCAACGTCAACGCTTGGTGGCGCAACAGTGTATGCGCCGTCATTTACTGGGATGACGTTCAGGACGCCTGAGGATGGGCCGAAGTAAGCCATGTGTTATCCCACCAACTTTCCGTAGTAAACCCACCCGCAGTTACCGGCTGGTGCAACTCCCGTGCTCACTCCAGTGCTCACAAGGATCACAGTGGTGTTCAATGGCAACGTCAACGCGGTACTCGTGGGCGTCATAAGAATGGGGCGACCTTGAGTGTCCTTGACGGCGAGGGAACTGTTGGTTCCTTCGTTACGAATGAAATAGACTTGACCTTTGTTGCTGGCGGCAGCGTATGGGACGCGAAACACTGAAAGGCCAGTCGCTGCGCCAGTAATACGAACAAACGCTTGGTTGCCCGTAAGTGCAGTGGAGACTGACAGCCCGGGGTTCGCTGACGTGGTGCTTTCAGTGAAATCAACGCGCAATCCGGTGTAGCCGGCTGTTGTTTGTCCGTACTGGTTGACCTGCACGTTGTTGTAGGGCTGGTCGGTTGAAGCAGTGTTGACTGTGACGCCAGTTGTGGCGATTGAGCCGGTAGCACCAGTTGCCCCGGTGTCGCCCTTGGGGCCGGTGGCTCCGATTGCGCCCGTCGCGCCCGTGTCGCCTTTCGGGCCGGTCAACCCTGTTGCTCCAGTGTCGCCCTTGAGGCCAGTTTGACCCGTGTCGCCCTTTGCGGCCAACAACGTCCACTTGCTAGACGAGCCGGGTTGGTCAGTTGCCACGGTAGGCGCATTGCTGACATAACTGCTGCCATTCAAACTCACAAACGCATTCAACGGGTACGTACCCGGGGTGCTCGACCACGTGCCATACCCAGTCAATGTGGTGCCAGCTGGGCCTTGAGGGCCAGCCGGGGCGTTAGCGAGCGTAATGCGTTGCGTGTCGCGAGTGATCGAAACCGTGTTCTTGACTCGGCTAACGACAACAATGTTGTCCAGGCGGACAACGGTCATTAGAACGTCACGACCTTCACTGACCCGTAAAGGACAACGCTTGTCACGCCACTGGGGTCAGTTACCAGCAGCTCGTACTCGCCAGCCGTCCACTGATAAGCGTTCACGACGGAAACTGATTGCGTCAACGTGATTGTGCCGGCGGTGCCACCCACAACGATTCCCGTTGGGCTCGTCAACGAAAGCAACGGGCTTGCATCACCCGGATTTGCTTTGACAATGAACTGAGCTGAGTAACCCGTGAGGTCTTGAACAGCTGATGAAGCTGATCCCACGTGCAGCCTGAACGTCTCAGTCCAAGTGGCGTTTTGGTACAGCGTCAAGTCAAATCGGTCTGGGATGTACGCGCTCATGTTGTCCTCAAGAATTCGGGGTCAGTTGCCACGAATTGACTTGACAATCGCGTCAAGGCTTTCGTCAGCGTGAGTGCGGCGATGACATGACGCGCACAACATGACCAAATTGTCCAAAGTGTCCGAGCCGCCCTCAGTGCGATGCACAACATGATGCGCCTGGACTCGGTGATTGCTGCCGCACAACGTGCAATCAGTGCCGTGCAGTGCTCGAGCTTCGCGACTTAAGCGCTTCCATTCGTTAGTGCGGTAGTACGTGTCACCGTGCGTGACTTTGTTACGTGCGCTGCGACACTGTGCGCATCGCGTTTTTGATGTCAATGCGCCGCAATCAAGGCAAGGGCGTGAGATCGGCATGTGTTTGCTCCTCTTTGTGCGCCACCGCCCGCAGACAGTGGCGCACATTCCTCGCGTAACCTGACCAGAGGAACGAGGAAGATCCGTTACTCAACGAGCGTGTAACCGTGAAGTTTGGCTTGCGTGCGCGCTTCGTGCAATACAACAAACGCTGCAAGCAACCGCTCGTCTTGGTCATCGCTGAACGCTGCGGCACGAACGCGAGGCGCGTTGTGCAACCTCACTGCCACGGCAAACACTTTACGTTGGCCATCAACGGTTGTTGGCACTGCTGCCGGCAACCTGCCTTGACTTAAACTCTGAAGGCACGCTTCATACGCGCTGCGCATCAGATTCTGTGAGCGCGCTTAACCATTGACCCCTTGGGGCGGTTGGTCATGTCATCAAGCCGCTTGAACTTGTTGGCGCGCCTGAACGACGGTGTGGCGAGCTTTGAGTGTGTTGGACACATGCAATGCCACTGGAAGCCCGTACACATGTAAACGTAGGTTGGCTTCGTTTGAGCGTTGCCGAGTGCGTCAAGGGCGGTGAAGTTCACACTGGCCCCCGATCTCCAACGAAGAAACTCAGTCTGCTGGCGCAGTTGCGCCAACGTAAACTGAGTGAGACAGTTATAAGCTGCGGGCCGGACGGAATGACCTCCGCCACGCTGACTCCTTGCCAGTAAACGTTCCTGCCTGCTGTTCGTTGATCGAGTACTGCACGAACACCATGTCCTGATTCGTGCGGGCAGTGGTCACTGCGGTGACGGTGATGATCTCGTCAATGAACTGCAAGTCATCGCTCATCCTGATCCATTTGCTGCCGGGGTCGATCA
>Ga0114960_10002456_pt1 | contig 14439 bp, 15 predicted proteins | sample C_130625_MF_Meta_FD_92637 | JGI IMG/M metagenome (GOLD analysis project Ga0114960, IMG submission 92637) | Freshwater microbial communities from Lake Croche, Canada to study carbon cycling - C_130625_MF_MetaG | ecosystem: Environmental > Aquatic > Freshwater > Lake | place: Lake Croche, Canada... | reverse complement strand
CATTTGAAGGAACAGGTGATTATAGCAGTGTTACCTATTTAGGATGTGTCGCATATGATATTCGTGAATCTGGTGAACCATGGCATGTATTAAAAGGAAAAAAACAAGAAATAATTATAACAAAATTGAAAGCTGTTATTAATGATGTTTTATTATTAATTCCGGATATACAAAGAAAATTTGAAGAAAAAACATCATATTTATTAACTAGTTCTGCTGATGTTATTCCAGAAGAACACGATATTTCTAACTGGTTGCAATTTTTACCTCCATTGTTAAATTTTAAAATAAAACATTTAGTAAATGTTTCAGAAGAATTTAAAAGATCTCTTATTGGTGAATTAAGAAATGGATCTATTCATCAAAGAGAGAAAATACTAGTTGTTAATTCAAAAATAATTCAATTCTCTCTTGCACTAGTAGAAAGAATACAAGAGGTAGTTAAAAAACATCCTTTAATACTTCATTCCTCTAATAATGAACCATATTTAGAAAATGCTTGTTGTGAAAGTAAAGAAGGAGAGACAACTATTTCTTATTTTTTAAGTAAAGATTCTAGAATAGCTGAATATAATCAAATTGTTACACAATTATCAAATATGCTAGAAGATATTATTAGTTATTCAAAAAGTGGCATTTTTTACAGCAATGCAAATACAAAAAATAAATATCCATCTATTAGTCAAGAATTTAGTGAAAAAACTATTTATTTATCTTTTATTTACTTTTGTAAATTCAAATCACTTATACCAATACCTGAAAATTTATTACCATTATGTACCGATAAACCTATCGCAGATTTATTTCAATCAAGCGACTCGGTTGAACGAATTATTCAAAAACTAAAAGATGATGGAAGAAACTATAAAAATGACCAATTTCTAAGACTTCTTCAGATTATTGGAAAGAATAATATTATTCATACGAATTTAAAAAATGCTGAATTCTCTTCTATTACTAGATTAATAAAAATTTTGGAAGTTATTGATGATGAAAATGATGAAGTTTTAGAAAAGTCTCTAAGAAATTTAATATTAAAAGCTTTAGATACATTTGATTTAGCTACAACAGAATATACAAAAGAAGTTACAGATCTAAATAATTTTTTAATCAGAAATATTTCAGAAATGAAAGAAGAAATTATTGATTTTGTAAAGAAAAATTCTGGTTCAAAAGTTTCAAGTAAATCAGTTAAAAAAATGATTAAAACAATAGAAAACTTAGCTGTGTGGTCTGCTGAGTCATCGGAACGAAATAAGTATACAAAGATATCTGATGAGTCATTATATAATGTAGTAAATTTCTATAAAAATTTTATTGAAAATTTTGTTAATATATTTCCAAATATTATTTTGAATAGTGTAAATTACGATGATATTCATATTCCAAATTATTTCAAGTTCTCTGGAAGTCACATAAATAAACTCAAAAAATATGTTAGTGAATATTATGAAAAATTAAAAACTTTTTATGGAACACAAACATTATCTGCTGTTCTTGTTAAAATACAACAAACTTCTAAAAATTTAGTTATTATTTCAAATGCAACTCCTACTTTTACAAGCATTTCTGTTGGAGAAGATACTATTAAACCTGTTTTTGATGAGAGAACAAGTAAATTTCTATTTGAGTATTATTTGCTACGCATTTTTATTAACTATATTGAGCTTTCTGACGAAGAAAATATGGTTGTCACTGAGGTTGTAAAAGAATTAGAGGTTAGTGATATTTTTTCTGTAGAGCATAATGAAGAACTTGATACACGTGTAGATTTATCTATGAGTTCTAGACAAACATTTCAAACATCTTTAGTTAGTGGTAATAAAAAAGAATTACGACAAAATATCGCAGAATTATTTATTTGTTTTACAAGTATCATGAGTAATGAAAAAGAAACTATTGATACTTCTTATGAAGAGATACAAGATAGAGTTTTCAAATTAAAAGAAAGAGAGAAAGATTTAGTAACAGACAGATTAAAAAGAATGACAGATGAAGAACGTAACGCAGATACTATTTTAAAAATTAATAAACTTGGTATGTATAGCAAAGGTATGCAAAAAGGTCTTACTACATTGGATAAAGATTTCTATGACGAAGAACGTGATTTTAGAGATGAAATGTCAAAGGCAGAGAGAAATATTAGAAGAAAAAATCCTGAGGCAAATGATGAAAATATGGATATTTTATTAGATGATTATATGACCGAACAAGCTACAAACAGAGAAATTGATGATGACGCTTATGATATGAGTTTTATAAATGAAACATATTATGATGGTAATACAGATGGTATAAGTGCACCTGAAGAGGAATACAATGATTATGAAAATGAGTATTAAAATATAGAATAATTTAGAATTTTTTTAAAGAGTAATTTATTGTTTATAATTATAAAATTATAAAAAATTGTTTATTATATAAATATATAGTATGTCTAAAAATTATATCAGAGAAAATCCAACACTTGTAGCAGTAATATTATTTCTTATTATTTTTGGTGTTATTCAAATGATGAAACCTTCTTGTTTTTATAATAAAGATGGAAGTATTCGGGAATTTGGTATTGGATATAAAAATAAAACTATTTTCCCTATTTGGTTATTATCTCTTTTTTTAGGTATTTTATGTTATTTAGGTGTAATGTATTATACAAGTTATTCAAAAGTATTTACAAATATTTATTATTAAAATTATATTTTTAATTATTTTTTATAAATTTAATATTTTAAAAATCCGATTCGGTTGTTTCTGTAGTTGATTTTTCTTTAGATGTTTTTTGATCATCCTTAAATTTTTGGTAATTTGCTTCCATAGTTTTTACATTATTCGCACACCCTTTAGACGAAATTTTCAGTTGAACTACCGATGTAACTAATATGCCTGTGTATAAAAACCACATCGCTTCTCCTACATTATCTTTGGCTACAACCAGTTCAAATAACTGATCTCTTTTTTGTGTTGTTTCTGATTCATTATAATCTGATGTTCCAACTCTATATTTCTTCTTTTTGAGTGGATTTAAAATTTCCCAAAATTTTTGAAAATTTTGTGGAGTCATTTGATTTATTAAAACAGCACTATTTCCGCAAATTTTTATTATAGCATCTGCTGCTCTTTCTATTTCATCCTTATTTGTTTTATTCATACTTTCTGATAATTGTTCTTCAACATCTCGGTCAATCAATAATTCAGTAACTAATCTATTTGCGGAACTAGATACCCAATAATAACCTATCACATCTGCAAATGCACTTTTAAAACCAGGATATATAGTTAAAACTACTAGTAATATACCAAAAATAAGCGTCCATGGAACAATTGTTATCATTCCAGCAAAACCAATATTATCTGAAGAACTTCCACCACATTTTTCAGTTATTACGTTAATATTAACTATACATTGAATGATTATTACTGCCAAAAAATATATAGCTAAAAAGGTATAGCTATTTGTAAAATGAATTGCTAGTTCTTTTTCATCTGATATTTTATCATATGTTAAGGCTGGTTTGAATAAAAGATAATATAGATATGTTGTTAATATAAATGCTACAATATTTGTATAATTAGACATATAGATAATATGTATAAATTATTTTTTATTTTTAACAATAATTATTATGGATTTTGATAACTCTTCTAAACCAGAACTTACAGAACCTGGAGTTAAATACTTTCTTTATCAAACACTTAAGCAATGTCATATTGCACGAGATCATTTTCATAACATGGTATTTAATGTAGGGTTACTTATTGCATTCTTAATTATTTTAGGATTGATTTTACTATATAAATATAAAGGAAAACTCACTCCAGTTGAGATTGAAAGAAAAAATAAAGAAAAACAACAATATATTTTATCAAAAATACAAAATTTTCAACAAGCAAAACGTGTTGCTCATCAAGAATTAATTACCGGTTTACCTAATTGGGATAATGAATATGATATATTAAATTCTAAACCACTTTATTGAATTATTATTATTTGTAAAATATTAAATAATTTATTCACTTCTATTATATAATGGATACATTACCTAATATAAAAGAAGTTATAAATGAATACTTTAAGCTTAAGAATAAATATGAAACTCAAATAATGACAAACAAAAAAAAAATTATGAATAATCCACATTTAAGTAATCGTGAAAAGAGGAGCGAATATAATAAACTTAAGCCAAAATGTATACATTGTAAAAGACCTGGTGGTACCATTTTTTCTAAAAATTATTCAGAAGAAGAAGACTCTTATAGAGAGTTACGTGCTTTTTGTGGAATTGTAGCTGATCCATGCAATTTAAATATTGTTGTTAGATTGGCAAAAATTGAATGGATGCCTGAACTTTTAAAAACTATGGAAAAAGATATTAAAGATTATAAAAATGAAATTATTGATCATAAAAATAAACTACTATTTGGATATTTGAATACAGAGGATGCTCTTGAAAAATTTGAGAGTATTAAAGAATATATTACTAGTTATACTTCTTTATATGAACAGTACTTGGAAAGTTATCATAATATTGTAGATAATAGTGAAAAAAAACAAGAGTTAAATGAAACAATTACAAATTCATTTATAGAAATTCAAAAAATTAAAGAATGTATTCTTCAAATGAATGAAACAAATAATGTACAATATGCTAGAGATGCTGTCAATATTTATACTACTACATTAATGCCTTTATTATATACAATTCGGAATTTAAAATATAATGAAACCATTGTATGGCATAATGATTATACAAATACATGTAATTTAATACAAAATAAATATAGTATTGAAAGTTTATCTTTTACTAGTTCAGATGATAAAGTCATCGCATATGATGTAGAATATTCAGTTGCACCAAAGAAAAAACGCTTAATTGTTGAATCAAGTAGTAGTGAAGTACCGGAATCTGAATCTTTACCAAACCCAGAACCAATATATGGTGATGGATTAGATGGTGTTAAATGGAATACACCTGAATATGAAAATTTATGGTCTAGATTACCAAGCCCACTACGAGTTGCACTTATTACTGATAGAGAATGGATGCAAGATTTTATGGCTAGTTGTGTTGCTGCGAGAGCAAGTGGACAATCTTGTACATTTACTACTCCAAAGAGTCTAATTTTACCACCAGAAATTGGTCCAGACGGTAAATCCAATTTTGGTATAAATATATATAATGAAGCATTTGATTCATTATCAGAACCTGAAAAGAAAACATATTTAACATTTTATAATGAACAGAATGGAGTAACTAATTATAATATGTTGGCAAACACAATGAATGATCGTGTTGCGAAAATGTTAAAATTTGATCGTGGTTATTTTTAACAAGATACAAAGTATACATATTTTATAAAATAATATATAAATTATATATATAAAATGATATTCAACTATATTTCTTTACCTGCATTTCTAATTAGTTTTGCAATTGGTCTTTTCTTTGTTTATGTGTTAGGTCCTGAAATGAAAACTATTTATATTTATCCTACTCCAGAAAATATTGATAAAATTTTATTTAAGGATAAGGCTAATAATTGTTTTGATTTTGAAGAACAATTTGTAGATTGTCCAAAAGATAAAAGTTTAATTTCTACAATTCCTATACAAACTTAACGAATAAATTTTGTTTTTATTTTTGGCAAATTTAAAAACTATTATTATATTATATCAATACAATGGCAATAAATTTTGGAAAATTTGTGCATACAGAAACAGGTAAAATTTTAATGTCTATTTTATTAGGATTTGGTTTAGCGTCCTTATTTAGAAATATGTGTAAAGATAAAAATTGTTTAATTTTTCATGCACCATCTCTGGATGATTTTAAGGATAAAATATATATGAATTCTTCAGGAAAATGTGTAAAATATAAACCTGTAGCAACCAAATGTAATGCAAATTCTAAAATTATTGAATTTGATTAAAATAATATTTTTAGTTTGCGTATGTTGCATCATTATTATAATCATTTTGTATAATAATTATGTCTGATTCTACAAGTATTTTAGATTTACCAATGGATCCTGTTACCGGTGGCAATATTTCTTTAAATGCTGTTGAAAATCCTTCTCAAAATCAAAGTGGGAATAGTCTTTCTTTAGACCAAGGTACTATTAATCAAATTGTAAATAGTCTTCAACAAGCTAGTATTAATGGTGGTACTCAGTTATCATCTAGAGACATTCCAATGACTACTACTGGACATAGTAATGATCCAGAAGTGCGTCCAAATTATATTCCACCACCACCTCAAAATATGGATTATATTCAAAATTATGAGCAAGCACCTGACATTGTAAATACATACGGAAAACATGTTCAAAATAATAATTCATTAGATGATATATATAATGAAATACAAATACCTTTATTAATTGCAGTGCTCTACTTTTTATTTCAGTTACCATTTTTCAGAAAATTTTTGTTCAGTTATTTCCCTATATTATTTTCAACTGATGGAAATTTAAATATTAATGGATTTTTATTTACTAGCATACTTTTTGGGTTTATCTTTTATTTTTTTAATAAAACATCTCAATACTTTAATGCATTTTAGAGTGGTAAAGATTATGCTATATATGTTTTTCTATAAAAATCTGCAAATAATATAACTAATCCTGTACCAAATAATCCAGTGATTTTAATAATAAAATAATGAAAAGTACTAACAATCGGCGGTCTATAAATATAAAAATTTATATATAAAGCAAAAAATTGCAATAACTGAATTGTAGTAATATATTTTTTTATATATTTGAATATTGATATTTTTAATAAAGAACCCAAATAATAAGTATACATTATGGAGTGAACAAATGAATTTAGTAGTGTTGCAGTCCATATTCCTTCTATTCTGTAAAAATAAAACAAATGCCAAACTAAAACTACACCAACATGATGATATTTTTGAAGAAACAAAGGTTTTTTTCTCTGCAAGTAAATTAAAAAAGTGTCGATAAATTCATAATACTTTGATATATAAAAATAAAACATGAGTCTATCAAATTTTTCATCTTGAAAATAATAATTTTCTCTAAATACTATCCCATTGTTGAATAGTATTTGCGATAAAGAAATAAATATATAAGCACTAAATGCTGCTAATAAAATATTATGAACAACTGATATAATAAATAAGGGATAAGGATTTATTTGTAAAGTATTAGGATAATTTAGATATCCACATATTGCCAAAATAGGTATTAAATTATGACCTTCAACGAGTGTACTCATTACATATATTCGTATATTTTTCTTTATATAGTTTATAAATATTAGAAAATGTGTAAAGTATATATTCAAAACATTTAAATATATATTGAAGATATTATTTATTCATGCTAGACTTTATGCAGTTATTTCACAATAATTATAGTCAAATCAGTAAAATGTTAATGTTCAATTTTATTAAAACCGGGAGTCCAGTATATGATGCCATACTATCTACAACTATGATAAGTATAATTGGATTCATTACAACTTATGTATATGATTATGGGTTAATTAGAGTTTTATATAATTTAAATGTAGATGATATAAAAAGTTTATTTTATAAAAAAAATACAATTATTATTGAAGGGAGAAAAAGTTGTATTACATCTAATTATAGTTTGACATGTAGTGTTTCTTCTCTCTATAGTGATCGTTTTAAGGCTATTTGGAATTATATTATTTCCAATATTGATAAAAATGATTCTATTTACAAAATAAAAGAAACACATAGCAATTTCCAATCTTCTGAAACATGTTATGATAATAAAAAGAAAAATATGGATATTTTTATAGTTTTTCAAAATAGACATTTTACTATTGATGAAAATATTTTTGTAAGCACAGAACTACAACAAGAAAATGATAACGATGAAAAAGATAAAGTGAAAACTAAGAACGAAAAAATTATTATTTATATTTATTCATATGTGTATTCGCTTAGTTATTTAAAAAATTACATTGATCAAATTACTGATAAATATTTATCTTCTATTAAAGAAAACAGATTAAATAAACGTTTTATTTATTTTTTGGATAAAGTGAAACATAATGAAGAAGAATTAAAATTCGTTTGTTGGAGTGAACATATTTTTGAAAGTCCACGAACTTTTCATAATATCTTTTTTGATGGAAAAAAAGAATTAATTTCAAAAATAGATTTCTTTTTGAAAAATAAAGATTGGTATTATGAAAAAGGAATACCTTATTCTCTTGGTATTGGTTTACATGGTCCGCCTGGAACAGGTAAAACTTCTTTTATAAAAGCTCTTGCTAATTATACGTCACGTCATTTAATAGTAATATCTTTAAAGTTAATTAAAACAAAGTGTCAACTAGAGCAATTCTTTTTTGAAAATACATATAATAGTAATAATGAGAAAAATGGAATTTCATTTGATAAAAAAATTATTGTCTTTGAGGATATTGATTGCATAGGGGATATTATTTTAGATCGTAGTAAAACAGATAAGAAAAAGAATTTTAAAAAAATGAAACTTGAAGATTCTAATAGTGTAAAAATCACAGATGTAATTGAAAGTATGTGTGAATTGAATCAAGCTAATAGTGCATGTATTAATATAAATATAGAACAACCAATTACATTAGATGATATATTAAATTTATGGGATGGTATTCGTGAGACACCTGGTAGAATTTTAGTTATTTCTTCTAATCATTATGATACATTGGACCCTGCGTTAATTCGTCCAGGTAGAATTGATATTACACATGAATTAAGCAATGCTAGTCATAATACTATATCTGAAATTTATTTCCATTTATTTGGAAAAGATATAAATCAAAAACAATTAAAAAAAGTTAAAGAATATTTTTATTCTCCTGCAGAATTAATTAATATTTATATTGATACAAATAAATTAGAAAGTGCATTTATAGAAAGACTAATGAAAAATAAAAAAGTATAGAAGAAAAATATATAGTACGTTATATATATAAATAATAATATCTGTTATTTAGTTATTAATGAATACAGATGAGATTGATAAAATAATAGATATTTTGATTTATAATTTACCTGATAGTTTAAAAGACGAAAAGAATCCAGTTGTTATTGATTTAGTTCTAGACGGAGGTGTATTTAATGGAAGTTATTCAATAGGAGCTTTATTTTTTTTAAAAGAAATGGAAAAACGTAATTATATAAAAATTGATAGAATTTCTGGTTGTAGTATTGGATCATTGTTAGGATTTTTATATTTGATAGATAGTTTAGACTTAGGTATTATTTTATACGATAAATTTTATAAAAATTTTAAAGAAAATTGTAATTTTGAAATTTATAAAGATTTGAAAACATATTTGAAAGATAGGATACCTTATGATATATGCAACAAGATTAATAAAACATTATATATTAAATATAATAATATAAAAAAAGGAACTCAGAAAGTAAAATCAGCGTATAAAAATGAAAATGAAATAATTGAATCTATTATCCGATCTAGTTTTTTTCCATATATATTAGATGGCGCTTTTACATATAAAGAAAAATATATTGATGGTTTAAACCCATATATATTTAAAAAACGTTCAGATAGAAAAATATTTTTCTTAGATCTTTCTGGATTAGATAAATTATCTTATGCATTAAATATTAAAAATGAAAAAAATAATTTTCATCGTATTCTTAATGGAATTGTTGATATGTATATGTTTTATATAAAAAAAACAGAAACTGCTATGTGTACTTGTATAAATGATTGGAATTATTTTAATAAAATACGTTTTTATTTTAGACAAATACTAGAAAAAATAATATGTTATATTATTTATTTTTTGTGTTTTATTCAAAAATATATGAATATTAATAAATATACAAATCATATTATTTACAAAATATTAGAAAAAGTAACATATGATATTTTTATTATAATAATAAATAAATATTTTATATAAATATTTAATCAATTTAATAAGTTTAAATAAAAGAGTATTTATATTTCTTTTATTTAAATGGATTCTATTGATATAAGTGATTTAGCATTTTCTTTAAGTAATTTTTCTCCGGTAAATGAAATATTATCTAATACACCTGATATTATTCCTGGTATTGTTCCTGATATTATTCCTGATATTATTCCTGATATTATTCCTGAGTTAGTATGTGAACCAATTATTAGTAAAGATATTATTCCTGATATATCAGATACAAATATAGATAATAATTTTTTTCTATATTTAGGTATAGGTTTAATTATTATATCAATCATAGGCATTTTTACGTATAATTATTTCATAAATAAAACTAAACATGTAACATTTCAAGATAATGTAGAAAGTTCTTACCCGCAACCACCACCTAATTACCCGCAACCACCTCCTAATTACTCGCAACCACCACCTAATTACTCGCAATCTGATTTTTAATACATCCTGAATAATTTTGATCTATTTTTTTTGGTTTTTCCTTTATTTTTCTTTTGACCTTTCTTTACACTTTTTTTAGGTTTCATTTTTTTTGTAGTTTCTGTTTTTTTATTCATATCATCAGGTTTATAGTTTAAGAACCACTTTTGAAATTCTTGTTTATCTCCTTTTTCTTTTAGTTCTTTATATTTTTCAGCCTTATGAGCACGATTTTCTTCAAGAGATTCTTGATGACCATAACATGTTATACTAAAACGTCGCAATAATCCTTTTTGTTGTAGTCTATTTTTTTGTTGAACATCAAATAAAAATTTAGATATACATAGAATTCTTTCTAAAAAATCATTATAATAAGGTTTATCTGCATATAAAAATGCTAAATAAAAACTTAACATGGTATCAATTGTAGCAACTTTTATTTTTTGACTTTTTATATTTAATATATTGTAACTATGACATGCAATTGGTTTATAAATGAAAGCAATTGTATCATTTCCTATTTTTAATTCATAATGTAAAGGTACTATTTCACCCACTGGATCATGTTTTTTTATTTTTGCATTTTTAATACCTATATCTTTTAATCTTTCTTGTACTATTTGTGCAGTTGTTTCCGGGTCATTTGATAATACATCAAAATCCGCAATTTTTTCTAATGCTATACGTTGTGTTTTTGGCATGTATTGGGAATATAAAGAAATCGCATAACCACCAAAAAATACGACTCCTTGATTGACAAATGTGTTACGAACATTTTCATAAATTCTATCTTCATTATCTTTATTTTCCATCTCTCTTTGATATTCTACTGTATTACAATCAATAGAAGTTAATGGATAATTTTTATTTAACAATGACAACCGCTTTAATACTTTTTCCCAACGACTAATGTCCCCAGCAGGCCTTGATAATTCTAAAAACATACTCATACGTAAAAAATTTGGTGGCGCATATAGAATACCACTTACACGAATTGCGTCTTTTTTCATGGAATTAAAAATTGATTTCGCAATATCTGTAATATCTGCAACTGGAATATAGTTTACAAATACTTTATATGTTCCTTGATGAACACCTGATTTAGCTTCTACGTCAGTAAAACCATTTTTATAATAAATATTTGCTAATTCTTTTGCATCTTCCAATGCATTTGTTGTAAAAAAATCGTAATCAGGTATTTCAGCTTCCTTATTATAAAATTGATCATCAGATGGCAGTATATTATTAATAGCAGTTCCACCATAACATATTAGATTTTTTTTCTCAATAAAATCCTCAACTATTTTAATTATTTTTCTTATCTCTTCTGAATTTACTACACGTTTACCCATTTTTTCTTCTGCTTTATCCACCGCCATACGCAATATTGCTAATTCACAATCTTCAAATGTTAAATCTTTACATACATTTCTATTTTTCATAAGGTTCCTATAATATAAATACTTATAATAAAATAAAATTGATTTTATTTTATTAGTAAATAAAGATAGTACAAATTACTTAACTTATGGATGCGCTTTCAAGTTCTCAAATTTTAGATGATGATATTTTATTTGAATTAGATAGGTTTCAAATAGGATCTATAAAGAAAAGAATTGTTAATGAACTAGTTGAGTTCAAAAAAAAAAATGCTTACATTCATGTGGAATTTCAAGAAAACTATAAAAAAATAAGCGATTCTACTATTAAAATTAGTATTGTTCCTATAGAAGAAGATAATATTTATAGTTTTACAATTACAACCAATTACCCATTTAGTCCTCCTTCAAAAGTTACTATTAATTATAAAGATTATAAACAATATTTAAAAATAGACTCACCAAAAACTTTGGAAGAGCTTATAAAATATAACGGTATTCGTTGTTTGTGTTGTAATACAATTTCATGTGGTCCAAATTGGGGACCTGTATTAAGAATGAAAAACTTTATTGATGAATTTAAACAAATGAAAAAATATAGACGTGATATTATTAACAGATTACTTTCTAAAAAAATAGTTGATAAATATTTGAATTCAGATTTAATTCATATTATTAATGAATTTTTAGGACTTAAATCTTAAAAGTATAATATTCTGATTCAACCACACGAGTTTCGTAAGAATAATTTGGATTTTGCGGTGGTGGTTCCGGTATAAGAATAGGTTGGTATCTCAATTCTGGTGGTTTTAAAACAAATGCTGACCCACCTTGATCAAAAAATTGTGTATTTTCCATTAAATAATTATCTACATATTGATAACGCATAGCTATCATTTGACAACCATAATTTCTTCCAACAATACCATTTGGATTTATAGGATTAATTCCTTTTTCAGGAAAAACAATTGTCATTGCAGATTTATTAAAATCTGTTAATTCATTAATATCTGGATTATTTTTTATATCATAATAGTTATATCCTCTCATATAGATAGAGTTACTTGTTAAGTTTACATATTCTAAGAATTCTTGATTTTGTAAAAATGCATCATTAGATTTATCTACAATTAAAATAATTTTATTTTGAAAATTTAGTAATGGTTCCTTTCCTATATTTTTACCAGTATTTATATAACTATAGTCAATACCTAGCATTTTTTTATAATTACTAAATAATGTTGCCATTTTTGTGTATATTTCTTGATTATTACTCTTAATTCTTAAATGAATTATAATTGGATCTGTTGGATTAGGTGATGTTCCATTAGCAAAAGCATAACCATCTATTGTTTCCATTACTTTTGAGAAAAGAACAGAGTTAAAAGTTTCTTTTATATAAAAACTATCTTCTGTACTTGTAGCTACTACAGGTTCATTATCTAATGAATATATTTCAAAATCTAAACATCGTACCCCTTGTTTTATAATTGCTTTTAAGTTACAAACATCTACATAATCATTTTTATAACTTCCTCCCGAACATGCATTGTAAGCACTTTTTATATAGTAATCAAATAATTTATATGAAAAATCTGTATTATTTGTAGATATTGGCACAAGATAACCATCTACGTCTGGATATAATTTATTCATATAGTCACATTCTTTCGTTTGGAGAGAAGCCAGATATGATAAATATACCAAATACATAATAACAATAATACCAATTATCATGAAAAGCAAATATGTCTGGAATTCTTCGTCTAAACTTTCCATTAATTTTGATGTTTTTTCCCACATGGATGCCATAGTTTGTTTTGTTTTGCTTGCTATACTTGTTGTAGTTGGATTTGATGACATAATCTAATATATTATATTATTTTAAAAAAATAATAAAAATAATATAATTTCTGATTTATTTTATATAATATTTATAATATCATTTTCAATTGTAAATGATGCCAAGGTAGAAAGATATTAGTTTGAACACTATAAAATAAGGCTGGAAATGCTACTCCAGATAAAGTACGTTGAAAATGGTTTGTAAAATAAGAAGATATATGAACATATAAAATACCTAATAGAGCACCTGAAAATGCAATTTGTAATATAGAAATTAGAATAGTATAGTTTTTATATTTTTTTGATAATATAGCAAATAAATTATTTACTATTGTACCTAGAGTTATTCCAGAAATACCAAACACTATGGTTTCTATTGTGATGACAAAAATGCTTTTTGGATCTAATGGCTCTACATTCACATTTGTTGTAAAAGGAATATTTTCCATATATTTTCTTTATATTATATTTTTTTATAATTGTTTTTGTTGAATCATTATGTTTATCCCTTAAATTAAAAGTAGGGATAAACTACTTAAATGTAATATTGAATATATTATAAAATGCCAAAGTTGTGTGAATTTGAGACTTGTCGTAAGCAGGCTAGTTATGGTGAATTTTATGGAAAGCCTCTTCGTTGCAAAGAACATAAAGAAGAGTATAGATTAGTAACTCAATTATGTAGTGGAGGTAATTGTAAAATAAGACCTTCTTTTAATTATGAAAATAAAAAAAAATCTTTATATTGTAGCTTACATAAGTTAGAAAATATGATAGATATAAGACATGAAAGATGTATTCATGAAGGATGTAAAATAAGACCTTCTTTTAATTATGAAAATAAAAAAAAGT
>Ga0114960_10002455_pt1 | contig 14440 bp, 13 predicted proteins | sample C_130625_MF_Meta_FD_92637 | JGI IMG/M metagenome (GOLD analysis project Ga0114960, IMG submission 92637) | Freshwater microbial communities from Lake Croche, Canada to study carbon cycling - C_130625_MF_MetaG | ecosystem: Environmental > Aquatic > Freshwater > Lake | place: Lake Croche, Canada... | reverse complement strand
CTGATGTACGAACGGAACTAAGACTTCGCCTTTTTCGCTCTTTATCACCAGCACATCTTGGCCCGGCAGATTCAGTACATCACTTATTTCACCAAACTTGCTGCCATCTTCTAAATTGGCAATACAGCCAATTAACTGAAGCACGTGATAATCGTCTTCATCTTCACCCGGAGCATCAATATCAACATCGGCATAAAGCAAAGTGTCACGCAGCGCCTCTATGTCATTGCGAGAAGCAATGCCTTCAAAACCCAGTAATAGAATGCCATTGTGCACTCGAACCGAATCAACAGTTAAAGATTTGCCACTATCGGTTTCAACAACTGCGCCCATTGCAAAACGGGTTGCAGCATCGTCAGTTCGAACTTCGATTGTGGCTTCTCCCAGAATTCCGTGCGCCTTGCCTATGCGGCCCACGAGTAAACGCATGGTTAGCAGCTTAAATTAAGGGTTAACGAACCTCGTCAGCTTCAACCAGATCAACACGAATTGTGCGACCTGCGAGCGCGCTGACGACGGTACGAAGCGCCTTTGCGGTACGGCCATTGCGACCAATTACCTTGCCGATATCTTCCGGATTAACGCGCACCTCAAGTGTGGTTCCACGTCGGTGAGTTTTTTCCTTAACGACTACATCTTCGGGTGAATCAACGATTCCCTTAACTAAATGTTCTAGGGCTTCATCAATCATTTTTATTCAGCAGCCGCTTCTGTGGTTTCAGAAACTGATTCTGGGGTTTCAGACACAACTTCTGTAGACGCTACTTCAGCTGGAACCTCGGACACAGCATTCTCTGTTACTGGCTCGGACACCTCGGACACAGCAATCTCTGTTTCTGGTTCGGACACAACTGGGTTTGCCTTTGCAGCAAGCTTCTCTTGCGCCTTCTTCTTTAAAGTTGTGGCGCCTTCTTTTGGTTCATCCATTGCTTGCTTAACAGCGGCTTCGTAAGCAACGCTCTTAGCTGGCTTTGGGGCAGCAACACGAAGTGTGCCTTCAGTTCCTGGCAGACCCTTGTGCTTCTGCCAATCACCAGTCACCTTAAGAAGTGCTTCAACTGCAGCAGATGGCTGTGCGCCTACGCCTAACCAGTATTGAGCACGCTCTGAGTTAACTTGAATTAGAGATGGCTCTTGTCCTGGAACGTAGCGACCAATTTCTTCAATTGAAAGACCGTTGCGAGCTTTACGAGCATCTGTAACAACGATACGGAAAAATGGGGTGCGGATTTTGCCCATGCGCATTAAACGAATTTTTGTAGCCAAGTAAGTATTACTCCTGTAAATGTATGTCGTACCAGATCTACTTCAGCGGGGTGCGAAGCTAATCAAGAACGCGCTTTGGACTTAGGTAAGTTCCGGGGATAGAGGGCCCCGTCACAGGAGGCCAATCTTGCCAGTTTCAAGCTCAGATACGAAATCGAGCGGGCGCCTAACCCTGCTCTTCAAGAGCTCGTTTAGCGGGGTTTCCAGAGCGGGATTTCTTCTTTGGTGGCTGATTGCCCTTATTCGGCGCACTCATACCCGCAAAGGAACCTGGTGGCAGCGCAGCTCCAGGTGGCAATCCCATTCCAGCTGGCATGCCCGCAGGTACTTTGCCATTGCGCATTTGCTTCATCATTTTCTGGGCCTGGGTGAAACGTTCAACTAAGGAATTCACTTCGGAAACTTGGCGACCACTACCAGCTGCAATTCGTGCGCGACGCGAACCATTTAACACTTTCGGATCTCGTCGCTCTGTTGGGGTCATCGACTGCACGATTGCTTTAGTGCGCACGATTTCGGATTCATCGAAGTTCTCGATCTGCTTCTTCATCGCACCAGCGCCAGGCAGCATCCCCAAGATTTTGCCCATTGATCCCATCTTCGACATGGCTGAAATCTGTTCTAGGAAATCTTCTAGTGTGAAGTCATCGCCACGTGCGAACTTTTCTTCCATCTTTGCGGCGCCTTCGCCACTAAAAGCTTTCTTAGCTTGTTCGGCTAGCGTTGCAACATCGCCCATACCCAAAATTCGCGAAGCCATGCGATCAGGGTGGAATAAATCAAAGTCAGCTAATTTTTCACCGGTAGAAGCAAACATAATTGGCTTACCAGTTTGCGTAACGATAGAAAGCGCAGCACCGCCTCGTGCATCGCCATCGAGTTTGGTGAGCACTACCCCATCAAACCCAACACCATCTTGAAATGCTTGTGCTGTTCGTACCGCGTCTTGGCCGGTCATAGCATCGACTACAAAAAGAATTTCATCTGGCGAAATTGCATCGCGAATATCTTTTGCCTCTTGCATTAAGTCTTCATCGACGCCTAAGCGACCCGCAGTATCAACAATTACGATGTTATGTAGCTTTGCTTTAGCAAATGCAATGCCTTCGCGTGCTACTTCAACTGGATTGCCAACTCCATTACCCGGTTGCGGCGCAAAGACTGGAATACCTGCTGCTTGGCCCACAACTTGTAATTGAGTTACCGCGTTTGGGCGTTGTAAATCCGAAGCAACCAAGATCGGCGTATCACCAAGGTCGGCAAAATATTTTGCTAATTTTCCAGCCAGAGTTGTTTTACCAGCACCTTGCAAACCAGCCAACATGATTACTGTTGGCGCAACTTTCGCTAAACGTACCCGACGAGCTTGACTGCCTAGTAATTCAACTAAAGCTTGATTAACGATTTCAAAGATCGCTTGGGCTTGATTGGCACCTGCTTGCAATTCAGTAAGGGCTACTTTAGCTTCGACTTGAATTTTGCTAACAAATTCTTCAACAACCGATAAAGCTACGTCGGCATCTAATAAAGCTTGTCGAATCTCTTGGCAAACATTTGCGACGTCGGAAGAAGATAATTTTCCACGCGACCTTAGCGATGCGAATGCACTGCTAAACCGATTACCAAGAGACTCAAACATAGCCTCATCCTACTAATTGCTCCCTTATCAGGCTAAATTACCGACGCTAAATTGCTTCTGACCCTCGTTCGCCGGTACGAACACGAACCACTTCCTCAACGGGTGTAGTCCAAACTTTGCCATCACCGATCGAGCCAGTCGAAGCAGCTTTGACGATAACCCCAACCACGGAATCAGAGTCTGCGTCATCAACTAGAACTTCAACTCGAACTTTTGCAATCAGATCAACTTTGTACTCAGCACCGCGATATACCTCGGTATGACCACGTTGGCGACCAAAGCCACTTGCTTGTGAAACTGTGATGCCCTTTACGCCAAAAACTTCTAGCGCATCTTTAACTTCCTCCAACTTATGTGGCTTCAAAATTGCTGTTACTAGTTTCATATTAAGGAACCTCCACGAGTTGATCCGGACATTTCATAAGCAGATTCAGCATGTTCATTGAAGTCGACGCCTTCTAATTCAGATTCCTTCGTGACTCGGAATCCAATGGTCTTTTCAATCGCAAAGCCGATGATTAAGGTAGCGAAGAAGGAATATCCAGCAATCATGGCAACTGCTAGCGCTTGCTTACCAAGGAGTGCGGAACCACCACCATAGAACAACCCATCGAGGCCAACACTGTTAACAGCACTTGAGCCGAAGAAACCAATTGATAGTGAACCAAAGATTCCACCAACTAAGTGCACTCCGACTACATCTAGGGAATCATCGAAGTTAAATAAATATTTCATCCCAACTGCAACAGAGCAAACAACACCAGCCAAGAAGCCAATTACAACAGCGGCCCACGGAGCAACAAATGCGCAAGCTGGCGTAATTGCTACCAAGCCCGCGACTGCACCTGATGCTGCGCCAAGAGTTGTTGCATGACCATTGCGAACTTTTTCAACAAAGATCCAACCGATTAGTGCTGCCGCTGCAGCTACTTGAGTATTCAAGAAAGCTAAACCAGCAATTCCATTTGCACCAAGTGCTGAACCAGCGTTGAAACCAAACCAGCCGAACCAAAGTAGACCAGCACCAAGCATTACCAAAGGTAATGAGTGTGGACGCATGGATTCTTTGCGCCAGCCAATGCGCTTTCCGAGAACTAGGGCAAGAGCTAAACCAGCAGCGCCAGCATTTATATGAACAGCGGTTCCACCAGCGAAATCCTCGACACCTTTGGCAGCTAAATATCCAACACCAGTTACGACATCGCCGACTTTATTTCCGAATGCGAATACCCAGTGAGCTACCGGCAGATAAACCACTGTTGTCCAGATCGCAACAAATATTGTCCACGGAACAAATTTGGCACGATCTGCAATTGCACCTGAAATTAGTGCTGGTGTAATAATTGCGAACATCAATTGGAAAGCTGCAAACACCAAAAGTGGAATCGGATACTGGCCACCATTATTGGCAACTGCACCAACTTGATTTCCTAAATCTGAAATCTTGATCGCGCCATACCAAGCAGATTTGCCGTCTGCACCAAATGCTAATTCAAAGCCGTAGATAACCCAGATGATGCTGACAATGCCAACTGTGGCCATTGACATCATCATCATATTTAAAACACTTTTAGTGCGAACCATGCCGCCGTAGAAAAATGCCAGGCCCGGAGTCATCAGCAAGACCAATGCAGAACTTGCCAACATCCAAGCGGTATCACCAGTACTAATATCCATGAATAATCACTTTCGAAGAGATTGCCCGATTCTCGCCTTTGAGATGGCGGTAATCTCTCTCAAACTGATTACAGAAATTAGCCCGAAATGTTACGTGGGTGTTAAAAGATCAGCTTATTCAGCGTCCAAAATGCCAGTTATGTAAATTTCCGGGTCAAAAGGCGTGAGGTCACCTATGGCCTCCCCCGTACCGATCCATTTAATCGGCAAATCAAGTTCATGCTCAATTGCGAGGGCGATACCGCCTCGTGCGCTGCCATCTAACTTCGTTAAAACAATTCCAGTAACTTCGACCGCCTCTGAAAACAATTTAGCTTGGCTCAAACCATTCTGACCAGTTGTTGCATCTACTACCAATAACACTTCATTGACTGGTGTCACTTTTTCAATTACTCGTTTAATTTTTCCAAGTTCGGCCATTAGATCTGCTTTGTTCTGCAATCTACCTGCCGTATCGATAACTAAGTATTGATAGTTATCAGCGATTGCTTTGGTAGCGCTATCAAATGCAACAGCTGCTGGCTCGCCATTTGGTTTTCCAGTAATAACTGATAGTCCAATGCGCGCAGCCCAGGTTTGTAATTGTTCAACTGCTGCGGCGCGGAAAGTATCGGCGGCACCTAACAAAACTCGGTTGCCAGCGCTTGAAATATTTGCCGCGAGTTTGGCAACTGACGTTGTCTTGCCTGTGCCATTTACGCCAATAACCAAAATAGTGGTTAAACCATTTTCTGAAATAGCCAATGATCTAGGTTTAGAACTAAGCAGTGACGTTAGTGCCTCACGAATCGCCTCAATTGGTTCTTCGGATTTACTTTTCTTGGCCGTTGCCAGAATTGCATCAGTTAAGGACGCCCCTAAGTCTGAGGCAATTAATTCGCTATAAAGTTCATTCCAATCAGCAGCAGTTACTGATGATGTTCGGGTGACTTTAGCTAGAAACTTTTTAAAGAAGCCCATCGTTAACGGCGCCTAAACATATTTACTTATTCGTTATTAGATTCGCGCAGGCGCTGTGAGATTACTTCAGTTACACCATCGCCACGCATGGTCACGCCATAAAGAGCATCAGCTATTTCCATCGTGCGCTTTTGGTGAGTAATGATGATCAACTGCGAAGTTTCGCGCAGTTCTTCAAGAACACCTAGTAGTCGACCCAAGTTGGCATCATCTAGGGCTGCTTCAACTTCGTCCATTACATAGAACGGACTTGGACGAGCTTTAAAGATCGCGATCAACATAGCAACAGCAGTTAATGACTTTTCACCACCAGATAGAAGTGAGAGACGCTTAATTCGCTTTCCAGGAGGGCGAGCTTCTACATCGACCCCACTATTTAACAAATCATCTGGGTTAGTCAGAATCAAGCGACCATCGCCACCAGGGAAAAGTCGAGCAAAGATGGTTTCGAAATGTTCGGCGGTTGCTTCGAATGCTTCCATAAATATTTGCTGAACTCGATCATCAACTTCTTTAACAATGTCCAAGAGATCTCTACGAGTGTTCTTCAAGTCCTCGAGTTGTTCAGCCAAGAACTTCAAACGCTCCTCGAGAGAGGTGTACTCCTCAAGTGCTAGCGGATTGATCTTGCCGAGCAAAGTAAGCGAACGCTCAGTTGCGGCGAGGCGCTTTTCTTGTTGATCACGACGATACGGAATTAGCTCAGTTGTAATGATTTCGCCAGCTTCGTTTTCAATGAAAGTTGGAACATCATTATCTGGCCCATATTCATTGACCAGCGTTTCAGTATCAATTCCAAGTTCTTCAACTGCTTTAGATTCAAGTTGCTCAATACGCATCCGTTGTTCGGCGCGAGCAATTTCATCTTTGTGCACGCTAGATGTAAGGACTTCTAGTTCGGCAGTTAGTTCGCGATTACGTGCACGTGCCGAGAGAGTTTCGCCTTCGCGGATCGAACGTGCTTCTTCTAAAGCGGCGCGCTCTGTAGCTGCCTTAGCGATGGAGCGTTCAATGTGAATTAGCGCTTCGTACGCCGCTTCGGCAATGGCTTGTGAGATCACTGCGCCGCGTGCGCGAGCGCCACGACGAGAAACTGCGCGCTCTGATGCTTCGCGTTCCGTTACCGCAGCTTCCTCAAGTGCTTTGATCCGGGCTGCGAGTGAATCCAAGCGCTCTTCGCTGGTACGAACAGCGAGTCGAGCTTCGACTTCAGTTGTGCGCAAACCAGATACATTTTCACGCAGAGCATCGGCTTGAGAATAGTCCGGGTTGGCGATTTCGCCCGATTGAGTAAGTTGGCTTTGCGCGGACTGTAGTTCGCCCTCATCGCGGCTCTTAGCTGTTGTTGTCTCGGCGAGAGCTGCATTCAAGCGCTCGACTTCAGCCGTTGCTGACTTCATGTGCTGGCCGGCAACTGCAAGCTGCTCAGTGATTGCAGCAATTCGAGCGTCAGATTCATTTAGCTTAGAAAGTGCCACATCGAAAGCGGATTGCTTGCTTTCGATCTCAAGAGCCGCAGAATTAATTGCGAATTTAAGTCGATCACACTCATTAGTAATTGTCTGTAATTCGCTGCGCAATTTTTCAATTAAAGCTTTTACTTCGATTAGTGAGTTGGTGTTCTTTGATCCGCCTCTAGCACGTGACTTAGTGAAGAAATCACCATCGCGAGTTACCACAGTTAGCTCTGGGTGGTTGCGCAAGATTTCAGCAGCTTCGGCTGCAGTTTCGCTAACCACTGTTTTACCTAAAAGATCCGAAATTAAATCAGAAACTGAACTAGATCTAATGTGCGAAGTGATCGAAGTTAAACCACCGGCTAGTGATACAGAATTAGCACCTTGATTATGATGAACTAAAACATCGGCTTGGCCAAGATCTTCATTGCGCAATGTGCTTAATGCAGTGATGGCTGCCGAAATATCTTGTACCACGATGGCATCGGCTAACTGACCCAGAGCTGCTGCAACTGCATTTTCCCAACCGGTATCGATTTCAATTAATGAAGCAAGTGAGCCAAGAGTGGCAAGACCCCGAGGTTCGCGAAGAAGGGCCGCTGCACCATTTCGGGATTGCGCAGAAAGTTCTAACGCTTCTAGTTTAGACTCAAGCGAATTTCGGGAACGATCAGAAATTCGTTCGGCATCTACTAACTTCTGATGTTCATCGCGAGAAGCAGCAAGAGCCGACTTGGCACTTTCAAATGCGGCGTCTAAACCAAGCTCACCAGAATCAGCACTAGCGATTTCCAATTCATGTGTCGCATATTCACGCTGCGCTAAGTCACGGCGATTGGCGGCTTCATCGCGTGCTTTAGTTAAGCGAGCTATTTCCTCAGACATGGCGTCAAGACGCGCTGCTAATGACTTGATGTGGCCTTCTTGACGCGCAGTTCCTTCGCGTTGATCAGCGATTGCTCGAAGCGCGGCAGCAATGCGATTTTCTTCAGCAACTAGTGCTGCTTCGGCTGTTGCTAGCGCTTCTGATGCTTCAGCTAAATTCGTACGAGATAGTTGTACAACGGTTTGTAGTTGCAATTCTTCGCCACGAAGATTCTGTGCCTCGGCCTCAAGTGCTTCTGGATCGCGACCAGCGGTGCGTGCTTCTTCGGCTTCTTCGGCTAGAAAACGGGAACGCTCTTGAGCCAGGCTTTGGGTTCCGCGGAACTTCTCGCGCAACGAATTTAATTGGTAAAAAGTCTCTTGGGCTTGAACCAAACGTGGACTATCAACTGCGGCTTGCGAGTCTAAATCTTCTTCGCGGCGGCGAACGCCATCAAGTTCGGTTTCAACTAATGAGCGTTTTTCGCGGAGCGCTGTTTCGTCAGCAACTTCGGCAGTAAGAGTTTTCGAAAGTTCAATGTAATCATCTGCTAACAAACGTAATTTTGCATCGCGCAGATCGGCTTGAATAGTTGCAGCTTTCTTTGCAACTTCCGCCTGACGACCGAGTGGTTTTAATTGACGGCGAAGTTCGACCGTTAAATCTTGCACGCGTGCCATGTTGGTCTGCATCGAATCTAACTTGCGCAGCGCCTTCTCTTTGCGCTTGCGATGTTTAAGAACTCCAGCTGCTTCTTCGATAAAGCCACGACGTTCCTCAGGTGTTGCCATCAAGATTGCATCAAGTTGACCCTGGCCTACGATGACGTGCATTTCGCGACCGATACCTGAGTCACTGAGTAGTTCCTGAATATCTAGCAAGCGTGAAGCTTCACCATTGATTTGATATTCACTTTGCCCACTGCGGAATAAAATTCTTGAAATTGTAACTTCGGAATAATCAATTGGTAGACCGCCGTCAGAATTATCAATTGTTAAGGAAACCTCGGCACGTCCTAGAGGTGAACGACCGCTGGTGCCAGCGAAAATAACATCTTCCATTTTGCCACCGCGCAGCGACTTGGCACCTTGCTCACCCATAACCCAAGTCAGCGCATCGACCACATTTGATTTTCCAGAGCCGTTCGGACCCACCACGCAGGTGATACCTGGCTCGAGGCGCAGGGTCGTCGATGACGCGAAGGACTTAAAGCCCTTGAGCGTGATGCTCTTCAAATACACGCGGCAAACCTACCTTGCTGCAGGCTCTACTTCTGACAGTACGGGCAGAAATGAGAGGAACGATTTGCAAAAGAAATTCTTTTAATGAATCTTGAACATCGAGAACATGGTTCGCCTTCGCAACCATAAACCTCTAGTTGAACCTCAAAGTATCCGCTCTCGCCATTTACATTTATATAGAGATCATCAAAAGAAGTTCCACCAGATTCCAATGCACGAGCCATGATTTCGCGTGCGCTATCAATTAATAAATTGATTTTCTTTGCCGATAGATCACTACAGATGCGCTCTGGATGAATTTTTGCCGCCCACAGTGATTCATCGGCATAAATATTTCCGATTCCACTCAAAATTTGCTGATCTAAGATCGCACTTTTGATTTTGCTTTTACGGTTTCGCAAATTTGCCACAACCGCAGCTTGATCGAAGTTGGGGTCAAACAAATCTGGCGCAATATGCGCTGCCATTGACGGAATCCCATCAATTAAATTATCGACTGCCAGCCACCCAAAAGTACGTTGGTCAATGAATCGTAATTCTCGATTTTTCTGCATTCCGCCAGCCAAGGTAAACCTTGCTCGCACATGTCGTTCATCAGCTTTACCAATTGGTTGAACTAAGAACTGACCACTCATTCCTAGGTGTGCCATTAATACTTGCGGGCGATCTAACTCAAACCACAGGAACTTACCGCGACGGTTAATACCAGTGACTTTGGCGCCTTCAAGGGATGTTATCGGTGCCCATGAATCAGGCCGCTCCACCCGACGATGTAACGCTTGAATATTTTTTAACTTCTTGCCGATCACCCAACGCTCTAAACCGCGTCGGACCGTTTCAACTTCCGGAAGTTCCGGCATCTTTTAAAAAGTTTTCAGCTTTGAGAAGCTCATATGCACCGCGGGCTGCATATTGCTCTGCTTCACGCTTGCTCTTGCCTTCGCCTTGTCCAACTACTATTCCACCAAGTGCAACTACAGCTTTAAAACTCTTGTCATGGTCAGGACCATCTTCGGTTACTGAATACTCAGGAACACCTTTACCATTTGCGGCTGCGAGTTCTTGAAGTGCAGTCTTACCATCAAGACCAGCGCCTTTAGCTATTGCGCTAGCCAAAGTGTCTACAATTAATGAGCGGACAAATTGGGTGCTCTTTTCAAAACCTAAATCAATATAAACCGCGCCAATAAGCGCTTCGAGAGCATCGGCCAAAAGTGAGTTCTTATCGCGACCACCGGTTGTTTCTTCGCCGCGACCTAAGCGAATATATTTTCCTAATTGCAATGTGCGAGCAATATCGGCAAGTGCACGCATATTTACAATGCCCGACCGTAATGGTGATAAACGAGATTCGTCGAGGTCGGGATATTTCAAATAAAGTTCCTCGGTAACAATTAGACCAAGAACTGAATCGCCTAAAAATTCTAGGCGTTCATTTGTTTCTTTCGCACCGCTCTCGTAAGCAAAGGAGCGATGCGTAAACGCTAATTCAAGAAGAACCGGATCAACTTCAAATCCGATTTGCTTAGTTAGCGCTGAATACAGATCAGACCTCAAGTACCTGACGACGGTTGTATGTCCCGCAGGTTGGACATGCTGTGTGCTGAAGCTTTGGCTGTTGGCACTGTGGGCAAGCCGCTAGCGCAGCTGCGGTTGTTTTCCACATGCTTCGACGTGAACGCGTCTTTGAACGCGACATCTTTCGCTTTGGTACTGGCACGATGCACTTCCTTCACAAAATATTTATCTGGAGAACCGAGCCTAGGTCAGCGCGGTAGGTGGGTAAGTATTCCCTATTTAGGCTCAATCGGGAAATCCAGCCCGCCCAGCGCTTTCCAGCGCGGATCTATGGCTTCATGGGCATGGTCAGCAGGCAGAGTTGCCCACTTCTCTCCGCATTCGGGGCAAAGGCCCAAACAATCTAGATCGCAAAGTGGGTTAACTGGCAATGCCAAAACTATGGCATCCCGGATCGGAGTTTCCAGATTAAGGATGTCGCCTTCCATCATGAACTCTTCATCGAGATCTAAATCTTCGTCATCGTCGCGCTTCTTCTTGCGCCCACCGCGATCATTGGTTGGTTCGTATCGGTAGAGCTCTTGCATTGTGCGATTTAATTCAATCTCAATTGGATCTAAGCAGCGAATGCATTCGCCTTTAGCAACTGCGTAAATTTGTGCTGTAGCAAGAATGCCTTCAGTGACTGACTCAAGTCGCAGATCAACTTCAATAACTTCACCGACTGGTACTGCCATTAATTCAACGCCAACACGCTCGAGGATTTCTAGATCTAACGTGTACTCCTTCATTTCTCCCGCCCGTCGCGGAAGCTCGTAAGTATTTAACTCATAAACCCGCTCTGGACGTGACATGACTAAGTGAAGCAGCTTTGCTTATTTATCGTCGGAGAGTTGAGAAAGGACATCACGTTCATCTGCGCCAGCCAGTTTTTCGCGACCGCGAGTAACAGCGTCCATGGTCTTAGTCAGAATTACTTCCAATGTAGCAAGTCGAGAGTCAATATATTTTTCAACTTCAGCCCGTTCATCTTCGGCTGCTTCGCGGCCTTGTGCCAAAATACGTTTTGATTCTTCACGTGCTGCCTTGACTATGGCTGTTTGTTCTATCATTTGCGCAACTTCTTCGCGAGCGTTAACTATTAGCGCCTCAGCATTTTGATGGCCTTCTTCAATTAGTTGATCTCGTTGAGCGATTATCTGCTGTGCGTATTCCAAATCCTTAGGTAACCCATCCTTGATTAGATCAAGTAACTCTAGAAACTCACCACGATGAAGTACAAAAGATGCAGAAAGTGGAACTCCACGGGCATCTTCAACCTGTTGGATTGCAATATTTAAATTCTCTAGTGACTCCATAGTTACTTGCCTACTTTCCGGGCTTTCAAAGCCGCAATCACAGCTGGTGGCACCATGCTCGAAACATCGCCTTCGTAATGAGCAAGTTCTCTGATCAACGATGATGATAGGAATGAATGAGCTGGCGAAGTTGCCATAAACATTGACTCAACCCCAGATCCCTGCAGATTGACTTGAGCCATTTGTAACTCATATTCAAAATCTGACATTGCGCGTAAACCTTTGATGATTACATCAATTTGATTTGCTTTGCAGTAATCGCCAAGCAAGCCTTTCCAGGAATCAACTTTCACATTACCAAACTTGGCAGTTGTTTCGGCGATCATGTTCGTGCGCTCTTCAACGGTGAAATAACCTTCTTTGGAACGATTATTTCCGACTGCGACGATGACTTCATCAAATTGTGCGCTCGCGCGACCGATAATATCGAGATGTCCATAAGTAATGGGATCAAATGATCCTGGGCAAATAGCGCGTTTCATAAGGTAAACGCTAGCAAGGTATTGCGAAGTAAGCCATTTCCCTGCGTGGTTTTAGGCGTGATTTAAATAGTAAATCGTGGCTTGGCCGTAATTCTTACTTCGCGCCAGTTCAAATCCGATCGGCCAGCTTGGCTCCTTTGATCGGCTAGTGCGTTCGACTGCAATAAGTGCATCATCACTTAAGAAATCGCCAAGATGTAAATTACTTAACAATTCTTCGAGTTCGTTGTTTGGGTAATCATAAGGAGGGTCAATATAAACAATTTCATATTTAATTTTCGCTGGAACTTTCACGAACTGTTCAGCGTTCATAGTAAAAAGCTGAAATTGTCCGGCTGGTTTGGCTGCTGCCACAATTTCAGTATTTGCATTGATTTTGCGATGTGCGCCCAAGTCTTTTTCAACTGCATGAACTATTGAGGCACCACGTGATTGTGCTTCTAGTCCAATTGCGCCACTACCAGCGAAAAGATCTAAGAAATTTAGTCCGACAAATTCGCCAAACTCAGAAGTAAGTGAGGAAAAAATTGCCTCACGAGCTCTATCTGAGGTTGGTCTGGTTGCATCAGCGACACTGGCTAACGGTCGTCCTTTAGCTACTCCGGCAATAATTCGCACAACTATCCCCGATCCATAAATTCACTAGAGGTGTCTGATTCTAATTGAGCTAACGCTTTGGCCAATTCACTTTCATAACTCAAAGCTGGATCTTGCTCTATTAGCGCAGTGGCCTCATCGCGAGCACTTTCAATCATTGCTTCATCACGCAGAACTCGAAGCAGGCGCAACTTTGATTTTGCGCCAGATTGCGAAGCGCCCATAACATCACCTTCGCGACGCTGTTCGAGATCGATGCGGGAAAGCTCAAATCCATCTTGCGTTGCCGCAACCGCATCTAGACGAATTCGGGCTGGAGTTTCTGGTTCGGCGCCAGTTACCAGTAGACATAAACCTGGCGCACTTCCACGGCCGATACGACCACGTAATTGGTGTAACTGTGAAACGCCAAATCGGTCAGCATCCATAATCACCATGACCGTAGCATTTGGCACGTCGACACCAACTTCAATTACGGTAGTTGAAACCAATACATCGATCTCGCCCGCGGCAAAAGCTTTCATCGTGGCATCTTTGAGTTCGCTGGTTTGGCGACCATGAAGGGGCGCTAATTTAAGTCCCTTCAGCGCGCCAGCGTGCAACTCTGGTGCTAACTCTTCGACACTTGCCATGCTCTTACTCTCTTCGCCATAGAGAAAATCTAAATCAGCATCTTCTGGAGTACCTGCACTGATTCGTGGGGCAACTATGTAAGCCTGATGACCGTTGGCAACATCTTCTTTAATCCGAGACCAAGCACGTTCCAGATGTGCTGGCTTTTCTAAGACTGGAATCACATGAGTAGAAATTGGCGACCTGCCTAGCGGCAATTCGCGCAGAGTCGAAACATCTAAATCGCCGAACACAGTCATCGCAACTGTTCGTGGAATCGGCGTTGCTGTCATTACCAACAAATGTGGCGGTAATTTTGCTTTTGTTTTCAAGGCATCACGTTGCTCAACACCAAAGCGATGTTGCTCATCAACCACGATTAATCCGAGATCATCAAATTGAACAGTTTTACTCAACAAGGCGTGCGTTCCAATCACAATTCCGGCATCACCCGAAGCTGCTAGCGCTAAAGCTTCTTTACGTGCTACGGCGCTTTGAGATCCTGTTAGCAAAGTTATTTGCGTAGCACTTTCAGCACTTCCTAATTTGCCACCCATGGCTAACGGACCTAACAACTTTTCAATCGTGCGAAAATGTTGCGCAGCTAATACTTCAGTTGGCGCGAGAAGTGCTGCCTGTCCCCCACTATCAACTACTGCAAGCATGGCTCGAAGCGCAACAATAGTTTTACCTGAACCAACCTCACCTTGCAGCAAACGATGCATAGGGTGCCCTGCAGCTAAATCTTCTTCAATCTCTTTAGCAACG
>Ga0114960_10002454_pt1 | contig 14447 bp, 2 predicted proteins | sample C_130625_MF_Meta_FD_92637 | JGI IMG/M metagenome (GOLD analysis project Ga0114960, IMG submission 92637) | Freshwater microbial communities from Lake Croche, Canada to study carbon cycling - C_130625_MF_MetaG | ecosystem: Environmental > Aquatic > Freshwater > Lake | place: Lake Croche, Canada... | reverse complement strand
CTTTCATAATTTTGATACCAATGCCAGCCCTGTCGAGAGTGTTCAATGGCAAGAACATGACTCCAGGACTATACAGCGGGAGAAGAGTCAAATTGATTCGGGAGGTAACATAAATCTAATTAATAATTATAACATATCATCAACAACAACATCATCCACTGGATGCATCCAACCTACATCGAGTATTAATTCATTCATTTCGCATCGTAATAATATAGATAATAGATATCGAGGATCTGGAACTTCACAGAATCCTCCTTCGTTTTCATCTCACATCCTGGATCATCCCCTCACAGCATCACCTCATCATACATCACCTCATCGGTCAAGCGTGCCATCTTCATCTCCATTCAATACCATGGATCATCCCGCTCTAGCATCGTCGTCTCATCATGTACAATCTCAGGGCCAACCATCCACTTCTGCCATGGCTGTTTCCTCCATATCCAGCTCAATGACAACTTCATTCAAGCAGCCTGATCCATTCATTTCACCTGCTCTGTCCTATTCAGCCATTTATTCTCATCCATCACCACTACCATCACTTCCAACTGACCAGTACTTTCAACCACCACATCCTGCACCACTACGACCAACGGGACCTCTCTTTGTGCCTGGACCACTGGGACCTCTCCTTGCTCCTGCTCATCTGATCTCTCGTACCATCTCATCTTCCTCAACCTCACCTTTCACTACAACTCCATTGGATCAGTCATCTCAGCATGATTCTTGTGCATATCCAGAATGGTACCATCGAGGACCCATCCACTCGGTATTAGGACGTTATCCTGATGAGAAGAATAGAGTGGAGATGGTATACTTCTGTGCCGTAGCGATACTTTTCCTGCTGCCGTCACAGGATCACTTACATGCTGAGCTCCAAGAGAGGGATCTATTCAACGGCCATGAATGCACACCAGAGTTCCGAGATGCTGTTTGGGACTATTTTGAAGATCTGGGCAAAGGTGTCTCACACACCACGGTATATCACACACCATGGTCGATTGTTGACTGTGTGTCGCGCTATGTTCTATATGATATTAAGTTACGTTCCTATGATTCTGTGGTGGCTCATAATCAATATGAAAGATTTCGCTCGGATCAGTTTCTACCCATCATGAACATTAGCTATGTTACTCGTTCTTCAAGGGGTTTTAGTAATGACTGGCCATCCTCAACTCACCTACGTATTCGGCCCAACGATGTTCTTGCGTTGCAGACGAGTGAAGACTGCCTTTATGATCTTTTCAAAGGTGATCTGTTAATGTTGAGCAAGATCATGGATCGCTCTCAGAGTTGCTGCGGTAAGAGTCATGCCATTCTTTATGGATGTTTTCGATACCCTGTTGCCCTAGATCGTCTCCAGTCCATTATTGCTCTTTTGGAATGGATGATACGCCAATATGCTGAGATTCCCATTTCTGCCATCTCTGCTGAGATTCTCCAACTCATCCCGGCCTGTTCAGCAGCCACCATGATCAAAGTGGCTCGCTTCGCTGACCATGCATTTGAGGAATTACTCGCGTGGGCATATTCCATTGATCTGATGCAGCCTTTTGAGCATCGGAATGGCAGAATCACCTGCATGACATCATATTTGCGCAGTACTGGCAAAGATTATGAAGGACTTTGGCCGCCTCAGTGGTATAGGGATCTACCTCTTAAGGGTCTGGAATATTTGAATATGAAGGACATCGCTAGTGCTGCCTATAAATTCATCGAAGAAATAGAGTTTGCGGTATCGGTAGATAATAACCATGCTATGTATCGTAGCCATATTCAAGAGTGGATCATCAAGATATCCTTTTTACGTGAGCAAGATCTCCCACGGGAGCGGCAGTGGCAAAGGATATTGGAATATCTAACCATCATATCTCACGACCTTAGAATACACAATGAGCATTATCGCTCTACTCTACCTTTCTATGACCAACTACCCTCCTATTATCCCAGTCCTACAGTACGGGATAATCATATCATTCCAACTATCTACCATCCCATTCAGCAATATCAGCTGACGCTTGGTATGCATCCTCCACCAATTCCTCACGATTCTAAAGCCAATGATGAGCCATACAACCCGTGGCAGCTCATGCATGTCCCATCCTCGATTCGTGCTACTTTAAATGATAATAGTACATTGTATCAGATGGGTATGCATGTGGTTTCGACAGTGACCAACTTACAATTACCCCCTGCCCAGGATGCCACTTTTAATACTGTTAGAAATCCACTGGAATCGATTGACTCATTCAATCCATACCAGGGCATTGAATACAGTCCATCAGAAGACATTCAGCGAAATGTATGGTTACTGTTAAATGATTTACTTCTACACTATGCAATACATGAGATACATCCTCAATATCTTATAGTAGATTTGGTTCGAGGATCTTTTCTCACTAAAGAACAGAGTAAAACCTGGCATGGATATGGGTCAAGACATCGCAATCGTAAGCTAGGCATTGGTGGTCATGCTTATGTATCCAGTTCCTTCATACGTCATTGCGAGACTCCGCAGATGCAGCCTTTATCGAATGATAAGTATATATCGCATTACTATATTGCGATACACCAACTTATCTGTGATTACATACTGGTATTTTATGGTAATGTAACTCAATCAGCAATCTCGTCGGAATACGATTCAATTGCATTCGATCATACTGCGGTGACTCAACATAACATCTTTGCGGGATTTCGTTTTCGCCGGCTCCATGCTCAACTTTTGAGATATTGGTTTCATACTGGTGCTCTAACAGTTGAGGGTGCTGTTGATGAATTATGTTATGGTCTCAAGCATCGTGTTCAACTTACACTCACATCTGATCGTGATGAAACGTATCATCGTTGGGTTAAGTGGGCGGTCGACGTTATGACAATTGTGGATACCCTGATCAAAACTATGCGAGCTAATATTATCTTTGATTACACCGTTGAGGACAGTAACCGGGTCTCTCTTTTGGTATGGGAAAAGGCGCTACAGTTTATGGATGCTTTAATTGGAAATGAAGTCCCTGATATGGAGCGTCTATCAGAGGATCTTGCTCATGTGTACCTGCGTTATAGCACAACTCTATCTTACCCATCTGTGTGTTCTGCTGATGTTATAGTGGCCTCTACTATGGAATGGGATCATGAAGATCAGGACAATGAGTTTGTACAACTTGCAATGTTTCCACCCACTAGTCTTTTATCTATGAAGCAGACTCAAGCACCTTCACAGACTCAACAGACTCAAGCACCTTGTCAACCTCTATCATCATCTGCAACGGATTCACAATACATGATGTTTGTAGCAATGCAACAGCAGTGGTCACAGCAGCTAGATCGTATGCGAGAAGAGCTCGACTCTCTTAAGGTATCTCTAAAAGACAAAGACCAGATTATTTCTGTGAAAGAACAGGAGATTAATCGTTTATCAAGGGCTTCATCATCATCATCATCAGTAGCAATAGCAGTACCGATTCAGACTGAGTATCAGCATATCAAGTCGACCGCAGATCAGCAAGAACATGCGGACCGTTATGCAAAAGCTCAGGCCCAAGAAGCTCATATCCAAATTATTAATAATGGACCATCTCAGAGTATGTATCCAGTGCGACCTGTTTTTCCATCCCAACCACTTGTGGCAGCAGTAGTAGTGCCCTCAATGCCCTCAACTTCATCAACTTCATCTCTACCTCGTCGTATTGTGCCATCATCAGTAGTTACTAATGGTGATATTCGTATCCATTTTCCATCAGCTATACATGCCTATTTCACTACGGAGGGTGAATATAATCCGGACTGGCCAATCTTTGTTTCTGATTACCTCAACCGTTTCATCTATAAGACGTGTTATCAATCTTCGAGAATTGTAAATCTGCCAGAGATTACTCCATCTTTTATAGTTGAATTACAGAAATGGCAAGTGGAACAGTTGGTTCGTCATCGAATAAGCAACATGACAAAATGCTTGTATGTTCTACCGGATGTCATCATGGAATTGTTCTGTCTTTATATGGATGAAAGATTTTGTGTTATGCCTTCTACTATTCCTGATGCTGGAAACGGATTATTTGTTAAAACACATATCACTATTTCGGAAGACTTTTATCTACCGTATTCTGGTTACTTGATAACTGACCTGACCGATCTTGATAAGGGGGATGACAAAATCATGGCATTACGAGATGGCATCTATGTGAAGGGTTCAGAGATTTATATTTTTGAAGTTACTGGTCATAGGTATTCCAATTTAATGGCTATGTGTAACGAACGACTTGCTCAGGACATGGTTTATGCTAATAATGGTGAGTTTACCAATAGTGGACTGGTACGAATGAGACGACTGTCTTCATTTGATCAACCACATGAGATAACTTTAATTTATGCGGCTCTTCCAATGACTGTGGCGGAGTTACAACTGGATATTCGATATCGCGAGAATGTTCGACGATCAATTCTTCATTCATTGTGGGTAGTATTAGATAATATTTTAGTTCAACTGTCTCTGTCATGGTACATGCTGATGCGCACTTCATTGTTACACATATTTGATGAGTATACTAGTGGTGCTAAAGATTTAAATTCTTTACGTGGACAGAAAACTGTAATTGAGGATTCAGTTGTACGATTTATTCATCGGTGTTTATCAGTAGTGGATGGTACATTCATATCATCTTTTAAGAGTAATCCTGTGCTTAATATTTTTCCATTACTTCAATCAGGTCAGTCGGTCCCCATGAACATGACAGAACAGGTGATACCTGACATGCTTTTATTGCACATGTATAGCGTGTATTTTCTTGGTCATTATAAAGATGCTGAATTGAGACGAAAAATTCAAAGTCATGATGTGAACAACTATGTATTGATGGGTAAAATCATGAAGGATCTTGGTGTGTTGATTACCAGTAGCACAAAAATGACTCGCTTGGTGCGGAACAGTAATTATGTAGGGGCATCTACCTTTCAATATCTACAATTCTCCATCAAGTATGGTGACAATATGTTATTATCAATGTTAGATGACAATGATGATCATGCACCTCCATCATCTCGTACTACTACATTACCACAACCACCAGTATCATTACATGTAGATCCAATACTACACGTTGCACCTTCCACTCCTATCACTACAGATAGTAGTATGTCATCTGTCAAAGCGTCGTTGTTTCGTCCGGAGGGCAATGGATCACGAGTGAGTCTCACTACTGGATATAATATTAGTACTTTACCTAATACAAAAGAAGAGGCATGTATATGGAATTGTACAAGTGTTTTGTCATATGATAAGTATTTAAGTGTTGAAGGGGGCAGGCTACAAAATCATCCCATGGTAAAAAATAACTTTGTTTCAAATAATAACAGTACATTATATAATACTATCATGACCTTAATGATGCTGAATACTCCTTATACAGTTCAGTCAAGTTATTATCGAGTGGATTCTCATAAAAAAGACATATCATTAGATAATAGAATAAAAATACCTGAGTTTGGAAAACTTTATCAAATTACTCAATGCTTATATGAACATACAATATTGTTGCTATCTCATTATAGCCAAGCAGGAATTCCTTATTATTATCTTTACATTGTTTTGGTCAAGGGTAATGATCTTGATGGCGAGGCAAAGATAAAATGGGAAAGTCAGCTAGCATCGGCGGCATTATCTTTAGTGGATGATGATATCATTCACATGATTCTACGGTCGCAAACTGTTCAGCATTATCAGATGAGGGACATTGTTGAACTCATCATCGATCTCATTGTCTATCGTGTGTTATTGTTTGGCAAGCTTAAGAACAAATCTTCAGTCAGAGCGGAACTTCAGTCGAAGAGATTGGTATCATCCACTCCTGGAACTCATTTGGATGGGATATATGCTTTAGTATTACATGCATTGCATTACTCTAAGGTATTTATTGGAGATGACTATGCAGTGCAGGACTTGGTTGATATTCTCGTACATAATGTGTCCAGTACAAGTGTTCACCATCTACAATTAGGAAGTGACTTTCGTACTAATCTTACTCAAGTCATCACTCAATATTCGTTGACAAATAAGGACAAGTTGGCCTCAATGAGTGTGAAAGACTCTACTCTAAGTATTTTTGGCTGCATAGAGAGATTCGCTCGCAATTTACAAGACAATGTTCTTATATCCCTACCACGTCAGAGTGATCGTGCTTTAGATTTCACTATTAAGTCTCCAACTGTTCCAGTATCATCTTCTACTTATAGATCTAATACATCATCGCCATATCGTAGACCAATGCCATCATCATCTTCTTATTCGCACAATACGACTCGTCATAAACCTACTTCTATTCATTCGGTAACAATACAAGAGGACCAAGATGACAGTAATGCAGGACATCTCTATGTCAAGTCTCGCATGACACCCATCAATGAGTGGCCCAATTTGTGCTTTGAATTAGAAGAACATCATGTTTTAGGCAAGCATACTGATATGAAGAATTTGATGCATCAAATGGATCACTCTATTCTCCCGATTAATTGTGCTTTATTGTCTTCCAGTGAATTGCATGGCACACCAACGATTCATGTAAGAATGTTTCAAATATTGTCCGAAGTAGAGGGTGAAAAAAGACTAATTGATACTAAATGTACAATCGAAAATACTCCTTTTCAAGGTACTTGCAACTTGTGTGGTTATCCTCGACATGATGCTAATCACTGTAGATTTAGAGGATATAATACTGGACCAAATGGTGAGCAACTTCTGAATCTAGCAACTTACGTATATTTTGATGATGTAAAACTGGAGGAGGCTTTAAATTACGCAAAGAAAGATGGATTTCTTAAGTCAGCTACGGAAGAAGAAATCAAATGGGTTCGTACTAAGATATCTGAATTGCGTGAGCATAAAAAGATGTTATATCGTCAGAATGTCAACAGATTTCAAAGACCTAATTCACCTGGTATTTATGGTCCTGCATCATCTTCATCATGACAAGGGGGTGTACGCATGGTTAGTAGCGAACTTACTTTTTCTCCAGCCGCGAAGAAGAGAGTGAGATTTCATCAAGACAATAACCATGCGAATAAAGCGGTAATGGGTGTTATGCAAACTGAACAGATCGAACAGATGGGAAGCAACTCTGAATCTTTATCAATTTTCATTCATGAAGATTCTGAGGAGTATCTCTCCAGAGCAATAGAAATTCCTCATCTATCTTTAATACTACTACTTCCAACAATACTACCAATTCATCTCAACCATCCTCAAATTCATCATCTGCCACACTTCATACTGGTAATGTAGTAGTACTTTTAGATTCAAAGGATATATCAGCAGAAACAGATAACAATAGTCATATTAATATTAACAAATTTATAGTAAGTGGAGACTCATGTAATAGTAATAATCAGGACGATGTAGTGGATACAAGTACGGATGTAAGTTTGATTGATTATTCCATGACATATAATGATAAGATAGTATATGATGATGATACTATTGATGAATTTATAAAAGCAAATACTGATTCATCTGTGCGTGATGATGAAGTTGTACTAAAGGAGGAAGAAATAGTTATAGAATATAAAGATAAAGAGAAAGATTTTCAGGATAAATGTATGGAAGATTTTGAGAGTCGTGTTATAGTACATAATGATGGTAATGTTTTGTGTGGTACGGTTATATCTGATGTACAAAACACTATTCTTCATGATGATGCTATAATCGAAGAACCATGCATTCATACTGTAGTAGATCAAGTCATATTAAATAAGTTGGGTACAAGAAGGAAACATGGAGTCCTAACTGTATGTCCGAGTACACCAATAGAAAGTAATAGTGTCACAAGCATTCCTTTGATACATTCTGTAGTTATTTATCCTCGAAATAATAATAAACAAGTAAAGAAGAAGTCTGTTAGTATACATTCGGTTAGGCACGGAGTTAAGAATAGTAGTGATGATGAATGGAGAGCTGCTTTTCCAGAACCTAATCCTACTACATTTGATAACTCTATTTTTGTTGATGTAGCAATTCAAGCAATGTCTGTAGATGAAGTTGATGAAAACTATCCAACAATGACCTCGAAAGCATACACAGAGACTAAGCGTAATTATCAGATTGATGGTGGAGCATCTTTAACTGCAATTAGTGAGTCAAAGGCGAAGGAATTGAAATGCAAATTCATTAAGCGATTGGAATTTCAGTTAACAGTATCAGTTGCTAATGGTGAAATGATGCGTAGTCTGTATTATACTCCATTGAAGGTGACTTTCACTGGCATTGACAAAACTGGCAGTCCGGTAATGAAAACAGTAAAGATTATTGCTAATATAGTTCCAAATTTAAGTGGTGATATTATCATAGGCAGTGATGTCATGAGTGCTTTGAAGATTACCATACCTTACAATGATGAGAATACAGCTACTTTAAAAGTAGAAGATGTACAATTGACATTCAAGTATAACACAACTCCTCGACCTAAGATTCCGACAATCAAAAAGATCATTGTAGTTAAGAAATCGAAAAGGAAATCTGTTGATGTGGGTGAAGCTTTTAATGCTCTTTTCTATGGTGATAAATATAATGACATTCAACAAGAACATCCTACAAATCGAATCAAGATGAGACCGATTCCACCACTTTTGTATCCCGAGATTGCGAAAGAATATCGACAAGCAGGTGATGATCCGAAAGAATATCTACAGAATTTCAAGTTGAATGGAGAAGTAACAGCAGCACAACTTGTAGCATTGCATCGTGTGTTTAATGAATATGATGTTGAAGTTAGGGATGGTATTTCTATTTTGCAACGTAATGGTTCTACTGTGCAGCAGGATATAAGTACTTTTGATTCAAAGAAGGATAAACATCCATTAAGATCACGAGAATTTGATAGTGCATTACATTCATTACAATCATCACCAATTTCAGATAGTAGTCATGAAGAAATCATGCATCGATATATCCAGTATCAGCTAAGTACCCTTGAAGATAGTATGTCTGAGAACTATGATAATGTCTATTATGATGAGAAATTTACTGATGATGTTGCTGTCAATATGAATAAGCTTGCTGTCATTAATGGTGAAGTAGTTGAAGATGTAGCTCGAACACCAGATAATGTAGATGTTCAAAAGCAGCAAGAAGAACTAGATCAGACATTGAAATATATTGAAAGCATGAGGAAAATGTACTATACAAGTGCCTTGGATGATTTACGACCAACAGAATTTCCATTAGAATTATGGCAGTATGTTACAGATAGTCAGAAAGTTTTAGTACCAGATAGATGGAAGACGTTCAAAGAGAAGTGTAGTCCACCAGAAAGACTTCAAGAGGTTATTCAATTAGTGATGAAGATTGATATTTCAGTGGAAAATCCTTCAAGGAAAGCTGAAGAACCATATTTTCGTGCACAATGTTTAGCTAATTTACATGTGTATGCTCATCCAGATCCGAAAGATCCACCATCAGTAAAAGGTCGTGAATTTGAGATAAATCTACATGATTCATCGCCATGTACAGCACCTATGAGAAAGACTTCCTTATTAGAGAAAGCTTATTTGTATTGGAGAACGAAACAACTTGAGAGTAGGAAGATGATTGGAATTAGTACTTCGGCATATAACAATCCTCCTCTGTGTGTTCCCTATCCAGCCGCTATAGCAGCATTTATCAAGAAACATGGCAGTAATACGTCGGAAGCTATCTGGAAAGAAGAGAATGCCAACGATATAGTTAGATTATATAGATTGGTAAATGATTTTCGTGAGCTGAATAACAAGACTAAGCTGGAAAGATGGCCTCTGCCATATATATTAGATTTACTTGATAAGATGAGAGGAAGTGGACGATATTCAACCGAAGACATAGAAGATGCATTTTTCACAGTACCTATGAAGAAAGAACATAGATATCTTACAGCATTTTCTACACCTCATGGTCATTTTGAGTATCTATGCATGGGACAAGGATTAAAGAATGCAGCTAATGTTTTTGCAAGAATAGTTCATGAGATGTTTTATGGATTACAAATTCAAGGGAAATCAATGTCGGTTTATCAGGATGATGTGTGTAATTTCAGTGATGATTTGTATGATCATATACAAGTACAACAAGAAATATATAATATTATGGCAGAGAATACTCTAGTATTTAAATCAGTGAAGGGACATCTCAACTATACTACACAGCGTATTTTAGGACATATTATGTCAAAGGAAGGAAGAGCTCCTGACCCAAGTCTAATATCAACCATAACTAATTTAGCAAAACCAACTACATTAGAGGCAGTACGATCATGTTTAGGATTAGCACAAGTGGCTCGAGAATATATACATAATCTAGCTGATATAATTGCACCTATACAACAATTAGCAAGGAAAGGTGTAGACGTTGAAAAAGCATGGGGTCCAGCACAAGACGCTTCATTTGAGAAATTGAAAGAAGTTATTACTACAGCTCCTGTACTAGTATTACCTAATGTTATGAAGAAATTTAGAGTACATGTAGATGCATGTCGAGTTGGACGAGGCATAGGTGCAATAATGTTACAACTTGATGAACATATATTTTTAACAGAACAGCGAGAAGTATGGAGGCCGGTAGCATATTGGTCAAGATCTTTAAGTAAAGAAGAACGTCGATATTCAGCGACAGAGTTGGAATGTACTGCATTACATGATTCTATATTACATTGGAGAGTATATCTTCAGAATGGCTTACCATTTGATACAATTGTTGATCATTATGCATTAGTTTATATGGTTACCAAGATGAGTGGTTCAGAAGGTAATTTACGACTACATAATCTATGTCTTGGTCTGCAAGGATATACCTTTAGTGTTACACATCGCAAAGGTGATCTTCATTTGGATGCTGATGCTGTATCTCGATTATTTCATAAAGATGAAGTCGCATATGTACATAATGAAGATGATCTACGTGATGATATGGCACCTTTAACAGAAAAAGAAAAGTTGATGCTCACTATGAAATGGGGTGATAAAGACTCAAGAATGATACAAGATATAATAGAAAGACATAAAGCAGAACAACGAGTTTCAACAGTAAGTGATGTTATATCAGGTTCTACAAATGATGATCTGTTAATGTGTGAAATAGAGAAGATGGATTCATTAATGAGTCAGCAGGATAATGCAATGCACTATGAAGATGAATATCAGAACCAGGTACAACACATAACTCATGTGAATCGAATATCTATGGAACAACAACATGATATGATCATTCCGGATGAATATGTTTTTTGTTACTATTGTGATGGCAAAGGTGAAATGTCTAATATGTATATTGAAGGAGGGAAACAGCTCAATAGTAATATGAATTTAGAATTACCATACTTGCTTAAATACAATGATCAATGTTTAATATGCTTGAGTATTCATGTATGGGTATTTGGAGCACCAACATATGTAGTATATGATGATCATGATCGACCATTTACATCTGCACTTACTGTAGAGAATAAATTACATCATCATAACAAGGTGCATACATGGATTCAAAAAGTAATTAATATAAAGACTCTTGATAAGATTAGTGAAGTATTGACAATATTTCCCACATCTTCGTATTCACTGTATCATCATTTATCTGAGATGCTCAAGATTGATCATTTAAGTAACTATTCTCTAAGATTAGCAGTAAGCACTCAATATTCGAAACTTCCAAAAGTAATTATTGATACTATGGAATTTGAATTTGTAATACGTAGATTAGCTGGTAAAGGGTATAGTAGATATTTCAGTACTATGCAGTATGAAGAGTTAATCAGTCTTGCGTTGGATAATAATCGATTAAAGAAACTGATGCCAAATCATGCTGATATATTTGAAGATAGGAAATATCTTCGCAATCTATTAGATATGTTTATCAAAGTGGAAATTCAAAATCGTCATGATACAGAACTATTAAAGACAGGTATATCAAGATCATTTGATTTATCTACAGATGAACAAAGTTTGAACGATTTCATGAATGGACATTTGGTAGTAGATCTAGGACATATAAATGTTTATCGTTTCAATCTAAATAGTATTCGACAATCAATAAGACTTCGTGAAAAGAAAGAATTGCGTCGTGAAAGAGATTTAGAAGACTTGAGAGCTGCAGAACTTGAATTACGGGAAAAGAAAGTCAAGAATCGCACTCAACGGTATAATAAGAAAATAAGACGTAAGTTTAGAATAAGAACAAGAAAAATAGACAATGAAGTGACTGGACATGAACCTAATGTGAACAATACTATTATTGAGAATAAAATTGTAGATCAGACAAGTGTTCAGAACAACAATACTAATAGTCAACATATTCAGCGATTCAAGAAACACAAGAAACCGAAAATGATAATTATTGATAAGAATCAGCGTCGCCCTCCATCAAGACTAGTTGGAAAAGAATTTAATCAAAATAGAGAAAATGAATTGATTCACGAGACTTTAGAAAGCTTCGATTATTTAGTACAAGAATTATTAATTGATCCTGATGATGATACTGTGTGCATGGTATTGAATACATATATAGAGAATGATCAATACATGGGTACTTTGGCTCCTATACAGGATGATAAGGATAGAGAACCACTTCCATTTAGAAGAAGACATATTAAAGGTAGGGATGGTATCTCATCATTAGTAGATCAATTTCATAATTTAATTACTAACAATAATAAATGGCCTACTACAAGCGATCAATGGCTATTAGCACAACAAAATGATAAGTATTGGGCAACAATCCTAGATAAGATAACAGAAAAAGGATATTGTTTAATTATAAAAAATACAGAAGAATATGTAGATTATATAACTCGTGAACAATTTGATGATGATGAACATCTTGGACCGTTAATTCGTAGAACCAACATCTCAAAGAAAATGAATCACAGTAATAGAATTATATCTTATGTCGAAGAGATAAGACAGATGATTATACCGACGGATTTTATAATAATGTGTATGGAGATTACTCACAAAGCACTAGGACATCCTGGATATCATAGAATGGTACAGACTGTAAGAAAATCATATTATTGGAAATCAATGATGACAGATATTCGTTTATATTGTAGTAATTGTCACTATTGTAGAGCACGAAAATCAAGCTCAGAACGAGGAGAAATACAAGTTGAAGGATATTATATATCGGAAAGACCATGGCAACGTTGTCATATTGACTGTATGGTTGGTTTACCTATATCAGATATTGGACAATATACATCGGTACTAATATTAAAATGTGCACTATCTAAATTTATATGTCTTGAACCATTAAAAGATATCACAGCACAAAGCATTAGTGAAGCATTGTTAAATATATTTACTAATCATGGAGTACCAGAATTTATTATATCAGATAATGGAGTTGAATTTTCTAACTATCTTACAACTGATGTATTAAAGTTACTTGGCACTTACAAATTTCATATAACCCCATTAAATCCAAGAGCCAATGGACAAGTAGAAAATCAAGTAAAGACTGTCAAGGATATGTTATCATTATTAGTTAGTAAAGACCAACGAGATTGGAGTCAGTATATTCGATTGGTACAAATGAGATATAATTCAACAGTAAATCAAGCTACTGGATTTTCACCGTACTTCATGATGAATGGACGCGAAATGCCTATACCTGATCATGAACACATACAATCCACGTATGACAAAATTAAGAATTTAGAAGTTGAAGGATATTTTGGAAATCTTGTTATGGCAATGATGTTAATCTGGGAAGCTGTTGGAGAAGAAATAGTTCACAAGACGGAACATTACAACAAAGCACTAGGAATAAATGTAGATAGTAACATCAAAGCATATGAACCTGGACACTATGTATTCGTAAGACGTATTCCTCGCAGATTTTATAAAGATCAAGAAGAAAATATAAAATATCATATCAATTTCAAATTACAACCAATCAGATGGACTGGACCATATCGGATTTTAGAAAGGGTATCACCTGTATTATATGTAATAGATTTTCATAACACTAGAAAAAAGATTCATATAATCCATTTGAAACTAGCAAGTAATACTTCTATCAATCGAAGAAAATTAGAGCTAATTCGATTAAAGAAGAAAGGCAAGACATTAGATCCAGACCAAGATGATCAAATAAATGAAATTTGGCAAGACAATCATAATGAAGATAATGTGGAATAATTTGTTCTGACAGATATGATCTATAATAATAATTAATAATAACTACTGGTTGTTTTCTTTACTATTATTCATATAATAATAATTCACATATTACATTCATATTCATCATTTCATATATTCATATATCATAATTTCATTTTCAGCACTTTATATATGTAGATTAGATTTCTTCATTCATATTTACACTTTATCATTATCTAACTACTATATAATTTATAATTCTAAAGCGTTGTAATGACTATTATTTATTCTGTATTATTATTATTTATTCTGGTATATTCATTTATATT